>Ga0206125_10004089_pt1 | contig 13259 bp, 13 predicted proteins | sample Helgoland_Spring_4_FD_148598 | JGI IMG/M metagenome (GOLD analysis project Ga0206125, IMG submission 148598) | Pelagic subsurface seawater microbial communities from Kabeltonne, Helgoland, North Sea - Helgoland_Spring_Bloom_20160331_1 | ecosystem: Environmental > Aquatic > Marine > Epipelagic ... | reverse complement strand
TCCGACTCGACCGACCCAATACTGCCCGCATAATTTGCCTCAAGTGTCGCAACCCCCTGCCCGCCGCTGAGCAGTGCCAAGTCCGACGTCAACCGGACGGAATCACCGTTACGGTTCAACCTGATGCGTCCCCCGTCTATCGTCCAGGTTCGCGCCGAGCGCACATCTTCGATCTGCAAAGTCAGCGCCTGTACGCTTGCGTACGTCAGTTCTGAAAGTGCCGACAGCGTTAGAATTGCATCTATCTTTTCAATCAATTCGACAAAAGTCGCAGCTTGTTGGCTCGGTGCGGTCAGATCTAGCGCGCCTGACAATACGACGGACCCGTCTACCTCGCGGCGCAGCCTGGCAAAGACGCCATTCACACTGATATCATTGGGCTGAACCCCGCCGCGCAAAAGCGCCGGAAGCGACAAACCGGCGCGCACTTCGGCGAAGGCTAGAATTTCGGCATCATTGTCCGTGACAATTTGGACATTCGTTAGTCGAATTCCCGGCTTGATACCTTCCTCTACGATGAAGTCGAGCGTGTCGAATTGAAGATTAGCCACACCAAGTGCAGCATTCGCGCGCTCTTGGATCTGGCTGCGCGCCCAGTCCGGGGCGGACACGGAAAAGCCAATCATTAGAAAAATCACCAGCGCCAGCATTGAGGTCAGAATCAAAGACATGAGCAAACTGCCAATCGCATGCCGGCGCCAAAGGTTTTTGCGCCGCGGCTTGGATGGTTCTGATTTAGGGACTGCTGTGTTCATGTCTTTATTCTTCTATGCCTTGCACTATCTTACCAGACACAACCGTACTAACCGTCTAAAAAGGCCAAACTATGCTCGAACTTTCGACCCAAGCCCCCGATTTTACGCTGCCGCAAAGCGATGGAACACAAGTAACTCTGTCTGCGCTCAGAGGTGGGCCTGTCGTTCTGTTTTTTTACCCACGCGACGACACCCCAGGCTGTACCAAGGAATCGATTGCCTTTTCTGAAGGTCTTGCCGAATTTGAGGCGGCTGGCGCCAAGATTTTTGGAATTTCAAAAGACAGTGTTGCAAGCCACATAAAATTCTCAAACAAGCGCAATCTGACTGTACCGCTTTTGTCTGACGCGCAGGGTTCGGTCTGTGAAGACTATGGCGTGTGGAAAGAAAAAAATATGTATGGCAAGACATATATGGGGATCGAACGCACCACGTATCTAATTGATTCCGCGGGCAACGTGGCCTTGGTATGGCCCAAAGTCAAAGTGCCCGGCCATGCCGAGGCCGTTTTGGCGGCAGTCAAAGCGCTTTGATGTTACCATTGGCGCAAATGGCAGAGGCAGTGCTGCGCACAGCAGACGGCCGCGAAAAGACGGCACTTTCCAAGCACTATGCATCCGAGTGGCGTAGCGCCCGCGCGGAAGATAACGCGCCAGAAATTGGCCTGGCATCCCCGCCCATGCACCCTGCGCGGCCGACAACGCCAGAGCTGCTCAGCCCCCGTGATGTGCCGCGTCGTAGGCCGGGAAGTCCCGAAGGACGCATTGCTTTGTTGCATGCAGTGGCACATATCGAATTGAACGCGGTTGACCTGCATTGGGACATCATTGCGCGATTTTCTCATGTGCCGATGCCCATTGGTTTTTTCGACGATTGGGTGAAAGCTGCAGACGAAGAATCAAAGCATTTCAATTTGATGTGCGACTGTCTTGAAACGATGGATAGTTTTTATGGCGAACTTCCAGCCCACGCAGGTATGTGGCGTGCCGCCGAAGACACAGCAACCGACTTTATGGGCCGGCTTGCCGTAGTTCCCATGGTGCTTGAGGCGCGCGGCCTGGATGTGACACCCGGTATGATAGAAATTTTCCGCAAAGCCGGGATCGACAATGCGGTCAAGGCGCTTGAAATGATATATGCAGAAGAAGTCGCCCACGTGGCCTACGGGTCAAAATGGTTTCACTTTTTGTGTGGGCGCGAGAATTTGGACCCTAAAGTGGCGTTTCACAAATTGGTTCAAAAGTACTTTCACAGCCCGTTAAAGCCACCGTTCAACGAGGAAAAGCGCGCCGAGGCAGGATTGCCGCCTGATTTCTATTGGCCTCTCGCGGTCAAGAATTAAAATTTACGGATGAATACGCAAAATTTTGCCACTTTGACAGATTCTGGCTGTGATAATGTTCATATTCCAGAGCAAGGCTTGCCCCGTTGTGCAGCGCACATTATCCCATGTCTGTGACGCTTTGTTTGGGGACGAAAGCGTCGGTCATTAGATGGGGACGAGAACGTGCGAACACGCCTCGGAATTAAGGTGCATGCGCTGTCGGAGATGTATTTCCCCGAAAGGCGTGTCTTTCTTAAATCGGACAAAGATACACGGTTCATCCGTCTGAAATCGGGCACGCAACTCATCGCTTTCGCCGGTGGGTCTCTTGTCGTGGCCTGGACCATCGTGGCCACAGCAATCCTTTTGATGGACAGCATTGGCTCAGGTAATTTCCGCGAACAGGCCAAGCGTGATCAGAGCATCTACACCGAGCGCCTCAACACGTTGTCCGCGCAACGTGACGCGCGCGCCGTGGAGGCGCTGGCAGCCCAAGAACGGTTCAACGCTGCCTTAACCCAAATCTCTGTCATGCAGTCCGAACTGCTTGCCTCTGAGACGCGTCGGCGTGAGTTGGAAACCGGCATCGAAGTGATCCAGAGCACATTGCGGGGCACTATGAATGACCGCGAAGCGGCGCGGCGGCAGATCGAGGCTCTTGAGGAAAAGGTTGAGAGCGGTGGGAACGGCATTGGATCAGCGGCGGCTCTGAGCGCACCAATGGATTTTGTGGCCGATGCGCTGGCCCAAACGGCCGCCGAACGTGACAAGATTATCCAAGATGCCCAAGCCGCGTTGCTGGCCGTCGATGAGTTGGCGACTGAAATTGCATTGATGCAGGACCAAAACGATCACATATTTCGTCAGTTGGAAGAAGCCATGGCCATATCCGTTGCTCCGCTTGATAAAATGTTTCGCGCTGCTGGTATGCCAACCGATCGCATCATCGAGCAGGTTCGGCGCGGATATTCCGGCCAGGGTGGTCCGCTGACGCCGCTGCACTTTTCCACAAGCGACGCAGATCTGACCCCTGATACATTGCGCGCCAACCGGCTGCTGGCGCAAATGGATAAGCTTAACCTTTACCGGATCGCCGCCCAAAAAGCGCCATTTGCAACGCCAGTGAAATCTGTGTTCCGGTTCACCTCGCCGTTTGGGCCACGGCGTGACCCCAAGACTGGCGGTCGCCGCATGCACAAGGGCGTCGATTTCGCCGCGTCGGTTGGGACACCGCTTTATGCCACTGCAGACGGCGTGGTGACCCATGCCGGCTGGCAATCCGCCTATGGTCGATTGGTCAAGATCAAGCACGAGTTTGGCATCGAAACCCGCTACGCGCACTTGGCAAAACTCCGCGTAAAAGTTGGCCAAAGGGTCTCGCGCGGGGAACGTATCGGTGATATGGGGGCATCTGGACGAGTAACTGGCGTGCACCTGCACTACGAAGTCCGCGTCGGTGGTAAAGCCGTAAATCCAATGATCTACATCAAGGCAGCAAGCGATGTTTTCTAAAAGTAAAATAAACGAACCCGGTCAAAGTGCTGAAGCGCCCAAACCTGCCGCTCCTGCGGCGTCTTCTCCGAAGTCTTCAGAATTCAAGGCCAGCGCACCAAAAGCAAAACCGCCGGCCTCTATCCTGTCGGCAGATCTGCATGTTACTGGCAACATGAAGACCACGGGCGACATTCAAGTTGAAGGCACGGTCGAAGGTGACATTCGCGCCCATCTGCTAACCATCGGGGAAAGCGCGACTATTAAAGGTGAAGTCATTGCTGATGACGTTGTCATCAATGGACGTATCGTTGGGCGCGTTCGTGGTCTAAAAGTGCGTTTGACTTCGACAGCGCGTGTAGAAGGCGACATCATCCACAAGACGATTGCAATCGAAAGTGGCGCCCATTTCGAAGGGTCTGTGCAGCGGCAGGATGATCCGCTGAACCCCGGATCCAAGCCCAGACCTTCTGCTATTGCGTCAGCACCGCCAAAAGCGGAGTAATCTGCTTTTGAATACGATAGGATCATAAAGGAGCGTCAGGCACCTGGGGTGCCTTTATGATTCTTGGTGCGCTATTTGGTAAGCATCCATTGCCCGTTGGGCCAAAATGCATCGAAGGCAAAAGCAAACATGACATCGTGTGGCAGATCCTGACCCTGCGAATTACGAACGCGAATGCTGCCAATTTCACGACCGCGGCTAATCAGTTCCGTATCCAGCGCTGACGCCTGACCACGCGTCCAAGACAGTGTGATCCCGGCTTGTGTAATCTCGCCTTCATCGGCCAGCCGGGTGAGAGGCCACGCACGGTCGGACACCCGAATTACCCGCGCTAAGGGCGCGATGCCATGTGGTGGTGGTGCGCCCGAATACAGGAACGGTCGCTGGCTGCTGTCATATTTGGTATACGGGTTGAAGCCGTAGGCCCTGCGAAATGGTGGCTCGGCCATGACAATACCATCTGGATACGCAGCCTTGAACGCAGACCAGCTATCGATCCATGTGGGCAGTTGGCGCAAGGCCTGCCCGTTCATGTCACCGACAATGCCCTGCCCTGTAGCTTGCTGCCACCAGCTCTGGGTTTCCCGGTCATACATGATCATGTCCGAATTGCGTAACTTGCCTGACACACCGAAACTCAGAATCTGGTCGCCAACCCGTCTGTCAAAGGTCATCGCCGAATTGCACAACGGGCAAAACGTCACTGCAATTGGGGCTCCACCCACGTTGTCATTTACGATCTCGTGCCACATCAGATACCGCAACGGATAAGCGCGCGCCTGCTCTTTATCAAAGACAACAGTAATCACAGGCTCGCGTTCGCCGAGTTTGCGCTTGTCTGCTATGGGAACAAACTGAGGCGCATCGAGCGCAGGGATTCCGTCTTTGGGAGGGCCACCCGACATGACCTCAACCCAATCTTCGATAGAGGTGTTCTCAAAATCCGTCTCAGGCCATTCATTTGCCCAAGACTCGGGCGAAGCAGCAGTGAAAGACGGCAGCATGGCCACCAAAAGAGTAAAAATAATATAGCGCATGCTAACCTCTCGCCTCAGGCGTGTAGCATGACCCAATCAAAGAGACGCACCAAGCCCCCTCACGAAGAATTGAGGCGACCGTATATTAAAGAAAATGCTGAAATGCCTGACACACCGTACACCATCTAACGCTGCCTGACATCAAAGATTTCAGCGTGTTAGATGATGCAAGTTTTTCGCATACCGCTTTAGTCGGTAACTGTCACCGACTTCATAAAGTCCGGAGCGCCCGTGATGCTACCGGAACGGCTATTCCCACGTTTGATCGCGTCTAGGACCTCCAATCCGGACGTGACCTTGCCCACTATGGTATATTGCCCGTCTAGGAAATCGCCCGGAGCGAACATGATGAAAAACTGGCTGTTGGCCGAATCCAACTGGCTGCTGCGGGCCATGCCTACGGTGCCACGGGCAAACGTCTCGTCAGAAAACTCGGCTGGCAGGTTGGCATAGTCGGATTGACCGGTGCCAACCAATCGCCCACCGTATTCGTCAATGTTCCCGTATTTGACGTCGCCCGTCTGCGCCATAAAGCCATCAATCACCCGATGAAAGGCCACACCATCATAGCTGCCTTCGGCGGCTAGCGTTGTAATCCGTTCAGCGTGGCCGGGCGCGATATCTTCGTAGAGGTCGATGGCAATCACGCCTTTCGCCTCTCCGGCGACGGTTATTTCGATCCCGGACGCCAGCGCAGGCCCAGAAACCAGCGCTAGCAGTGTCGCGAGCAGCTTATGCATCTGCGGCAACCTTGACGCTGATCATGCGGTCGGGTTCGGCTGGCGGCTCGCCTCGGGTGATCGCATCTACATGCTCCATGCCAGAGGTGACACGGCCATAAACAGTATATTGACCATTTAGAAAGTTGTTGTCCGAAAAGTTGATAAAGAATTGGCTGTTGGCGCTATCCGGGTTGGCAGACCGCGCAGCCCCCAAAGTGCCGCGGTCATGTGGCAGCTTGGAAAACTCGGCCGGCAGGTCGGGCAAATCGGATCCGCCAGTGCCCGCCATGCGGATGTTAAATCCATCTTCCATGTCGCCGTGTTGCACGTCGCCTGTTTGGGCCATGAAGCCGTCGATTACGCGGTGAAACGCCACGTTGTCATAAGCTCCTGCGCGCGCCAGCTCTTTCATGCGCTCAGCGTGTTTGGGAGCGACATCGGCCAACAGCTCGATTGTGACGGTGCCCCCTTTCAGTTCGACAAGGATCGTATTCTCGGGGTCTTTGATATCGGCCATTCGATTTCTCTCTGTGCTTTGCAATTTGCCCGCCTACCTAAGCCGCAAAGCGGTTGGGGACAAGTGATGCATTGACGGCCCTGCGATTTGTAGCGATGCAAGGGCGACTTTGCAAAACGGAGCGGGACGATGGGCTGGAAAACGCTGGACGATATGGATTTGGACGGGAAACGGGTACTCACTCGGGTCGACATTAATGTGCCAATGGAAAATGGTAAGGTGACCGATGCCACTCGGATCGAACGGATCGTCCCAACGATTGTCGACATCCGCGCCAAGGGCGGCCGCCCCATCTTACTTGCGCATTTCGGACGCCCCAAGGGACAGCCCAACCCTGACTATTCGCTGCGCCCGCTTGTGCCAGCCTTGCGAGATGCTTTTGGTTGTCCTGTCAGTTTTGTAGAGCGTCCCACGCGTGAATGGATCGACGCACAGCCCTCTGATGCCGTGATCTTGGTCGAAAACACGCGTTTTTCGCCCATGGAAGAAGCCAACGATCCGGCGATGGCACAGTTTTTATCCACGCTGGGGGATATCTATTGCAACGATGCATTCTCTGCCGCGCATCGTGCACACGCATCGACAACTGGCGTGGCGCAACTTTTACCGTCCTGCGCGGGACGGCTGATGCAGGCGGAATTGAGTGCCCTGGAAGCCGCATTGTCTAATCCAAAACGCCCTGTGGGTGCAGTCGTAGGTGGGGCCAAAGTCTCGACCAAGCTGGATTTGTTGCAAAATCTGGTCAAAAAAATTGATGTACTGGTAATTGGCGGAGGCATGGCCAACACTTTTCTTGCCGCTCAGGGCGCGGACCTTGGACAGTCTCTGCAAGAGAACGCATTGCATGACACAGCACGGGCTATACTTGATGCCGCCGCCAAAGCTGGATGCAAGGTGATACTGCCAAGGGACGGTCGAGTTGCGCGCAGTTTTGCAGCGGACGTGCACTATGATCTTATCGCTCTCAATGAAACAACCGTGCTGGAACGCGATCAAATGGTTCTAGATTCTGGCGACGCTTCCACACAAGAGATCGCGGAAGCTTTTGGTGCGCTCAAAACTCTGATCTGGAATGGCCCACTGGGCGCATTTGAGATGACACCCTTTGACACAGCGACTGTAGCAACATCCAAGACCGCAGCCGCGCTCACAAAGTCAGGCAAGTTGATCACCGTTGCAGGCGGCGGCGATACAGTCGCCGCGCTAAATCAAGCCGGGGTAGCCGATGACTTCACTTATATCTCGACTGCCGGCGGCGCGTTCTTGGAATGGATGGAAGGCAAGGACCTGCCCGGAGTCGCTGCCCTGATGCAATAGCATTGGATCAAGTCCAAACTGTGTAACGCAAGGTGGGTAAAAGGTATAAAATCTGCTGACAATCAAAAGATGCCAAAATCGTAACTTCACCGTGTTCCTTTGCCAATCAGGGGGAATAGCATTCATCCGCCTTTTGTAACAGCGGGACGCACCCGTTTATCCAAGCGGCACTACGAACAAATACTCTGAACGCAATTCCAGGACGATGGCATACTGGCGCACCTCATGTACAAGTGTTTGGCAAAAGGGGGATTCACAGAGAGAATCACCTGTGCCATACTGTACTCAACTGTTCAAAAAGAAGCGGTACAAGGCGCCAGATATGACCCGCAAAACCCGTCCCGCTTTGGGATTGTTTATCTTTTTCGCGACGGCTTTCGCTTTGGGAGCATACTTTACCTTTGCCGCGGTACAGGGTGATTTTGGTCTGTTTCGCCGAGCAGAGATTGCAGCCGAAGCCCGGGACCTATCAATGCAGCTTGATGCTGTGTCCGCCGAAGTCATTAAGATTGAGAATCTAACCAAACGGCTTTCAGATACTTACCTTGATTTGGACCTTTTAGATGAGCAGGCCCGTACAGTTCTCGGCGTGTTACGTGCGGATGAGATTGTAATTCGTTGATTTATCAAATAATTAATTAATTTTTCAGCAATTCCCGTAATGCGGCACAATGACACTCGCTTGTGGTCACGGAATCTTATAGGATATAGTTTAACGCTAAACTATTTTTGAATGTAGAGGTTCACCATCATGGCCGCGCGCAAAGCCAAACCTAAGTCAAACGTCTCTTCCGAAGAGCTCAAAACTTATTACCGCGATATGTTGCTGATCCGGCGGTTCGAAGAAAAAGCTGGCCAACTTTATGGCATGGGGCTGATCGGGGGTTTTTGCCACCTCTATATCGGACAAGAGGCTGTTGTTGTCGGCCTCGAGGCTGCAGCAGAAGAAGGCGATAAGCGGATTACATCCTATCGCGACCACGGTCATATGCTTGCCTGCGGCATGGACCCGAACGGCGTGATGGCGGAATTGACAGGGCGCGAGGGCGGTTATTCCAAGGGGAAAGGCGGCTCTATGCACATGTTCTCAAAAGAAAAAAACTTTTACGGAGGCCACGGCATCGTTGCAGCCCAAGTGCCTTTGGGGGCTGGTCTTGCGTTTGCTGATAAGTACAAAGAAAACGGGCGCGTCTCGTTCACCTATTTCGGCGACGGTGCAGCAAACCAGGGCCAAGTTTATGAAGCATTTAACATGGCTGCTCTTTGGAAGCTGCCGTGCATTTTCGTAATTGAAAACAATCAGTACGCGATGGGAACATCGCAACAGCGTTCAACATCATCAGCTGAAATTTGGGAACGGGGCAAAGCCTTTGGGATTCCGGGCGAAGCGGTAGATGGCATGGACGTGCTGGCTGTAAAGGCAGCTGGTGAAAAGGCTGTAGCGCATTGCCGCTCTGGCGAAGGCCCGTACATTCTAGAGATCAAAACTTATCGCTATAGAGGCCACTCAATGTCGGATCCGGCCAAATACCGGACCCGTGAAGAGGTGCAAAAGATGCGCGATGAACGTGATCCTATCGAAGGTGTCCGGTCAATGTTGCTGACGGGTAAACACGCCTCCGAGGATGACCTGAAGGCCATCGACAAAGAGATCAAGCAAATCGTGAACGCGAGTGCGGAGTTCGCCAAAGAAAGCCCTGAACCGGCTCTGGACGAACTCTGGACCGACATCTACGCGTAAGGAAGAGACCAAAATGGCAACCGAAATTCTAATGCCCGCCCTGTCGCCCACGATGGAAGAAGGCACCCTAGCAAAATGGCTGGTCAAGGAAGGCGACACAGTCGCATCCGGCGACATCATGGCCGAGATTGAAACTGACAAAGCAACGATGGAATTCGAAGCCGTCGATGAAGGGGTGATTGGCAAAATTGTCATCGCCGAAGGCACCGAAGGCGTAAAGGTCAACGCGATTATCGCAGTCCTTCTCGACGAGGGCGAAAGCGGTGACGATATCGTGGCAGCATCAACTGCAGCCGAGGCGTCCCCGACCCCCGCTGCCGAAGTTTCCACACCCCTTGCAACTGCAGCAGCGCCAGCAGCACCCGTTGTGGACCTGAGCCCGGATTACCCCGAAGGCACTCCGATGAAATCGCAGACAGTGCGCGAGGCGCTGCGCGACGCAATGTCCGAAGAAATGCGCGCCAACGAAGACGTCTATCTAATGGGCGAAGAAGTTGCCGAATACCAAGGCGCCTATAAGGTGTCCCAAGGCATGTTGGATGAATTTGGTGCTAAGCGTGTGATTGATACGCCGATCACCGAACACGGGTTCGCTGGGATTGCGACTGGTTCGGCTTTTGCCGGTCTACGTCCAATTGTAGAGTTCATGACATTCAATTTCGCCATGCAGGCGATCGACCACTTGATCAACTCTGCTGCAAAGACACTATACATGTCCGGCGGTCAGATGGGCGCACCTATGGTCTTTCGCGGGCCCAACGGTGCGGCTGCTCGCGTTGGGGCACAGCACAGCCAAGATTACGCCGCTTGGTACATGCAAATCCCTGGCTTGAAAGTAGTGATGCCCTATTCTGCCGCTGACGCAAAGGGACTTATGAAAACCGCCATCCGCGATAACAACCCAGTGGTTTTTCTTGAAAATGAAATCCTTTACGGGCGGACTTTTGACGTTCCCGAAATGGACGATTTTACAGTGCCATTTGGCAAAGCACGTATCTGGCGCGAAGGCACCGATGCAACCATCGTCTCCTTTGGAATAGGCATGCAATATGCGCTGGCCGCCGCTGACAAATTGGAAGTCGATGGAATAAGCGTCGAAGTGATTGACCTGCGCACCCTGCGCCCCATGGACACCGGCGCAATCATCAATTCGGTTATGAAGACAAACCGCCTGGTCACCGTCGAAGAAGGCTGGCCACAAGGATCGGTGGGAAGCTATATCAGCTCAGTGATCATGCAAGAGGCGTTTGATTATCTCGACGCACCGGTGATCAACTGCACCGGCAAAGACGTGCCCATGCCCTATGCAGCAAACCTCGAAAAACACGCATTGTTAACCACAGACGAAGTGGTCGATGCTGTGAAAAAAGTCACCTACCGCTAAGGAGCCGGTCATGCCTATAGAAATTCTCATGCCCGCGCTTTCCCCAACAATGGAAGAAGGTACGCTCGCAAAATGGTTGGTCAAAGAGGGAGATACAGTTTCATCTGGTGACCTTTTGGCCGAGATCGAAACCGACAAGGCCACGATGGAATTCGAAGCCGTAGACGAAGGGGTGATCGGAAAGCTTCTCGTCGCCGAGGGCAGCGAAGGTGTAAAGGTCAACGCGATCATCGCCGTGCTGCTGGAAGATGGCGAGAGCGCGGATGATATCGGTACAGCCCCGGCAGCACCTGCTGCAGCCCAACCCGCCGCCGAAGCTGTGACAGCCCAAGCACCTGTGCCGACCGAAACCATTCCAGCGCCTGTTGCCACGAGGTCTGACGCCGGCACCCGCATCTTTGCCTCGCCGCTGGCGCGCAGAATAGCGGGGCAAAAGGGCCTCGACCTGAATAGCATAAAAGGCTCAGGCCCGCATGGCCGCATTGTCAAAGCTGATGTGGAAAATGCAACAAGCACACCTGCCCCGATAGCAGAAGCCGCTGCTGCTCCGACACCGGTTGTAAGTTCAACCGTCACTTCTGCAGGCCCTTCCAGCGATACTGTGCTCAAGATGTACGACGGGCGAGACTACGAAGTAATCAAACTCGACGGGATGCGAAAAACCATCGCCGCCCGCCTGACAGAGGCCAAACAAACCGTGCCGCACTTCTACTTGCGACGCGATATCAAGCTAGATGCATTGCTCGAATTCCGCGCCATGCTCAACGGTCAACTGGCCGATCGGGGCATTAAGCTTTCAGTGAATGACTTCATCATCAAAGCATGCGCCCTTGCCTTGCAGCAGGTGCCAGACGCCAACGCAGTCTGGGCGGGTGACAAAGTGCTAAAGCTCACTCCATCCGATGTGGCTGTGGCCGTAGCCATCGAAGGCGGGCTTTTTACACCTGTTCTGCAAGACGCACATCAAAAGTCACTTTCAGCGCTATCTGCAGAGATGAAAGACTTGGCAAACCGCGCTCGCAACCGCAAACTGGCACCCCATGAGTATCAGGGCGGCAGCTTTGCTATTTCAAATCTTGGGATGTTTGGGATCGACAACTTCGACGCGGTTATCAATCCGCCGCATGGCGCGATCCTTGCCGTTGGTGCTGGCGTTAAGAAACCAATAGTCGGCAAGGACGGCGAATTGACCGCGGCAACAGTGATGTCAGTGACTATGTCAGTGGATCACCGTGTCATAGACGGTGCGCTTGGCGCACAGCTGTTGAACGCCATCATGGAAAACCTAGAAAACCCTGTCGCTATGTTGGCTTAATCTTCAAGCATGATACAAACAAGCCGGGGCAAACGCCTCGGCTTGTTTGTACTCTCTGAGCTGAATTTAATAATCTTTGCCCAGCATGTGGTTCATTGATACCGCAGGCTGTTCACAACCGGCTTCACCGACGATACGTGCAGGGATACCCGCAACAGTTTTGCAGGGCGGTACTTCGTCAAGAACGACAGATCCAGCGGCGATGCGGCTGCAGTGACCCACGCTGATGTTTCCCAGCACCTTTGCACCAGCACCAATAAGGACACCATCACCAATCTTTGGATGCCGATCTTCTTCTTCCTTTCCAGTCCCGCCCAAGGTAACCGAATGAAGCATCGACACATTGTCACCAACAACCGCAGTCTCTCCAATTACTATGGAGTGGGCATGATCGATCATAATGCCTTTGCCGATCCGAGCGGCGGGATGAATATCGATACCGAAAATTTCTGACACGCGCATCTGAAAGAAATATGCCAGATCCTTGTGCCCTTCAGACCACAAAAAATGCGCTACACGATAGGCCTGAACGGCTTGGTAGCCCTTGAAGTACAGAATGGGCTGCACAAAGCGATGGCACGCAGGATCCCTTTCATGAATGGCTATCAGGTCGGCACGCGCAGCAAAAACAAGGTCAGGTGCTTTCTGATAAGCTTCTTCGACAATTTCCCGAACCACCACCATCGACATCTCGTTGGACGCCAGTTTGGCAGCGATCCGGTAAGATAGTGCTTTTTCAATAGACTTGTGATGCAGAATACACGCGTGAACAAATCCACCAATCAGGGGTTCATCGGCAACAGCCTGACGTGCTTCCTCGGTTATTTGGTCCCAAATCGGATCGATAGACGCAATATTTGTTCTGAATTCAGTCATGACATGTCCTCTCAAATCGCTCATAGCCTAATTAAGGAACATTTTCCAAACACAAACCGATGATGACGATCATTGCTCTCAGCGTTCAGTCTGAAAGCATCAAATTTTCTATATGCATCAGTATTTTTGTGCAAAATTCAACTGAACAAGGCATCATGCTTTGATGGTAACCGTCGCATAGAGACCAGGCCCGAAACGCGCTGAATTCTGGGCGACCGAAACCTCAAAAATTCCTGACACACCATCTTCCAGCCTCTTGGTCGCGGTATACGTCC
>Ga0206125_10004085_pt1 | contig 13272 bp, 9 predicted proteins | sample Helgoland_Spring_4_FD_148598 | JGI IMG/M metagenome (GOLD analysis project Ga0206125, IMG submission 148598) | Pelagic subsurface seawater microbial communities from Kabeltonne, Helgoland, North Sea - Helgoland_Spring_Bloom_20160331_1 | ecosystem: Environmental > Aquatic > Marine > Epipelagic ... | reverse complement strand
CAACAAGTGAAAAAAGTTAGCTGGAGTAGTGCAATCTGCTACATACATATTGTGTCTTGCACACAACTGTAAATAACGCTCCATACGTGCTGATGAGTGCTCTGCTCCTTGCCCTTCGTATCCGTGCGGTAGTAACATTACGATTCCGTTTTGATTGTTCCATTTGTCTTCTCCACAAGAGATGTATTGGTCAATCATAATTTGAGCTCCGTTTGAGAAATCTCCAAATTGTGCTTCCCAAATCGTTAGGGTATTTGGACTTGCTAACGCATATCCGTAATCAAAACCTAAAACACCATATTCTGATAGTAATGAATTGTAAATATTAAATTTACCTTTTGATCCTTCTAGACTATCAATCAAGGTTACTTCTTCCTCAGACTCTTCTACTTTCACTACAGCGTGACGGTGTGAAAAAGTCCCACGCTCTACGTCCTGCCCAGAAATACGTACATCGTATCCTTCTTGTAGTAAAGACCCATAAGCAAGGTGCTCACCCATGGCCCAGTCGAGTTTGTCTGTTTCAAAAAACATTGTTTTTCTGTCGTTGATCAGCTTTTGGATCTTGCTGATAAACTTTTTATCTTTTGGCAAATTACAAACCGCATTGGCTACTTGAGTCAATCCTTCTTTTGTATATGCTGTATCAACTTTTAGCAACATTTTATCGTTAGAAACTTGTTCAAAACCTTTCCATTCGTTTTGCATGAATGGAGTAATGATTGTCAAGTCTTTTTTACGAGAAGCCTCTAAATTTTGATCTAAATTATCTTTGTATTCTTTCTCTAATGACTTTACTAAACCTGCATCGATCACCCCTTCAGACAACAGCTTTTCAGCATAAATGTCTCTTGGGTTTTGATGTTTAGCAATAAGTTTATACAATACTGGCTGTGTAAAACGAGGCTCATCGCCTTCATTGTGTCCGTATTTTCTATATCCTAATAAATCGATGAATACGTCACGACCAAATTTCATTCTGAAATCTAAAGCAAATTGCATCGCATGAACCACAGATTCAGCATCATCAGCATTTACATGTAATACTGGAGACAAAGTTACTTTAGCAACATCCGTACAATAAGTAGAGGAACGAGCGTCTAGGTAGTTGGTTGTAAATCCTACTTGATTATTAATCACAATATGGATAGTACCGCCTGTTTTATAACCATCTAGTTGCGCCATTTGTACGATCTCGTACAAAATTCCTTGGCCTGCAATTGCTGCATCACCGTGAACTGCAATAGGCAATACCTTAGAGAAATCATCTCCAAAATGCTTGTCTTGTTTTGCTCTTGTTATTCCTTCAATCACCGCTCCTACTGTCTCTAAATGAGAGGGGTTAGGCGCTAAATTGATATTTATTTTTTTTCCTGTGCTTGTAATTTTATCAGCTGTAAGTCCTAAGTGGTATTTTACATCCCCATCAAAATATTCTTTGTCATAATCTTTACCATCAAACTCACCAAAAATATCTTGAGTAGACTTACCAAAAATATTAGCTAAAACGTTCAAACGGCCACGGTGTGCCATTCCCATCACAAATTGCTCTACTCCTTGCTCAGCAGCGCTTTCGATTAAAGTATGCAAAGCAGGTATGATCGATTCTCCACCTTCAAGAGAAAAACGTTTTTGACCCACATATTTAGTGTGCAAAAAGTTCTCAAAAGAAACTGCTTCGTTCAATTTTGAAAGAATCGTTTTTTTCTTCTCTACTGAAAAAGAAGGTTGGTTATCGTTAACTGTTAGTCTATCTTGAATCCATTGTACAATTTCAGGTTTTCTGATATACATGTATTCGATACCAATGTGTTGACAATAAATTGAATCTAAATGTTTAATTATATCTGATAGAGAACATGGTGCAATACCAATAACTCTAGCGGCATCAAATACAACCCCAAGATCTGCAGAAGAAAGTCCGAAATTTTCAATATCTAGCGTAGGAGAAAATCTTCTTCTATCTCTCACTGGATTTGTTTTTGTAAACAAATGTCCGCGAACGCGATATCCTTCAATTAATTTTAAAACATCAAATTCTTTCTGAAGTTTTTCTGAAACATTACTACTCTCCACTGTCCCTGATGCAACATTAGCGATATGACTAACGGCATCTTGCCCGCCGTAAGATTCTTGTCCAAAGTCAAAACCTTGAAAAAAACTCCTCCAACTTGCTTCTACGCTGTCTGGATTCTCAGTATATTGGTCGTATAATTGTGCGAAAAACTCGGTATGTGCTGCGTTTAAAAATGAAAACCTATCCATAATATTTAGTGAATATACTTTTTGTTAAAATAGTTTGGCAAAAGTACAATAATCCACTAAATTAGCCTTTATTTTAAGTTACTTTTATGTGTTAAAATGTTAAAAATCTATTAAGTTATGAGTAAAAACAACTTTACTAGCGTTTTAAAAGCAATTCTCATTGTTTTTATTTTATTTATTTCGAATAATTTAACAGCACAACAACAATCTTTTTCTTCCAATTCTAATACTGATTTCTGGAACAAAGTGCAATTTGGAGGCGGAATTGGCTTAGGCTTTGGCTCTGGATATACAGACATTTCAGTAGCTCCGAGTGCTATTTATAATTTCAATGAATATGTAGCTTTAGGTGTTGGCCTTCAGTATAAATACTTAAAGCAAAAGGATTTTTATGCATCCCATTTATATGGAGGGAGTATTATAGGGCTTTTTAATCCAATACAAGAAATCCAACTTTCGGCAGAACTAGAGCAATTAAGAGTCAATGTAAATTTAGATGGATCAAATAGCAATTCACAAGATTACTGGAATACGGGATTATTTATTGGTGCGGGATACCGATCTGGAAATGCAACAATTGGCGCGCGTTACAATGTTTTAACGGATAAAAATAATATTTACGGCAGCGCATTTATGCCGTTTATTAGATTTTATTTTTAACTCCGTTACACTCACAATTATCTTACTCTAATTTTCCAGTTTCTGAAGCACTCGGAGAGGAATACTTATTCCTAAACCATACTTTTTGCCATTCTCTTTTTAGAATTAAAAAAGCAACATCTTCGGACAAAACAACCAAATCAGAACCATCGAGTTTTTTTATTTCTTCTTCGGAAACATCGATTATGTATAGTAAATTGAGGTATTCAGCAAATTTGTATTGAATGAGTCGGTAGATTTTTTCATGAAGCTGTAACTTCAATTCATTAGCAGAAATACTCAAAGGGAAATCAATTGCTTCGTTAGCCAAATTGAAGTCCTTATTCATTTGCTCGATTAATTTCAAATATAAGTTTTCGCCTTCTGCTTCAGTAAGTAGTAAATCGGTATTTTTTGGAACTATAAACATATCTTTAAAATTTCAATAGCAATAGCAATTTTCAATATTGTTATTATGTACAATTTACTTCTTGTTAAATTTCAAATATCAACTTTCAAAGTCAACATTGCTATTGATTATTGAAATTGTTATTGAATTACACTTTCCTTCCCATTAAATTCTCACCAAAAGCCTTCAACATTGCTTTTTTCTCTGTGTTAATTTCCATTTTATCCAAAGTTTGGAAAGCCTTAAAGGTAAAATCCTGAATTGCATCTTGTGTTGCTTTTGAAGCACCTGAGCTGTTAAAAAGCTCCTTTACCGTTTTGATTTTTTTCGTATTGTCTTCTGGCTGAATAGAGAACAATCTTCTCAATTCTTCGGCTTCGGCTTCTTTTGAAAAAGCAACAGCTTTTAAATATAAATATGTTTTTTTATTTTCAATTATATCACCACCAACTTGTTTTCCAAAGGTTTCAGGATCACCAAAAGCATCTAGAAAATCATCTTGCAACTGGAAAGCCAAACCTAAATTAAGTCCAAAATCATAAATCAAATTTGCATTTTCTTCTGAAGTTTCTGCAATAATTGCTCCCATTTTCATGGCTGCGGCTACCAAAACAGCGGTTTTGTATTGAATCATTTTTAAGTATTCCGGAATGGTAACGTCATTTCTTTCTTCAAAATCGACATCCCATTGTTGCCCTTCACAAACTTCAAGAGCAGTTTTGCTGAATAATTTGGCTAAATCCCTAAAGATAAAAGGTTCATATTGTTCGAAATATTGGTACGCTAAAATCAGCATGGCATCACCAGATAAGATTCCGGTGTTTAAATTCCATTTCTCGTGTACCGTTGCCTGTCCTCTTCGCAATGGCGCACCATCCATAATATCATCATGTACCAAAGAGAAATTATGAAAAACTTCAACCGCAAGAGCAGCCGGCAACGCTTCTTTATAATCAACATCAAAAATCTCAGCACTCATCAAGGTAAGTACCGGACGCATTCTTTTCCCTCCAAGATCTAATATATAATGTATGGGTTCGTATAGATTTCTCGGTTCTTTGGTTTCATATTGTGATTTCAAATAATCCGAAAGAAACTCTTGATACTGGTAAATAGAATGCATAAAATAATTTTTTGGCTAATTTACAGTATTCAATTTGCATTACAAACTCCCTTTTGTCATCAAATGTTAAATAAATCAAAATACATTGGAAACTATTTTAGTATTCAAAGTTTCCTTCTTACATTTGCCAACGAAAATTTAACGTTTTGAAATCTTTAGCGGTTTTAAAATAAATTCCAAATACAACGCAACGAATTATGAAAACAAAATGGACAGTTGACTCGAATCAATCAGATGTTCTGATAAAAATGAGACACTCAATAATTGCGTATCTGGCAGGCTCCTTAAATAAATTCAATGGACATATTGATATTCAGGACAATGAAATAGAAGATGCTTCAATAGAATTCTCTTTGGATGTCAATAATAAAGACTCAAAACTGGAACAAATAGATACTCATCTGGGATTGAATGACTTATTTGACATTAAGGAGTTTCCAATCATTAGCTTTAAATCGACCTCATTTGAAAAAGTCAATAAAAACATTAATTTTTTAAAAGGAAATCTAACCATCAAGAATATTACAAAAGTAGTGGAACTTGATGCTGAATTCATTGGATTCAATACGTATGATGGCGATCAAAAAGCTGCTTTTGAAATAACTGGACAAATCAATCGCAAAGATTTTGGTTTAAACTTTACTTCGTTTAATCAAACAGGCGGTTTAGCTTTGGGACAAGACATTAAGTTTATGGCAAACTTAGAATTAACCGCTTAACAAAAAGCCAAATGTTAAATAAACTTAAAATTTAAGGAAACTATTTTGGTTTTCAAAGTTTCCGAATTACATTTGCACCAAATTTAACAGTTTAAATAAATCACAACTGATTAAGAATAAAGAAAATGAAAGAGAAAATTATATCCAAAGCAAAAGAGATGTTTTTGAAACTTGGTTTCAAAAGTATTACTATGGATGATATTGCCGGTGAAATGTGCATTTCCAAGAAAACGATTTATAAATATTTTGCCAATAAAGAATTATTGATAGAGGAAAGTGTTCAAATCATTCACAAAGAAGTACGTCAACTTATTGAGGAAGTAACTTCTAAAAACTACAATGCCATTGAAGAAAATTTCGAAATCAAGAGAATATTCAAAGAAATGTTTAAATCTGCCGAATCTTCTCCTATTTACCAATTAAAAAAACATTATCCTGAGGTTTATGCAAAAGCTTTAAGTTCTCAAATTGAAGTATGCGAAAACTGTTTTAGAGATAACATACTAAAAGGCATCAATGAAGGTTTATACCGAGAAAATTTAGACATTAACAATTATGTAAAATTTTACTATACCCTAATCTTAAACATCAATGAAAATACTGCTTCAGGTATTGAAGCTGAAGAGTTAGAAGTAAAAGCTTTGGAATATCACATTAGAGCCATGGCAACTTTAGCCGGAATTATTGAATTAGAAAAACACCTTAAAAACCCAATTATATAAACAATGAAGAACACAATTCTCATAACATTATTAACTTTTACACTGTCAGTAAGTGCGCAAGAAGTGGCACCACTAACATTAAAAGATGCTATCACTTTTGCGCTTGAAAACAAAGCAGAAGCTAAGAAAGCGAAATTAGAAGTAGAAAATAGCGAATATAAAATTCAAGAAGTTCGTTCGAGAGCTTTACCGCAAATTTCGGCTAATGGAAGCATGACATACAATCCTATTCTGCAATTAAATGCTTTACCAGGCGATTTCTTTGGAGCTCCAGGAACTACAATTTTAGCACCACTTGGACAAGAATGGAACTCGGTAGCAGGCGTTTCTTTAAATCAAGCTTTGTTTGACCAATCGGTATTTACAGGTTTGAAAGCAGCTAAATCTACAAGAGAATTTTACCAAATTAATGCTCAATTAACAGAAGAACAAGTTATCGAACGTGTTGCAAATGCGTATTATCAAGTATATGTGCAACAACAAAAACTTATTGTGGTTGATAATAACTTGAAAAACACAAACAAAGTAAAAGACATCATCAAAGGTCAATATGATAATGGTTTGGCTAAAAAAATTGATTACGATAGAATTACCGTTCGTGTAAACAATATCAATTCACTTCGTCAGCAAATTTTAAATGCGATTTCGCTGCAAGAAAATGCATTGAAATTTTATATGGGAATGCCAATGGAAAACAAAATCATCATTCCTAATACCGCTTTTGAAGTTACACCACAAGATTTATCATCAACAGCTGATGTTACAGGAAGAACCGAATATTTGTTACTTAAAAAACAAGAACAATTATTAACGTACCAAAAAAAGGCAGCTCAGGCGGCTTATTATCCAACACTTTCATTAACTGGAAGTTACAATTATATTGGTCAAGGTCCAGAAATGCCATTATTTGCAAAACCAGCTGATGGCGTTTATTGGTCAGACTTTTCTTCTATTGGATTAAGTTTAAGAGTTCCATTATTTACAGGATTTGGAACAAGAGCAAAAGTAAGACAAGCAAACAATGCATTAAGTTCAATAAAAGTAGATCTTGATGACACAAAATTAGCTTTGGATTTAGCATTTGATAATGCAAAAAAACAACTTGAAAACAGTTTGATAACCATCAACAATCAAAAAGAAAACGCGCAACTTGCTCAAGAAGTTTTTGATAATACCAATAACAATTATACACAAGGATTAGCTGCATTAACCGATTTATTAGATGCTGAAAATGCATTGGTTGAAGCTCAAAACAATTATACCAGTGCTATTTTAGAATACAAATTAGCAGAAATTCAATTCATAAAATCAAAAGGAGAACTAAAAAACTTATTAAACCAATAATCAAATGAAAAAAATAATTTATATCGTTTTAGGTGTAGGACTAGTAGGAGCTACAATAGTAACTCTTATGAACAACAAAAAACAAAATGAAGCAGATACTGCTATTGTTGCTCAAGAAAATAGTAGTGTTGCTGTTCGTGTAGCAACAGTTGCAACAAATCCTGTTGAAGATAACTTTATTGCTAATGGAAACTTTTCACCTGACCAAGAATTGGAAATGGCTGCAGAACGTTCAGGAAAAGTAATTTCTATTTTGGTTAAAGAAGGAGATAGAATCGTAAAAGGTCAAACTATCGCTATCATTAGAGGTGATGTTGTTAATGTAGAAGCAGAAACAGCTAATGCTAATTATCAAAATGCTCTTAACGATTACAACCGATTCGAAAGTGCTTACAAAACTGGAGGAGTTACAAAACAACAATTAGATCAAGCTAGAATCAACATGATTAACGCTAAGTCTAGATTAACTCAAGCTAATATTAATGTAGGTGATACAAGAGTTAAAGCGCCTTTCGGTGGAATTATCAATAAAAAATTCATTGAAGTTGGAACTATTTTAAGCGCAACGCCTCCAACAAAAATGTTCGAAATTGTGAATACAAACTCGTTAAAACTGAAAGTAAATGTTAGTGAGCGTCAAGTGGCACAGTTAAAAATTGGTTCAGTTGTAAAAGTTAAAGCAAGTGTTTTTCCTGACAAGGAATATACTGGAAAAGTAACTTTTATTGCTCCAAAAGCAGATACTTCTTTAAACTTCCCTATCGAAGTAGCAATTACAAACAATCCTAATAACGAAATCAAAGCAGGAATGTATGGCTCGGTAATTTTTGGTGCTCCAGAAGGAAAACAACCTGAATTAATGACAATTCCAAGAAGTGCTTTTGTAGGAAGTGTTAGTAGCAATCAAGTATTTGTGGTTGAAAACGAAATTGCAAAAATGAAAAAAGTAGTAGCTGGAAGAGTTTTTGGAGACAAAGTTGAAATTCTAAGTGGCTTAAACAATGGAGATGTAGTAGTAACTAGTGGTCAAATTAACTTAAGTGATAGCACTAAAGTTTCTATAGTAAAATAATAAAAAGACGCTTACTTAAAACCGATTATATGAAAATTGTAGATATATCAATTAAAAGACCTTCTATGGTTATCGTACTTTTTACGATACTATTATTAGGTGGACTATATAGTTATAAACAGTTGAGTTATGAGTTAATTCCAAAATTTGAAATGAACGTAGTAACCGTTTCAACTGTTTATCCTGGAGCTTCTCCAAGTGAAGTGGAAAACACCGTAACCAAGAAAATTGAGGATGCGGTTTCTACCATGGAGAACATCAAAAAATTAGAATCAAAATCTTATGAAAGTCTATCGGTAGTAATGATTACGCTAACTGCGGATGCCGATGCCGATTATTCTTTAAATGATGCTCAACGTAAAATCAATGCAGTTTTAAAAGACTTACCTGACGATGTTGATCCGCCTTCATTAAGTAAATTCTCTTTTAGTGATTTACCAATTATGACCATTGGAGCAACAGCAAGTATGGATGAAATTGCTTTTTATGACTTGTTAGATAAAAAAATTCAACCAATTGTTTCTCGTGTTCCTGGTGTGGCACAAGTTAACTTAGTAGGTGGTGAAGAAAGAGAAATTAAAGTAAGCTTAGATGCAACTAAATTACAAGGATTTGGATTGTCAGTTCCTCAAGTACAACAAGCAGTTTTATCTTCAAACTTAGATTTCCCTACAGGTAATATTAAAACTAGAGAAAACAGTACAACCATTCGTTTATCTGGAAAATATAAATCAGTTGAAGAATTACGCAACTTAGTTGTTGCTTCAAACAATGGTGTTCAAGTGCGTTTGGGTGATGTAGCTGATGTTCAAGATGCGCAAAAAGACGTAACTAAAATATCAAGAATTAACGAGAAAGGATCAATCCTTTTACAAGTTATCAAACAATCAGATGCAAATGCCGTTGAAGTTAGTAAAAAAGTAAAAGAAGCAATTGCTAAAATTGAACAAGATTACGCAAAATCAAACTTAAAATTAAAAGTTGCAAACGATAGTAGTGAATTTACCTTATCTGCTGCCGATAATGTAATGCACGATTTATTTCTTGCTATCTTTTTAGTTGCATTTGTAATGTTATTCTTCTTACACAGTTTACGTAATGCTGCTATCGTAATGGTATCGATTCCAGCTTCGTTGATTGCTACTTTCATTGGAATTTCATTAATGGGATACACGTTAAACTTAATGAGTTTACTTGGACTTTCGTTAGTAGTGGGAATCTTAGTAGACGACGCAATTGTAGTATTAGAGAACATTCACCGTCACATGGAAATGGGTAAAAACAAGGTTCGCGCAGCTTATGATGGTGCAGCTGAAATTGGATTTACCGTAACCGCAATTACTTTAGTTATTGTGGTCGTATTCTTACCAATTGCCATGAGTACTGGATTAGTTTCTGATATCATTACGCAATTCAGTGTTACAGTAATTATTGCTACATTATTGTCGTTATTGGCTTCATTTACAATTGTTCCTTGGCTATTCTCACGTTACGGAAAATTAGAACATTTAAATAAAGAATCGTTTTTTGGAAAAATTATTTTAGGCTTTGAAAATTACCTAGACAAATTCACTCACAAAGTAACAGACATTTTAACTTGGTCTTTAAATTACAAAAAAACAACGTTAGCTATCGTTACTGTTATTTTCTTTGGTTCAATTTTTGGATTATTAGGTGGTGGATTTATTGGTGATGAGTTCTTTTCTAAAACCGATAAAGGAGAATTCTTAGTTCAAATTGAAATGCCAAAAGATGTTTCTGTTGAACAAACCAACTTTATGACTCAAAAAGCGGAAGCTTATCTAAAAAAAGATAAAAATATCGTAGATATGATTACCACAGTAGGTCAAACTAGTGATGGTATGGGAGCTACACAATCCACTGCTTACAAAGCTGAAATTTTGATTTCTTTAGTTGAAAAATCAAAACGTGATGACAACTCGTTTATATATGCAGCTAAAATTAAACGTCAATTAGAAAAAGAATTGGTAGGAGCTAAAGTAAAAACCGTTCCTATGGGAATTGAAGGTGCCGATAAAGCTCCAATTGCTTTAACTGTTACAGGTCCAAATTTCGACGATGTAATGTTATTTGCTCAAAAAGCAGCTGCTGAATTGAAAAAAGTGCCAGGAGCATCAGAAGTAAAACTAACTTCAGAAGCTGGTAATCCTGAAATTAAAGTTCAGGTGGATCGAGATAAAATGGCAGCATTAGGATTAAATCTTCAAACAGTAGGTTTAACGATGCAAACTGCTTTCAACGGAAATACCGATGGAAAATTTAGAGCAGGAGAATATGAATATGATATCAACATCCGATTCAATGAATACGATCGTTCTAACATTAATGATGTAAATAATCTGATTTTTGTAAACAATATGGGACAACAAATCAAGTTATCTCAATTTGCAGAGGTGATTGAAAGTTCAGGTCCAAGTATGTTAGAAAGAAGAGATAAGAGTACTTCGGTTACGATTGAAGCACAATCTGTAGGTAAACCATCTGGTACTATTGCAACCGAATGGGAATCTGTATTTTCAAAAATGGAACGCCCAACTGGAGTTAACTATGTTTGGGGTGGAGTTGTGGAAAACCAAACAGAAGAATTTGGTACTTTAGGAATTGCGTTACTTGCTGCTATTATTTTAGTTTACTTAGTAATGGTTGCTTTGTATGATGACTTTGTTACGCCTTTTGTGGTATTGTTCTCTATTCCATTATCGTTCATTGGAGCGTTATTTGCTTTGGCATTAACAAACAACTCACTTAATATTTTCACCATTTTAGGTATCATTATGTTGATAGGATTAGTAACGAAAAACGCGATTTTATTGGTTGACTTTGCTAATCACAGAAAAGAAGCAGGAGAAACAACTTTCAAAGCTTTAGTTCAGGCAAACCATGCACGTTTGCGTCCAATCTTAATGACTACTATTGCCATGGTAATTGGTATGATTCCAATTGCGCTTGCTAAAGGTGCTGCTGCCGAAATGAATAATGGTTTAGCATGGGTAATTATTGGTGGTTTGATTTCCTCTTTATTCTTAACTTTAATTGTGGTTCCAGTTGTTTATGCTATTGTTGATAGTATTAGAGTGAAACTAGGAAGAGATGTTAAAGTAGATTATGACACTTTAATGAAAGCTGATTATGTTCACAAAGAATTAAGTGAGGATGGATTTAATCCAAAACATACGGTATAAAACGTAATTGTTTTTAAAACAGAAAACCTGTTCATTTATTTGGACAGGTTTTTTTTATGGTTAAAAATTCCAATACGAATTTCATTTTAATAATGGCAACAATTGGCTTTTATACCTTTTTAATCACATACGTCACAATTCCCCAGATGATTAATTGATTTTCTTCGGTGACTTTTATCGGAGAATACGATGGATTTTCAGGCATCAGAAATAAACAGTCTTTCTCGACTTGCATTCGTTTCACCGTGAACTCTCCATCAATGAAACAAATCGCAATTTTATTGTTTTGCGGCTCCAAACTTCTATCCACAACAAGAACATCTTTGTCATTGATTCCAGCATCAATCATAGAATTTCCTTTGACTCTAATATAAAAAGTCGCTAGTGGATTTTCGCTTAATTGCTTGTTTAAATCAATGTTCGTTTCCATAAAATCAGCTGCTGGCGATGGAAATCCAGCTGAAACACCTTCATTGATGAAAAGAATTCGCAATTCACTTTCAAAATCAGGCAGAAAAAAAGTCAACTTTTGTCCTTTGTTTATTGGCATTTTATTTCGAGTATGTCTTTAAAATTAGTGGTATATCTTGGTGATAAATGATTTTGTTTCATGTTCCAAGTCAAACTTAAATTTTGAGTGGCTAGCTTTACTTTCTTGTCACCAATCTTATTATTGAGGCCATCCATTACTTTCATCAACAGCAAATGTTTTGGGTTTTCCTCGTCAAACAATTGCAATTGTTTCTTGTTTTCATCTATCAACTCCGTTACAATAACTCCTGCTTTCTTAAATTTCAGATGTTCATTTCCTTGGTGTAGTTTTTTCAACATATCGATGGCTGCATTGCTAATGGTCAACGTAGAATTTGACGCAAACGGCAAAGTTACTGCCATATTAAAATAATATTTTGAGGTTTGCACCGTATGTTTATCCACCACAAGCATTACAATAATGGTATGACAGCAGGAGTTTTGTTTTCGTAATTTCTCTGCACAAACCGCTGCAAAAGTGGCCACACGCTCGCGAAGTAAGTCAAAATCAGCAATCTGTTTTGGGAAACTTCGGGTGGTTGCAATACTTTTCTTTTGCTCCACAAGGGGTTCTAAATCCAAAACTGATTTTCCTTCGAGTTCGTATTTTAAACGCAAACCCATGACACCCATTTCTTTTCTTATCCAAGCTTCATGTTGCGGTGCAATAAAATCTAAAGCAGTCACAATATTTTTGACTTTCATCTTTTTATTCATTCGGTAACCAATGCCCCAAACGTCTTCAATCTTTGTCCATTTCAAGGCTTTGATTCGTTTTTCATCGCTATCAATAACATAAACACCTTTCGTTCTGTCTTGGAATTTCTTGGCGATTTTATTAGCAACTTTTGACAAGGCTTTCGTTGGAGCAAAGCCAATACAAACTGGAATTCCCACCCATTTTTGTACACGAGTTTTCATTTGAACCCCATAATCATGATAGTCCAAAACACTCATGCCGTCAAAATTTAGGAAGGCTTCATCGATGCTGTAAATCTCTACATTGGGAGTGAACTGTCCTAAAATAGCCATCACCCGATTGCTCAAGTCGCCATACAGCGGATAATTAGACGAAAACACTTTTACATTTTTCTCTTTTACCAATTCCTTAATCTTGAATATTGGCGCGCCCATAGGAACTCCAACATCCTTTGCTTCGTTACTTCTGGAGATCACGCAACCGTCGTTATTTGACAATATCGCAACCGGCTTTCCAACGAATTGCGGTTGAAAAACGCGCTCGCA
>Ga0206125_10004084_pt1 | contig 13272 bp, 9 predicted proteins | sample Helgoland_Spring_4_FD_148598 | JGI IMG/M metagenome (GOLD analysis project Ga0206125, IMG submission 148598) | Pelagic subsurface seawater microbial communities from Kabeltonne, Helgoland, North Sea - Helgoland_Spring_Bloom_20160331_1 | ecosystem: Environmental > Aquatic > Marine > Epipelagic ... | reverse complement strand
AAGATGACGATTCATGCGGCAATGATCGAACGGATGGATGTCGAAGTGGGCCGCATTCTCAAACAAGTTAAAGCCATGAATGCATTTGAGGATACCGTCATATTCTTTTTGTCTGACAATGGAGCCAGTGCTGAGATGATGGTGCGTGGAAATGGCCACGACCCTGAAGCTGCGCCGGGTTCGGCAGACAGTTATTTATGCCTCGGGCCGGGTTGGTCCACGGTCGCCAACACGCCATTTAGAAAGCATAAAATCTGGGCGCATGAAGGCGGCAGCTGCACCCCCTTTATTGTTCATTGGCCAAAACAGACTTCGCAACCTGGAGCGATACGGGAAACACCCGGTCATGTCATTGACATGGTTCCCACCATTCTCGATTTGGCGGGCGTAGAAACCCCAAAGCAAAGGGTTCCATTCCCGGGACATAGCTTGCTCCCCTCATTCAAGAAGGACACTGGTGATAATCGAGTGCTCTGGTGGTCGCACAAGGGGAATCAGGCGATCCGGGCCAGGGACTGGAAGCTGGTGAAACCCAACGACGGACCATGGGAGCTTTATAATCTAAAAGAAGATCGCGCGGAGACCGCGAACCTAGCTGATCAATATCCAGAGAGAGTCAAAGAGCTAGAGAAACAATGGGAAGCCCAGGTCGCGCAGATTCGACAAGTCAGGAAGCTGAAGTAAGGCTGCTTAATTCTTTGCCCAAAGGGCGACCTTCCCAATGAACGCAAATTGATGTTAATTAACGGTTAAAGAAATCGATTCCAAGCCAACTGACGGATTTAGGATCAAGAGATAGAACCATAGCACCCAAGCAAATTTAAAAATGCCCATCATTCTTCCACCGATCACTCGTCGTCAATTCATCCAGCGCTCGCTCGCTTTAGGGGGCACGGCTATCATGGCGTCGCGCGTGTGGGCCGCCACAGATAGCGAACGCGTTGCATTGGATCCAAACCGTGTGGCTTTGCTTGCAGATACACACATCAGCGCCGATCCGAATAGCGTCTATCCTGGGACGAAGTGGCCTGGGTCTCCCGTAGGGGAGGGCGAGCATGAAAGCGTCAATATGGCAGGCTGCCTTGCCGCGGCTGCCAAGGGCGTCCTAGCACTCAATCCTCGGCCGGCTCACCTGATCGTCAACGGCGACTGTGCGCTCAGCAATGGTAGAGAAGCCGAGTATAAAGAGTTTCTCAGGCTAGTTGAGCCGCTTCGAGCTGCGGGCATCACCGTTCATGTCACGATCGGCAATCACGATAATCGTGAGAATTTGTGGAAATTGCTGCCGTTTCTAAAGCAAGAGCAAATGGGCGTGCAGGCGGGTGTGATTGAACTGCCGCACGCGAACCTCATCCTGTTGGATTCAGGGAAAAGGGGAATTCTGGGAGACGAGCAGTTGGACTGGCTCGCCAAACAGCTCGACCAACGAGTCGATCAGCCAGCCCTGATCTTTGGTCACTTCAACCCGTATCCCAATCGCGGCGTGCGTCCCATTCGAGGCATGCGTGATGGGCCGTCTTTGTTGAAACTGCTTGCCGAACGAAAGCATGCCAGGGGCTATTTTTATGGTCACACGCATGAGTGGCAATACGATCGACGGGACCATCTCCATTTGATTAACCAACCGGCAGTCAGTTACTATTTTGGCAAAGGCCATGCGCATGGCTGGGTCGATATGAAGCTCACGGAAACGTCCGCTGACCTCGAGTTACACTGCATCAACCGCAAGCATCCGCAGCACGGTGACCAGCGACAGGTCATCTTGAAAGACCAGCCCATTGCGATTCGTGTTGCCTCTTACAATGTTGAGTTCGGCAGAAGCGCGACCCCCGAACAGATTGGGGAGATGTTGAAGCCATACAATTTGGACATCATCGGCTTTGATGAAGCGCCGGATGGTGATTGGACGACTCGCGTCGGCAAAGTGCTGGGGATGGAACACAGTTATGTAGGCAAAATCTCATCGGCCAATCATAAGGATAAATACAAGTCGATCCTCAGTCGGACACCGCTAGCAGGCACGACAGAGCATGAACTGCAGGTGGAACGTCGACGTTGCTGGAACCCTGCGTCGGTGGTGAGAGCCGTGACAGAGATCGATGGCGTTCCATTCGCATTTTACTCGTTGCATATCTGCGGTACGCGCGATCGCGAAAAGGTAGGGCATGCCTACCAGCTGGCAAACGAGATCTTACCGAACGAGACGACGGAACGGGTGATCGTCGTCGGCGATTACAACAACAACATCGGCGATGTGGCGATGAACGCGATCGAGGGGGCAGGCTTTAAACCAACGTGGAGCGACCTGAAGATTGATGTCTCCAAGGAGTTTACCTACAACGCCCTGAACCCCAAAAAGAACCTTGGTGTGATCGATCATGTTTTATACAATACCACGTCTAAAGCCAAGGCAACAGCGGGAGGCATCATCGAACTCGAAACGCCGTTGTCGGATCACAAACCCATCTGGGCCGAGATCGTATTCCCTCGATAAATCAATCAGACAAAAGACTCCTAGCATCGAAAAATCATTATGTTCATCAAAATTAAATCGTTCTCAGCCATCGTCGCACAGATCAGCTGTGTGCTCCTGTCAGCATCCATGGTGCATGCCAAGCCGCTGAACTATCTCATTCTATTGGCTGACGATATCAGTGCATCCACGTTGGGTTGTTATGGATCACTTAATCCACATACCTCACCTCAAATTGACAAGTTGGCGGGGGAGGGAGTGCGCTTTACTAACATGTTTGTTTCCGAGGCTATGTGCGCCCCGGCCAGAGCGGAGTTATATACTGGGCTGCAGCCAGAGCGTAATGGTTGCAATCGAAACCACCTGCCAACCAACGTAGGTACCAAGAGTGTGGTGCATTATTTAAAGGCCCTTGGTTATCGGACTGGCTTAGCGGGCAAGAGGCATTTTTCTCCCGCGTCTGTGTATCCCTTTGAATCTGTCAAAGGATTTGAACCCCATTGCGCCACCCGCGATCCGCATCCTGATAACTGGGAAGATGCGGAAACGTTCATGACCCGTGATAGCGATGAGCCGTTTTGTTTATTTATTTGCTCGGTTCATGCGCATGCCCCCTGGAATGCAGGTGACTCCTCATTGTGGGAACTGGATGAATTGAAGCTTCCAGAGCACATCGTAGATAACGCAACCACCCGGCATTATTACCGTGAAATGTTGGCAGAGGTCAGGCTCTTTGATGATCAAGTCGGCAAGGCGTATGCGCTGCTAAAAAAACATCAACTGGATGAAAATACGGTGTTGATTGTTTTGGATGAAAACGGCGTTGGCATGCCCGGCGGCAAATGGACCACCTACGATTGGGGTGTTCGCTCTGCCTGTGTGATGAAGTGGCCGGAATCGTATCAGGCAAATTTTCAGACAGACGCGATTGCGCAATACTGCGACATTCTGCCCACCTTGATCGATGGTGCAGGAGGAACAGTGCCAAACGACTTGGATGGGAGAAGCTTACTGCCCTTGATCAAAGGGGAAACTCAAGTGCATCGAGAGCAGGCCTATTTTATGTTTAATAATCGTGATGACAGGAAAGTAGGCCCGCACTTTTCAAGTCGTGCGGTGACCGATGGTCAGTATAAGCTCATCTGGAATCTGACCCCGGAAAATATGTACGGCGTGGCGGCGATCAGTGGCATCGATTTCGGAAAACATAATCGAGGCTCAGATGTGCCCAAGGTTTATGGATCTTGGTTAGACTCAATGGAACAAGGCGATGCGCATGCTGCAGAAATGATTAAGCGGTACCGCGTGCGCCCGGAGTATCAACTCTTTGACCTGAACAAAGATCGCTGGGAGATGAATAATCTGGCGGATAATCCAGAGCAGCAAGCTAGGCTGCAACAGTTGAAAGCAGGAATTTCCGCCTGGATGACACGGCAGGGAGATGATGGCCATCTCACGGGCGCAGGGATTAAATATGCAGAAACAGAATTTGCAAAATAGCCAAAAAAATTGAACAAAGGGTTGAAGATGAGGTCGTACGCGCGGCGCCTTCCTCAGCCGTTGGCTGATAAAAGGAAATATGACATGATTATAAAAATTGCGCTACTCTCAACTGTTGCCCTGCTGGCAATCTCCTCGGCTACTTTGGCCGCCAGAAAACCCAACATCGTGCTGATCCTCACCGATGACCTCGGCTACGGCGATGTCTCGTTCCTAAATCCCGAATCCAAGGTGCAGACCCCACACGTGGATGCGCTAGCTCAGGCAGGTGTCTGGGCCACGGATGCGCATGCCCCCAGTACGGTGTGTAGCCCGAGCCGCTATGCCATGTTGACGGGGCGTTATTCGTGGCGCAAAAAAATTGGGCGTCTCAACCCGTGGAAAGAATCTGCCATTGATCAAGATCGCGTTACGTTGCCAAAAATCCTGAAAGCGAAGGGCTATTTCACCGCTTGTGTCGGCAAGTGGCACCTCGGCTTTGACTGGCCATGGAAGGGTGGTAAAAAACCGCCAACTTCGGTCATCGGCACAGGAACCAGCACAGCGACCTGCGACATGTTTGACTGGAGCAAACCCATCAACGGCGGCCCGTTAGGTGCCGGGTTTGATTACTATTTTGGCGATGATGTGCCTAACATGCCCCCCTATGCCTTCATCGAAAATGACCGCCTGACCTGTGATCCGGTGGATGTAAACGGCCGCACCTTGATGAAGCAGCAAGCCATGCGGGGCGGCTATATTCACGGCGTCGGCCCTGGTGAAAAGGGCTGGCAGCTCGATAAAGTCATGCCGGCTATCACAGCCAAGGCAGTCGAAACCATTCAGCAGCAGAGCAAGAGCCCCGAGCCGTTTTTCTTGTTGTTTGCCACCACCTCACCGCATTCGCCCATTGTTCCAAAGGAGAAGTTCAAGCAGAGCAGCGAGGCCGGGCCCTACGGCGATTATATTGTCCAGACAGATGACGCCGTCGGCCAGATTGTAGCGGCATTAAAAGCCGCGGGAGTTTATGAGAACACTCTGTTGGTGGTCTCCAGTGATAATGGGCCGGCACCCTTCATGCGGGACTTGATTCAAAAACATCAGCACAACCCTTCCGGTTCGCTGCGCGGCTTGAAGCGCGATTTGCTGGAAGGCGGACACCGCGTTCCCTTTATCGTTACTTGGCCAAAGGGCGGCATCGATGGTGGTCGGAGCATCGACGCCATGGTGTCACAAAGCGACTTGTTTGCTACGATTGCCGAAATCGTTGGTGCATCACTGGCAGAAGGTGTCGCAGAAGACAGCCTGAATATTCTTCCCTCACTGCGTTCAGATGAGCCGGTGCGTAAGGAACTGGTCTACCACGCGGCTAACGGCACATTGGGACTGCGGCAGGGCGACTGGGCCTATTTGCGCCCGCGCGGCATCACACCGGAGCCTGAGTGGTTCCAAAAACATTGGCAAGGCGACTCACTCGATGCCCCTGCCCTGTTATTCAACCTCTCCGCTGATCTGGCTCAAAAGAAAAATCTACAGAACAAGTATCCAGAGCGCGTAAAGCAGATGGAGCAACGGCTTACTGAAATCCAGCAGGGGCAGTCCACGCGCTAAGCTGTGCCGCAAGTGCAGCTGATGAGGGATAATTAATGAAGGATAGCGGCGAAGCGGCTCATGACTACTTTAACTTAAACTACCAACTTCAACTTGAAAAAAGCCGTCGTCACCACGACATGGCTTTTTGACGATCTCCTCAAATTGAGGATAGGAAAAAGGATAGAAGCTGATACAATTTGTGTTTCTATAAGTGAGCGATTGAGCAGACCGTCAGCTAAGCAACCCATAGACGCATGCAGTCAGCAAAAGAGCAAACTCAAAGGAGTAACTCTAAAACAACGAATAGAGCATACAAACATAACTATGAACAGACGACTACTTACCCTCATCTTCATTCACTATTCACTATTCAGCATTCAGCATTCGGCTGCTGCTCCTATGGTCGAGAGCTCGCAGGGCAAGCCTCAGCAGCAACCGAATATTATCCTCATCATGGCCGATGACATGGGTTACGAATGCGTCAATGCCAACGGCGGCACTTCTTACCAGACACCCCATCTGGACAAACTAGCCGAAACTGGCATCCGCTTTGAGCACTGTTACTCCCAGCCGCTGTGCACGCCCTCTCGTGTGAAGATCATGACCGGCAAGTCGAATGCTCGCAACTACGTCTCCTTCGGCGTGCTCGATCGCAAACAGACCACCTTCGCCCACCTGCTCAAAAAGGCTGGCTACGCTACCTGCATCGTCGGCAAGTGGCAGCTCGGCAAGGAAGCCGATTCCCCTCAACACTTTGGCTTTGATGAATCCTGTCTCTGGCAGCACACCCGTCCGGCGAGAGATCAGCACGGGCGCGACACCCGCTACCCGTCGGCAAGTGGCAGCTCGGCAAGGAAGCCGATTCCCCTCAACACTTTGGCTTTGATGAATCCTGTCTCTGGCAACACACCCGTCCGGCGAGAGATCAGCACGGGCGCGACACCCGCTACCCCAATCCCCATGTCGAGGTCAACGGTAAGCCCCTTGATTATTCGGATGATGAATACGGCCCCGATGTGGTCACCGACTTCCTCTGTGACTTCATGGAGCGCAACAAGGACAAACCCTTTCTCGCCTACTACCCGATGATCCTGCCGCACAACCCCTTTGTGCCAACTCCTGACAGTGATAATCCCAAGAACAGCAACAAAACCCACAACTTCAGGGACATGGTCACCTATGTCGACAAGATGGTCGGCAAACTGGACGCCAAGCTCGGCGAGCTCGGTATTCGCAATAACACGCTGCTGATCTTTACCTGTGACAACGGCACCAACAAGGCCATCAGCTCACAACACGCTGCTGATCTTTACCTGTGACAACGGCACCAACAAGGCCATCAGCTCACAATTGGGCGGCAAGGAAATACTGGGCGGCAAGGGCACGATGACCGATGCCGGTACCAGAGTACCCCTGATTATCAGCTGGCCGGGAACCATCGCCAGTGGCTGGGTATCCCAAGACCTTGTCGACTTCAGCGATTTCCTGCCCACCCTCTGTGGGGCGGCGGGTGCAAGTATCCCGGAGATACTCTCCCTCGATGGCAGAAGCTTTCTGCCCCAGCTGCGCGGCGAAGAGGGCAATCCCAGGGACTCGATCTATTGCTGGTACTCCCGTGGCGGAGGAAAGGGAGAGCAGTGGGCGCGCAACCAACGCTACAAACTCTACCCGGATGGCAAGTTTTATGACATCGACGCAGATCCCTCGGAAAAAACCCCACTCGAGAATCTGTCACCCGAGGCCCAACAAGTCCGCACACTCCTGCAACAAACTCTCGGTCAATACAAAGATGCACGTCCCGCTAAGGGAGCCCCAGAGAGGAAAAAGAAGTAGGCCCCTTTGCTGTTTGGCCGAATAAAACCACAAACACTAGAATAGACACCTCGTGAACCATCTAGCTAAAGGCGTTATCACCGGAATTATTCTTTTCAATCTATTGCTCCGTGTCTATGCAGAAGAAGTCGCAAAGCCAGTTATTTGGCAGGAGATGATGACTATTGCCGAGGTGAAGCGCGATTCTCAAGGCAAGCTGCTGCCATTGCAGTCTTATGATCAGACGATGCGCCGTGGCATGGCATTCCTTCTGGAGGATCACCTGAAATGGTTCAAGGGTGCACCCGAAACGCTCGTGGATGAGAGCGGGATGACACAGATGCCGTGGGTCTATTATTCGAACCTGCAGCATGATGGGAGGCCGTTTCCCCATTCGGTAGATCGCTTCGTATCTTATCCAGCCTTTCACCACGCGCTGATGATCCGCACCCTGATCAATTACTCAAAGTATGCCGACGATTCCCGAGCACTGAAACAGGCTGTTGAATTGGCCGACTGGAATATTGCCCATAGCACACCGGGCGATTGGCCCTATGCCCACCTGCCTTGGAGCACATTCGAAGAGAAGAAGCCCGGCGGCTTTCGCGACAAGACCGGTTTGATGCCGGACAAAGCAGCGATCATGGCACTGGCCTATATCGATCTTCACAAGGCCTCTGGCGAGGCACGGTTCCTCAATGCCGCTGGTAAGATCGCCGACACCCTCAATGCGCGCCAGCGCCCGAATGGCACTTGGCCCTTCCGGGTCGACCCCAAGAGTGAAAAGGTCATCGAGGAGTACTCCAGCAGTGTCATCTACGCGGTGATGTTGTTTGAGAGACTGGATGCGGCAAACGGCAATGATCACTACAAGGCAAAGAGGGACTTGACCTGGAGCTGGCTTTTGAATGGTCCGATCAAGACCAAGGAGTTTCGCGGTTTCTACGAAGACATTCCACCCAGCCCGAAGGGCCGCACCAACTACGATTGCCTCGACACTATCCGCTACCTGCTCGCGAATCGGACCGAAAATAACGGGTATCTAGATATCGCCATGGACCTCAACGACTGGATCGAGGAGGTCTTCCTCGACAAAATTAAGGGTTTCGAACCAGCCGGGGGAATTCGTGAGCAATTGCAGTGCAATGTGGTCATGGGCATTCACAGCCTGAACTGGGCGAGCATGCTCAACGAGTTGGGTAGGGCGACTGATAACCATGGTATGCAGCAGCGCGCTATTCAAACCGCCAACTACACCACCTACTACCTTCAACCTGACAATCGGATTGTGGTTGGCTTCCAATATCATCAATGGTGGTACAGCTGTCACGTGGGGGTCGTGCTCTATCTACTCGATTTTGCAGAGAATCCCGAGCCGGCAAGTCGAAGGTAATCACTGAAAACAACTGCCTAACAAGCCGTTGGACCGAACCGGCTATCGCCGGTCGATCAGCTCAACGTTGAACGCGTTCATCAGATTTCTGACCAACGCAAAGCTGAGAAATCCGCCGTCATTTTTACGGGATGGGGCTGCCGGAGGTGCCCGAATAAAGATATGAAAAAAACGCTCAAAATAGTTCCTCTGCTGGTTGCCAGTCTAACGCATTGAGCTGATAAAGCCATAGACGCTCCCCATCGGCTGTGTCACGCAATCACGTGATAGACAGTTTTGTCTAAGTCCGCTATGATGAATGCAAAGAATGAGTCGCAATGAATACATCTAACATAACAAAAGTGATCAGAGCCGCGGGATCCATCATTCCCAGGTTCGTCTTCGCCATCGCCTTGCTTGCGCTACCCGCGGTTGCCGAGCAAGCCAGCACGACCAAGCTCCGAGTGGTGGCGTATAACGTCGCTTGCGGCCAGTGGGCCACACCTGAGCAAATCGCCGAGGCATTGAAGCCCTTGAATCCTGACATGGTATTGCTGAGTGAGGTTCCCAAGGCTAACCGGGGCAAAGACGTCAAGGACTGGTCACATCGTTTAGCGGCAGCACTCGGCCTGGATCACGTGCATGTCGGCACGAGTTCATCCGCGGGTCACAAGTCTCCCAAGTGGGGTGATCCCACCGGAAATTACGGCGGCAAATTCAAGTCCATTCTGAGCCGAACCCCTCTGACGAATGGCAATGACATCATCGTGGAAGGCAGTGGCTGGAAACGTGCCAACCCCGTGCGTGTGGAGACGTTCATTGGTGGCAAAAAGTTCGCGCTCTATTCGTTGCACTTACCAGGATACGCGCACAACAAGAGACAACCCACCAAAGCCGAAGCTTATGAGGGATCGAAACACAAAGCCCTGGCGGAGCTCATCAAGGCAGAAGATCCTAGCTACGGTATTATTGTCGGGGGAGACTTCAATGAATGGACCGACGGCCTGGTCATGCAGTGCCTTTTGAAAGATACCAAGCTGGAGAACGCGACCAAAGAGCAATCAATCGACCATATCCTCTACAGCAACAAGGGCTCGGTCAAACTACTCGAATCCAAGAGAGACTGGGGGCCTAAGCACCAGAACCATAAGAATGTAAGATACGAGGGCACATGGTCCGACCACCCTTGGGTCTATTGTGAGCTCGAGATTCCGACTAACCAGAGTTTCGAATAGCTGATAAGTTGATCTGATACTATCGATGTTAGCATAGTTAATGGAGTGGAGTGGAAGCACCAGTGGCGACTCCGCCTAATCTCATTTGCGAAAAATATGAATCTTATAAGAAACCAAACGAATAGAGCCCAGCTGTTGAAAGCCATCCTGGTAACTTTTGCTGTCATCTCACCCTTATTGGCGCAAGAGGGACCGACCTCTCAGAAGGTCAGTGAAGAAAAAGACATGCAAACCTTCCCGTCCTACCTGGATACCGGCTACGACCAAAAACACCGCCCCCAGTTCCACTTCACCTCACGCAAGAACTGGCTCAATGACCCGAACGGCATGGTGTATTACGACGGCGAGTACCACCTCTTCTTCCAGCATAACCCCATGGGCAACAAATGGGGCAATATGACCTGGGGACACGCGGTCAGTAAAGACATGTTGCGCTGGGAACAACTGCCTCACGCCATCTTGCCCTACGGTGGCGGAACCATCTTCTCTGGCACTGGTGCCGTTGACCACAACAACACGCTCGGCAAGCAGAAGGGGGATGTTAAAACGCTGATTGCGAGTTACACGCTCGCCTTGAAGGGCCCCTTCTATCAAGCGCTCGCCTACAGCACGGACAAAGGGCGCACCTTTGAGCTACTCAACGAGGGCAAAGCTGTCGTTCCTAATCAGGGAATTGAACGTGGCGAACGTGACCCAAAAGTTTTCTGGCACGAGGCGTCGAAAAAATGGGTAATGATCCTGTGGGTCAAGAAAGCCATCACCGACAAGGACCGGCGTGGCAGAAACAAGCAACGTTACAAGGACATGCCGAATGGCCCTGGTAAGGTGCGCTTTTTTACCTCGGACAACCTGACGGATTGGGAGGTAGCCAGCGACTTCGATCGCGACTGGGTCTTTGAGTGCATGGACTTTGTGCATCTTCCCGTCGATCCGTCTTCGTCTAAAAATTACGCTGGGACAAGTCCGTCTTCGTCTAAAAACTACGCCGGGACAAGTCCGTCTTCGTCTAAAAACTACGCCGGGACAAGTGGGGATCTAAACAACAAGAAATGGCTCCTGTTTGATGCCAGCTTCGACTACGAAATTGGCGAGTTTGATGGCACGACCTTTACCACCGACAAAAAAGTCGGGCTGGGTGACTTCGGACCCAATTACTATGCCGCCCAAACCTTCAACAACAGCCCGGATGGCCGCACCGTGGTCATCGGCTGGATGCGTGGCAGCGACTTCAACAAGGTCGGGATGCCCTTTAACGAGCAGATGTCTTTCCCTACCACCATGGAACTGCGCACCACCCAGGATGGTATCAAACTCTTCCGTTGGCCGATCCAAGAGATCGAGAGCCTCTACAACAGAAAGCATGCATTCACGAATCGCCCTGTCGCGAAACTGGCAGATGCACTCAGTGAGATCGACGCGGATCTCATCGACGCGTCCATTGAATTTGATCCGGAGGAGACTGGAACGATTGAATGGAACCTGCGTGGGCTCAAGGTGAGTTATGACGCGGACAAGCAGCAATTTCTCTACGCAGGAGTTCCCCTTGCTGCGCCTACGGTGAACGGTAAGGTCAAGCTCCGCGTCCTCGTGGACCGCGGCTCGATTGAGCTGTTTGCCAACGATGGCGCCGCCGTGGCGACTCACTTCGCCTTACCGGATCCCGAAAACCGCAGCATCCGCCTTTCAGGTAACGGCAGCGTCTCGCTCGTCATCAACGAATTGAAGTCGATCTGGCCTCAGCAATGATCGGATGCAGGCGTCGGCCTAGGTTAGTTTTCTTTACGTTGATTAACGGTTCAACTACTCTTTTTGAGTGGCTGGAGATGAATTATGCACTGGCATTGTGCTAAAGACGTAGAAGGCCTCAATGACTTCCGCTTGAGCATTCGCCAAGACTAAGTCCATCGTTTAACTTTATCTGGTTGAAAGTAGCCGGAGCTTCCAACTCCTAGGCCTTCAGATATGGGAGCAAGATGCTCCCACTACTTTTTAAATTCCACCAAGAAAAGCATTCGACTAGACTGAGTCCCCCGATCGACACTTTGTGTGCTTTGTCACGCGAACGCGTGATAGGCGGGATTGATCGACTGTGTTATTCTAAGTGTTTTATCTATCATACTAATGATTGAGACCACCCTGGCCACGACCGTTTTAACTAGTTCCCAAATACATCCAAAAATGATAACAAAAACGATCAAAATAGCATCTGTATTGGCTGCCATCCTGACCTTGTCAGCATCCGCCGATGACACATCAAGAACCTACGAACTCTGGGAACCGGAAGCTGCACCCAACAACGGCAGAAGCAATTGGGAGGCGACCAAGGACAGTAAAAGGCCAAAGTCCTATGACCGGGACTGGGAAAGATGGTCTTACCCGATTGGCAATGGCTATACGGGAGTTTCTATCTTCGGGCGGACGGATACCGAGCGTGTTCAGATCACGGATAAAACGCTTCACAACAGAGGGATTTACGGCAAAGGAGGCCTGACTAGCTTCGCCGAGCTCTTTCTCGATTTTAATCAGACCGAGGTAAAAAACTACCGGCGCTCACTCAACCTGAACGAAGCCATCGCCCACGTGTCCTATGAGCAGGGCGGGGTGCGCTATCAACGCGAGTATTTTGCCTCCTATCCAGACAATGTGGTGGTCATCCGCCTCACTGCTGATCAGAAAGGGGCGCTCTCCTTTACCGTGCGTCCAGAGATTCCCTATCTTGCGCTGAAGCAGCGCAATGGCAAGATCACGGCAGCGGGAAATCTTCTCACTCTCAAGGGCTCGATGCCTATGTTTAGCTGTAACTACGAGGGGCAAATCAAGGTGCTGAATGAAGGCGGCTCGGTGAGCGCTGATGCTAAAAAGGGAACCCTCGAAGTCAACAAGGCCGATGCGGTCACGCTGCTGATTACGACCGGCACCAACTACCGCCTCAGCCCAAAGACCTTTAGTAATGCAGGTGCAGAAAAGCTCAACCCGGATGAGTTCCCGCACGATGCTGTTTCTGCCCGCATGCAAGCAGCTCATGACTTGGGCTATGCCGCGCTCAAGCAGAGACACCTCAAGGATTATCAGAACCTCTTCGGTCGTATCTCGGTGAACCTCAATTCAACACCGACAAGTGATCCGACTCATATCCTTCTCGAAAAATATCAAAAAGGGGACAGGGACAACTGGCTTGAAGAACTGATGTTCCAGTACGGCCGCTACCTGCTCATTTCGAGCTCACGTGAAAAGAGTTTACCCGCCAACCTGCAGGGAGCCTGGAGTCAGGATTTTTACACGCCGTGGTCGGGAGGATTCTGGCACAA
>Ga0206125_10004083_pt1 | contig 13274 bp, 10 predicted proteins | sample Helgoland_Spring_4_FD_148598 | JGI IMG/M metagenome (GOLD analysis project Ga0206125, IMG submission 148598) | Pelagic subsurface seawater microbial communities from Kabeltonne, Helgoland, North Sea - Helgoland_Spring_Bloom_20160331_1 | ecosystem: Environmental > Aquatic > Marine > Epipelagic ... | reverse complement strand
AACATTATATATTTCTTCTATTATATGCTGCATAATATGACTGTGGCATACAACATATAAGTTATCTTCTTGTACTTTTTCAAAATATTCAAATGCTTTATCTGTATTAGCTGATGTTAAATCTAATTCTTCACTAGTTTTTATTTTATTATAAGTTAAAGAATTCATATATATTATAAATCTATATTTATTTTTTCTTCAGTTTAATATTAATAACATATAAACCTTGTAAATAGGAATCCGCTAAATCATCCTTTTTTTTATGTTCATTAAAAAATTCCAAATTATTTTCATCCATATTTTCCTTTAAAAAATATTTAACATGTGCTACTGCCATTTTCTTTTTATCAGTATATGACAATTTTGTTGATTTCTTAGTTTTTGTTTCCGGATCTACTATTTCTAAATCATCTTTTTTTTCTTCAGTAAAATCTGTTATCAAGGAAGTATTATCAACCTTTTTTTTCTTTTTTTTTAAGTCATCCAATGAAATTTCTGGTCCTTTATAAACCTTTAACTTATTAGACGCATTGCAGAAATCAATATTTTCAATTTTATTTTCATTATGATTTAACACTTTTCCATACATTAAGAAATAAGAATAAACAATCATTTGTATAGATTTCATTTTTGGATTTTTTAATGATGGTTGATTTTCTATTACAACAGCATCAACATCTAATAAAAATTTATTTTCATCTAATTTCTTAGGTATATTTTCAAATACCAAGTTCATATTCTTTTTCATTATAGGATCGTCAATTAAATTAATGATTCCCCAAAATAATATTTTGTTTTCTTTAGTATCTTCATTATATTCTAAGATACAATAACTCAAATTGATAATTCCAACATCCCATGAAAGGATCTTCATTACTAAATGATTATAATATTCTCTTTAAATAAAAATAAAATATTCAAATTATTTTCATAGTTTATAAGAAAATAATTTAATAAAAAAATAAATAATTTGATTTATTTATGCACTGTTAGTATTAGGTTTTTTTACATAATATTTGAATCCATTATCATGCACATTTGAACCAAAATTTTTTAAATCTTTGCATTTATTTGAACCAGGAATATATGCGAATTTATTTTTCAATAAAGGGTCAACATAAGGTAAATAATAACAATTTAAATAACTATTTTGTTCAGGGAATCTTCTATACCAAAAATTGTAATAGGTATAAGGATCTCCACATTTTGATCCAAAGTATCCAAAGTTAGCTCTTGGGTTAGTATAAATTGTATTAGGTTTAACACACCAAGAACCTTTGCCGGTTAAATTGTAGCTATCAACAGCAAAATTTTTCATATTAGAAGGGTCATGTACTCCGTTCCATTTCATCTTATACTATTACTAAATATTTTTTTTTTATTTAATTAAAAAATAAAAATAAATTTAAATTATTTTTAAATCCATAAATGTTTGAAGCGAGCTATTTGGATTATAAACGGGTTTATTTCTTTTTAATTTTAGCGTGTCTTGAGTTTTTTGTAATATGTTTTCATTTAAATTTAATTTTAATGTATTATTAAAACTCTTATTATGATTCACCGATTCTTCTATTTTAGGAATAATAGATATTAATGGAGGATCAATTAAATTAAATAACTTGTCATTACTTAAACTATTTTCTCTAAATTCTTCTATAGATAAATAACCTCCAAATAATTTTAAAGATTCTCGTGGTGGTGATAAATTGATTTTAATAATTTTTCTATAATATAATTTCTTATACATCAAATTTAATAAACTATATCTTTCATACACATTATCATCATTTAAACTGAAATTATGTGAAGCCGCACAGTTGAATGTACAAAAAACACCTCTTACATAGAATTTATCTTTTTTATAACTATATGGCAAACTACATGGAACATTATCAAATTTATGACAACACCACCAACAAGATATATTCGTTTTATCTGGCCATACTTTTTCTTTATTACTATCCATAAATTCATACAAAATATTTCTTAAATTCTTTTTTAATACTTTATTATTATTTTTCTCATCAACATGCCATGCTTTTTCTGAATTTTTCTCTAAAATATTTGTTTCTTCTTTAACTTCTTTTTTTATATTATTACTAAAATTATTTATTTCCATATTATTTTGAATATCAGTATTATCCTCTAAAAAATTAATTTGTGTCGGTAAATTAAAAGTTTCATTTTGATTATCATCTTTACCCATTATATTTAAGTTATTATTATTATCTGATGATGGCAATGGTTCATTATTTTTTTCATCAATATTAATTGGTAAATGTAAAATTAATGTTTCATTCTTATTTTCTTCATAGAATGTCTTTGGCAATTCTTTTACTGAATATACCTTCTCTTTTGGTTTTCTTCCTCTCTTTTTTGGTATTTTTTCTACAACTTCCTCGGGCTTAAACTTAGGTTTTCTTCCTCTCTTTTTTGGTATTTTTTCAACTTCTTCTACTTTTTTATTTTCTTCATTTAATTCATTATTTTGTTTTTCTAAAACCATATTTTTAGGTTTTCTACCTCTTTTTTTAGGAACTTTTTCAACAGTTTCATTTGAAATATTTACTTCACTCATTATAATTTATTCTGTGTAATAATTTTTTAAATTCATTAATTTTTTAAAAGAATATAAAAATATATACTTAAAGTAATAGGGATGAATACAAAATTTGAACCAAAGAATTTAAAAGTCAAAAATAAAAATGGTTCCAATGAAAATATATATACTAATAGATTAAAGAGTGGTGTTGATTTAAAAAAATTAGTATCTGAATTTAAATATTTTACTCCACAGTTTTACTTAAAAAAAAAAAATAATATTAAAATTTTTCATTCTATTGATACAAATTTAAAACTTTTTAATAAAAAATATGAAGAATTAAAAAATATTTTAGAATTAAATAAAACATATTTAAATTTATCATCAAAAAATATAAAACTTAATTTTAATACAGATAAAAATATAATATATAAAAATTTAGACTTTCAAAAATCATCTGATTTGACTTATTTAATTTCAAATAAAAAAATATTTAAAAATATACAAGAATATAAAACTTCAAGAAATATTTACGACAGTATTAAAAGTAATATATTTATAAAAATATTAAACGACAATCTTAAAAAAAAAGATGTATCAATATTTATTCATTTATATAAAACAATGTTAAAATATTCAAAATTAATATTAAAATATAATTATTCAACTGGATTATTAGGATATAGTCCAATATTTAATTTAAATGAACCAGATGAAACAAATTTAAATAATAACAATGACTCAAAAAAATATAAATTAATGAATTCAAAAGTAATATTTAATACCTCAACCCAAAATAAATCAAACAAAAATAATACAAACTCAAATTTAAATGAAAAAAAGAAAAAAATAGATGAATTATTAATTCATTACACTGATATGTATAATTCTTACAATTACAATAAAATTATATCAAAAAAGAAAAAAGAAATTGATAATCTTTGTATTAATTATCACAGTATTAGTTCGAAATTAAGTAAAAAATCATATACAAACATATTTGATTTATTAAATTTATTATTAGACCAAGAATATTATCTTATAAATTTTATATTAAATTTAAATGATATTGAACTATATAAAAAAACTTTAAGACAAGATAATACCATTAGAAAATATATTAAAAGAAATATATTGAATTTTAGCTCTTATATGGATGAATATAAAGTAAAAGCACCAAAAATTGGTGAAATAGATATGTTCAGCATACAAGACTATGATATAAATACATTTTTTAAAACTACAAATACATAAAAATTAAAATCTATTTTCAGGTTTAATGTAATCCATATGTAAATAATCAAATATATCTTTTTCACTTTTAGGTTGAAAATCTATTAATTTTCCACTTTTTTTATCATATAATCCTTTTTCATTTAATTTATATCCTTTTTTTGAAGCTTCTAAACGAATTTTTTTAGAAAAATCTCTTGATGAACTAAAATATAATATATAAAAATATTTATGTTTTTCTTCCACAAATCCAATATCCATTTGACGGACTTTAGAATTTTTATTTATTTTAATTAAATATATATCTTTTTCATTTCCATTTAATAAATTTGCTATAAAATATTCATTTTTTATTAACATATTTTTAACTTTTTCTTTTAATTCTTTATATTGATAATCTTTTTCTTTAAATACACAAATGTAATCTATATCACCACTATATGCTTTTTTCATAGCATAAGAACCTGCATTTAATAATTCACATTGAATATTTTCTTTTTTTAAATCTTTTTTTAAAATTTTTGTTATATTTGTAATTTCATTATAAGGAATTTTTATTTTCAAATCATTATAATAGTTTAATGCAGTTTTTTGTACATTTGTTAAAATAATTTTATTTAATTTTACTTTTTCCTTTAAATTATTTATATCTATTATTCCATTCTTATATAATTTCTTGGACATAGTTGGACCTACTCCATAAATATTTTGAAAACTTTTTAAAATTTTAATTTTATTTAAATTTTTTTTTATATTATTGTGTTGTGGTAAATGATTTGTCTCCAATATAGTTGTAATTTTGTTTAATGATTTCTTTCCTAATACATCTAAATTACTTATATCATTTATTGATTTTATTTTTTCTTTTTTTTTTAATTCCTTGATAATTTTTTCATAGCTACTTATTCTGAATTCACTTTCAAATGAATTATTTAAAGTCTTATGATAATCTAGTAAATCTTGAAATATTTGTATTATTAATTCTTTTTTATTTTTATTTCCACTTCCAAATTGTATTGATTTTTTAATTAATTTTACATTTTTATCAAATGTTTTTGAATCTGTTTCTAATATCATTGGAATTTTATATTTATTTGATATTTTTATTATTTCTGTTAAATTATCTTGAGAATTTTTAAAAATATAACCTTTTTTTAAAGGTGCATGTCTATTTAAATGACTTCCTAATTCACCATAAGAATCATTTAAATGAATTAGTTTAACATTTTTTAATCCAATTAATTCATCAAATTTATCAAAATATTCTAATACTCCTTCTTTATGAGAAATATTATAATCAGATACAAAAATATGGCAAGTATCAATACAAATCTTTACTCTTTTTTTATATTCTTCTGGTATTAACTTATATAAATCAGAAAATTCTTCTATTGAACTAATAATTGTATTTCTCTTAGTTGCTGGAGTTTCAATAAAAATTTGTACTTTTTTAGTATGGTCTAGAACATAAATTAAAGAATTTACATAATTTTTATAACATTCTTTTGGTGATATAGAATATCTTTTAGTATTATACCTCCCAGCATGTATTGTAACTCCTTTAACTCCTAATTTTTGTCCCATTTTTAAATCATATATTAAATTGTCTAAGCCCCATTGATATCTACTTTTTTTTGGATCATTACAAAAATTTAATGATAATAATCCATGAACATATAAATCTATATCATTTTCTTTTAATGTATTTTTAATTTCTAATATTTCTTGGTTTGTAAATGGATATTTGTATTTTAATGTTGTTTTAATTTTATCTCCTAAAAATGTTTGAATACTTTTACATCTTAATTTTTTTGCTACTTTAATAGTATTATTTAAATTTTTAGGATCATTATTATGAATTCCATAATTCATTTAATAATAAATAATATTTTTTATAAATTAATTATGTATTTATAATTTATGGATATTGGTTATACAAATAAATTAAAGAATAAAAAAACTAACTTATATATATTTACTGTTTGTAATAATGTTGATAAAATTATTAAAGCTTTAAATACACATTTTAGTATTAAAAATATTCCAAAATCATTTTTAAAATCATCTGATTTATTTAAAAAATTATATTTTGATGATTATGAAATTTTATTTATTTTTATGAAAAAAAAATGTAACCATAAAACTTTATATGAAATATTTGGAATATTAGGAAAAGATTTATTTAATACTGAATACAATATACAAATCATGTTAGATCAAAAAGATGAGAATGTAGTTAGTAATCAAATTGTATCATTTATCCTTGGCAATTACAAAACATTAGATTTTAAAACTAGTGAATATAAAAAAAATAATGTGATATTTTATCATACTAAAAAATATGAAAGAATAGTGAAAAATTCTATATATATTGGAAATATTCAAAATGAAGTCAGAATGTTATCGAATTCACCAGCAAATATTTTAAATAGTGACACTTATGAAAAACATATTAAAAAAAATATTAATAAATCTGTAAAAATAACAATATTAAATGAAGATAAGTTAAAAAAACTAGGATTAAATTTAATATTATCAGTAAATCAAGGAAGTAAAAATAAAGCAAAATTAATTCAACTTACTTATAAAAAAAATACTAAGAAAAATGAAAGACCTGTTGTTTTTGTTGGGAAAGGTGTCATGTTTGATAGTGGTGGATATAATTTAAAAACAAAAGATTTTAGTGATATGAAAAATGATATGACATCAAGTGCAATTATGTATGGATTAATGAATTTAATTTCATATCATAATATTGATGGATATTATATAGCTTTATTGCCGATTGTTGAAAATATGATTAATTCGAATGCTACAAGACCAGGAGATATTATAAAATCCTATAATAAAAAAACAGTTGAAATAATAAATACAGATGCTGAAGGGAGATTAATATTAGCTGATTCATTAGCTTATTCAGAAAAATTTAATCCAAAATTATGTATTGATTTAGGAACTTTGGCGGGAATAAATGAAAGATTTTTAGGAAATAAAGCATGCACAATTTTAGGAAATAGCAATAAATTAATTAAAAAAGTAATTTATAATGGATTAAAAAATAATGAAAATTTATTGGAGATTCCTATATGGGAGGAGTATATATCAGAAACAAAATCAAATATTGCTGATTTAAAAAATATTAGTGGAAATAATGCTGGAGGTATAATACCTGGAGCATTTTTAAGTCATTTTATTCCCAAAAATAGTGCATGGATGCATTTAGATATAGCTTCTATTGATTATTTACATAATGACACAAATATGCGTCATAAAGGAGCTACAGGAAATATATTAAGAACTTTATTTGATTTTTCGAGAGAAAAAGGAATTATAAATGAATTATAATTTTACAAGTTGATTATTCAAGTTATCTAATTCTTTATTTAATGAAAATAATTGATTTCTTAAATAATTAATTTTTACAACATTATTATTATAATTATTATAACTTAAATTATTAATATTTTTTATAATATTATTTCTAATATTTTCTAAATCACTAATATCTTTTAATATTTTTCCTTTATTAATTTTGTTATCAATATTATTAATTAAATTATTTGTATAATTAATATCACTGTTTTTAATTTTTTGAATCTCATTAATTATACTTTTTTCATAATATTCATTATTATTCATTTTACCATATTTAATTCCCAATAAAATGGCTTTTAAAAATAGTATTCTATGTTTATTATTTTCGATAATATCTTCTATTTTCATTATTTATTATAATAATTTATTTTTAAAATTTAAGCTAATCGAAAATTATTTAAGTTTTTTATCTTAATAATTTATATGGGTAATATTGTTTCTAAAAAAAACAAAGAATACATAAACTCAAATTGGGGTGAATTAAAATGTAGTCCAGTTGGTCCTTTATTACAATCTATTGGTCTAGCACCTGGAGATCCAACAAGTACGGCTAACAAATGTCAATCAAGTTCATTTTCAAATCAATTTAATTCAAGTATGACTGACCAATTTAAAGCAACTAGTAAATTAAATGCTGGATTAGGTCAAATTAATGGTACTATGAATAAATTTAGGTCAATTATAGCAACAATTCAACAACAATTATTCAAAGATTTATCTAGAATTGCTGATATGATTTTTGGTATTTATGTTAAAATTGGAAATATTATCATGGTTATTAATAAAAATTTAATAAATATTATGATGGTTTTCAAACATGTAGTAAATACAGGTGTTGCTATTGCTGTTTTACTGGTAGCATTTATGAATCTTTTAAGAGTTCCAGTAAATGGATTAATTAAATTTGTAAATGCTTGGAGATAATTTTTTTAATAAATAAAAAAAAAATGAACATAAAACTATTTAAAGAATATAAATATAAGAAAGTATTAAATAATTATGCCTCCGAAAAAGAAAACTGTTGAAGAAATTTTTGTTAAAAAGACACAATTAGAACATATATTTGATTTACCTGACACGTATATAGGTTCTATTGAAAATACAGAATTAGATACATGGGTATATAATGAAGAGAATAATAAAATTATTTTTAAGAATGTTAAGTACATACCAGGATTATATAAAATATTTGATGAAGTATTAGTTAATGCTATTGACCAACATGTAAGAATTGAAAATGATCCTAATATTAAACAAAAAGTAACTGAAATAAAGGTGAATATTGACCAAGAAAATAATTCATTATCAGTATGTAATAATGGTATTGGTATTCCAGTTGTTGAACATCAAGAACATAAAATATATATTCCAGAACTTATTTTTGGACAATTACTAACATCATCAAATTATGATAAAGATGAGAAAAAAATCACTGGTGGTAAGAATGGTTATGGTGCTAAATTGGCAAATATATTTTCAAAAAAGTTTAAAATCACTACAATTGACCATGAGAGAAAACTAAAATATGTACAAGTATTTGAAAATAATATGACTGTGAAAAACAAACCAGTTATTACAAAATGTACTGAAAAACCATATACAAATATTGAATTTTATCCTGATTTAGAAAGATTTAATATTGATAAGATTAATGATGATACTATTAACTTAATGAAAAAAAGAGTAATTGATTGTACGGCTTGTACAAATAAAAATGTGAATGTTTATTTAAACAATAATAAGATTGATTGTAAGACATTAGATAAATATGTTTCATATTATTTAGACAATGATGTAGAAAAAGTTTATGAAGAAGTAAATGATAGATGGGAAGTAGTAATGGTTGTGAATCCAGACGCAAAATTTGAACAAGTTTCATTTGTAAATGGTATTTCAACAATGAAAGGAGGAAAACATGTTGATTATATAGTAAATGGATTAACTAAAAAGATACAAACTTATATTAGTACCAAGGGATACAAAAGAAAAAAGATGGAATTAAAATCGTCTCATTTGAAAGATAATATGTTTATATTTGTAAAATCAACAGTTGAAAATCCGGCATTTGATAGTCAAATTAAAGAATATTTAACTACACCGTCATCTAAATTTGGTTCAACATGTCTAATTTCAGATAAATTTATTGAAAAAGTAATGAAAACATCATTAATTGAAAGAGCGATTAAATTAAATGAGTTTAAAGATAATCTTGGACTTCAAAAAATAAGTGGCAAAAAGACATCGAATGTACGTGGTATTGAAAAGTTAGACGATGCAAATAAAGCAGGTACTAATGAATCATTAGATTGTACATTAATATTGACTGAGGGAGATTCAGCTAAAGCACTTGCTATTTCTGGATTAAGTGTAATAGGAAGAGATTATTATGGTGTATTTCCACTTAGGGGTAAGTTATTAAATGTACGAGATATTAATATGAAAAAAGTAACTGATAATCAAGAAATTAGTTCTTTAGTAAAAATTGTTGGTTTAAAATTTTCTAAAAAAAAAGATATGACTGAAGTTACAAAAGATTTGAGATATGGTAAAATTTTAATTTTGACTGATGCTGATGTAGATGGTAGTCATATTAAAGGATTATTAATTAATCTTTTTTCAGTATTCTGGCCTGAATTATTGGAAATTCCAGGATTTTTGATGTCATTAGCAACTCCAATTATAAAAGCAAAAAAGCAAAAAAATGTCCATGAATTTTATACACTAACTGAATTTGATAAATGGAAAGAAACAATTGATAATTTAAAACAATGGAATATTAAATATTACAAAGGGTTGGGTACAAGTACATCTGAAGAAGCAAAAGGTTATTTTACAGATATTGAAAAGAAAAATATTAAATATATAAATGGAAACCAAATAATAGAAGATACAAATATCTTAAAATCTACACAAAAAATAGAATTAGCATTTGATAAAAAAAAATCAGAAGATAGAAAACTATGGTTGAAATCATATAATAAAAATAATATAATTGAACAAACTCAGAAAAATGTACCGTTTCATGAATTTATTGATAAGGAATTAATTCACTTTTCTGATTATGATTGTAAGCGTTCTATTCCTAATATGATTGATGGATTGAAACCATCATTAAGAAAAATTATGTTTAGTTGTTTAAAAAGAAATTTGAAGAAAGAAATCAAAGTAAGTCAGTTGGCAGGATATGTAAGTGAAAATAGTGCTTATCATCATGGTGAGCAATCATTATATGATTCAATCATTGGTTTAGCACAAAACTTTGTAGGTTCAAATAATATTGAATTACTAGATCCAAAGGGACAATTTGGTACAAGATTAGAGCATGGTAAAGATTCAGCATCACCAAGATATATCTTTACAAATTTATCTGAATTAGCATTTCATATATTTAATCCATTAGATAATCCATTGTTAGAATATAATGAAGATGATGGAAATAAAATTGAACCTATCTGGTATATTCCTATTGTCCCAGTTATTTTGATTAATGGAACAGAAGGAATTGGTACAGGATTTAGTACAAAAGTACCTTGTCATAATCCAGAAGAAATTGTGAATAATATCTATAGTTTGATGGATGATAAACCATTAAAACAAATGAAGCCATGGTTTAGAGGATTTCAGGGGAAAATTGATTTTAAAAAAATAAATGAATTTGGAGTACAACAATATATTAATCATGGTTGTTATAAAATTATTGATGATACTACAGTATTTATTAGTGAATTACCTATTGGGAAATCAACAGAAGATTATAAAGTATTTTTGGAATCATTGTTATATGATAAAAATAATGAGTCTAATAAACAATGTTTGGTAGATTTTATAAATCATTCAACAGAAAAGGTTGTAAAAATCATATTAAAATTTAAAAAAGAAGTACTTAAAGATTTTATCTTAAATGATAAATTTGAAACAGCATTTAAATTGAATGATACAAAATATACGAATTATTCAAATATGCATTTGTATAACAATAAAGAAACAATTACAAAATATGATAGTTCTGAAGAAATATTAAGAGAATTTTATAGCCTTCGATTAATATATTATGTTAAAAGGAAGGATTATTTATTGAAGATACTTAAAAAAGAATTAGATATATTTGAGTCAAAAATTAGATTTATTGAAGGATTCATAGATGGTTCAATTGATATTATAAAAAAAGAGGATGATGAAATTAATAAAATGTTGGAAGATAAAGGTTTTCCTAAATTTGGAAATGATAATAATGAAGAGAATTTTAGTTATGATTATCTATTGAATATGAGAATCAGATCATTGACTAAAACAAAGATTGATGAATTAAAGAATCAACATGAAAATAAATTGGCAATTTACAATGATATTGAAACGAAAGAACCAAAACAATTATGGAAAGAAGATTTAGAAAAATTTTTAGAAGTATATAAAAAAGAATTAGCAAAATATTCTGATATAATGAAAGAACATATTGAAATAGAATTTAATAAGATTAATTCAAAGAAAAAAAAATCTGGTAAAAAATAAATGATATATTTATTAATTATTAATAGCATTTTTTCAAGTCTCCTATTAATAAGTATTATAAGTTTAATATTTTATCCTATAATACATTTTTTTATTTCCCACATTCAAAAAATAATTATAAAAATTATTTATATTAATTTTTCATTTTTGATACTTAGTATACTATATTTGAATTTAGGTAATAAAAATTTTAATTTAGATTACAAAGCATTATGTAATAAAAAAATAGTTATTTATAATAATCAATACAATATTCTCCATAAATATGATTGTATCTTAATAGATTATAAGTATTTATCTTTATTTGGATTAAAATATTTTTTATACCTAAATATTTTAAAAAATAATAATACATATTTTACATTAACAATAGATAAATATAAAACAATCAAAAAAAAAAGAATATATTATGATACACTTATGTTTAATTTACTACAAAAATATTCAAAAGATTTAAATAAATTAGATTATTATCTAACAAAACATATTAAAGATTTTTTATACTAATAGATTATGAATGATCCTCAAGATTTATTATACACTAACAGTTTTGTAAATACTGATATTATAACTCAGCAAAGTATAAATAAAGAAACAGAAAATTATGATAGATTTATTAATTATCAAGGTAGTCAAAATACTGAAGATACAAACAATACATTAAAATATATAAATAATGATGATGATGAAACTGATTTAGTAAATATTCAACAATCTAATTTTCAACCATTTCCAATAAATAATAATAAAAATAATTATCCTTTATTTGATCCATTATTAAAAGATTTAAGTAAAAATGTTTATACAAAATTAAAAGATGTAGTTGTAAATGTTGATACTGGATTTAGGAATCCAATATTTTATCCCAATAGTTCTAATTTAAGTGTTAATATTCCGAATAGTATTAATAATATTCATCAAATAGAAATATCAAATATAAATATACCTAATTTTTTAAAATCTGTAACTTCTATGAGAAATAATTTTAGTTGGCAATATTTTAGTGATTATTATATTAATACTGATATAGCATATAATATATTACCTTTCCCCGACCAACTTGGACGGAGATTTTATGCTTATAATGATATTCCTTATGCTGCTTATATAATACCATTTAACTCATTAAGAGAAAATCCTACATTTGACCCATCTAGTTTTTTAACTTATCAGGCTAATATACAACCTGGTAATTATACAATTGATGAGCTAACGAAAGAAATATCTAAGGAAACTTCAAAAATATTACATGCTAATGATAGGACTATATTATTACAAAAGAAAAATGAAAATGTTAATAATGTATCAGAAGAACCATATCATTCATTCCCTTATTTGAATGATTCAACACACTTGTGGAAATTTGAAATTAATAAACAAAATGGTGCTGTATATTCAGTAAATAGAATGGAAGAAGTAAATGTTTTTTCTGTTCAAACATTTTTAAATTATTCAGAACCTTTAGATCCAGAATACTTTAAAAAATATGATTTATTTAGTGATTATAGTAGTTTAGGTAAAAATTATACTTTGGATTCAAAATATATTTATATTACTATTCCATTAATACAATTTAAAACAGACCAATGGTTTGATAATTCTAGTAATGCTTCAG
>Ga0206125_10004081_pt1 | contig 13276 bp, 16 predicted proteins | sample Helgoland_Spring_4_FD_148598 | JGI IMG/M metagenome (GOLD analysis project Ga0206125, IMG submission 148598) | Pelagic subsurface seawater microbial communities from Kabeltonne, Helgoland, North Sea - Helgoland_Spring_Bloom_20160331_1 | ecosystem: Environmental > Aquatic > Marine > Epipelagic ... | reverse complement strand
CTGTTGATGTTAATGTTCCGTCAACATTTGTAGCTTTTGCAATTTCTACCGTACCTTCACTACCATCTAATGTTATGTAAGCAGTTGTTCCACCACTTCCATTGTCTGATTGGAATATAACATCTTGGTCGTTTGCATTATTTGTGATTGTTAAATCACCTGTGGTGTTTGCTAAGGTAAAATTTGAACCGATTGTTGTAGCATCACCAGATAAGGTGATATCATTGATTGCGGCATTACTACCACTTGTAATTACTTTTTTCCAACTTGGCATTTATTTTTTCTCCTTATGGTTGGTTACTCGTTGAGCCCACTTCCTTGTTGCCACACAAGGCCAATAAAGTTATTTACTTAATCTTTTATAATTATCTTGAAGTTTTTCAACTACTTTGACTGCTTCAAGTAATTTTTTTCCTGGTATCATACTTTCTTGAATCACATATAATATAAATTCTGTTTCATCTTTAGAGAGTTTGACGCCATCGCTTGGTGCGTTGGCGTCAGTCTTTACCTTATCTATTAATCCCATAATAACCCTTATCATTCATCTTATGAATATATGAATATATCTTCTGTTCCGTCATCTATTTTTATGTTTCCTTTAACTGCGTAAGTTGCTGAACCTGTATTTGCAGTTAAAACATATAATGAATTATATGCTTCCGGTACACCAGCAATAGCGTCTTGTCCGAGTTGTGTATCAACTTGAACACCGAATCTATCTGCTGAGTCATCAAAGATAAATGCACTACCACTACCTGCTGAACCACTACCTACTAAGAAACCACCATCACCTGTTGCTGATGAACCACTATTGAATAGTGCAAATCTATCAGCGATTAACAAATTAGATGATGATATAGATGTTGTTGAACCATTTACCGTTAAATTACCCGTAATGATTGCTGCACCTCCAACATTTAAAGTAGTTCCGTCAAATGTTAGGTTTGCTTCTGCATTTTGTGCGTCAGTTCCAGTTGCTGTTAAGATTCTGTTGTTTGAACCATTAGTCATAAAGTCAGATACATCAACTCTTAATTCATTTGAAGTATAGTCAATACCTGTACCTGCTACATTTGAGTTCAACATAGAACCTTCAACTGCATTAGCTTGAATTGTTACTGCACCATTATTTGCTAATGCTACATCACCACTAACTGCTACTGAGTTAATGTCTGTTCCGTCCCCTACTAAGATTTGTCCGTCTGTTTTTGCGTCTAAATCGGTAGGTGCGTTTGAACCACCACCAACTTTAATACTACCTCTTGTGATGTTTGCCAACATATTGTTGTCTACCGAATCATTTGCGATAGTTAAAGCACCACCTGCTGCTACTGTCGCATCTCCACTTACTTTACCGAATAGATATTCTGCTAAGTTGGAACCTGATATAAATTTTGTTGCTCCGTCACTTACATTAAATTTAAGTGCGTCGTGTGATACACCTGTTTCTGGTGTTGTTGGGAAACTTCCTGCTACACCACTCAATCCTGAACCATCTCCTGTAAAGGAACCAGTCATAGAACCCGTGATGTGTGAATCTGCTACGGAACCACTATTTGTAATGTTTCTTGAAGCGACGATATCTCTCATATCGTTAATATCAACGATAGAAGTAACATCTCTTGTTATAGTTAAATCTTGCCCAATGGTTACATCATCTGGTAAACTCAATGTAACTGAGTTTGCTCCGTTTGTTACGGTAATTTCATCTGATGTACCTGTAATTGTTGCTGCTGCAGGTCCGTCTGCACCACCAATAATTAATTGTCCATTTGTAGTTAGTGCGACTGAACCAATAGCGTCAGTTCCACTATCTTGTGATATCAATACTGCTTTATCAGTTATTGATGTTGCACCTATACCACCCTGTGCGACTGGTAGTGCGGTATCTAATGTTAGTGTTGATAGTTCAGCTTGTGAACCACTAACAATAACTTTTTTCCAACTTGCCATTTTATTTCTCCCTTAGTAGACAATATTATTTTATATATATAAATATAACGAAATTAAATTTTAGGTTTGAATTTAATCAAATCCCAGATAAAAATTACTACCACTATATATAATTCCACCTTCTTGTACGGTTGGTGTTGTGGTTTGTTCTTTTAATTGAAAGTTATCAAATGAACCACTAACATCTACTGAACCTGTAAACCTGCTAAAGTCAGATACAAATAGGTTTGTAATTTTAACTTGACCTGTACTTGATACATCTAAATTTTGAAATGAACCACTATTGTAAGGTAGTGTTGAACTACCGACATTATATAGGTTTGCGGCATCTGGAATCAACGAACCACTTACGACATCTATACTTGCCGTTGTAAATGTTAATAGTGATGCCAGTTGTTTTGATTTTGTTCTTGCCATAATTTTCCCTATCTATAAATATCTAATTATTAAATTTACCGAACCCAATTATCTCATCTGAACCTTGAATTGTGTATCCTAACTCACTTGAATCAAGGTGTAATTCTAAATTTGTTGATGTCTTTTGTATAATTTGTAATGCGTCGTTTTCTACTAACATACCATTAATAAAAAACATAAAATCATTTTCAGTCGTACTTGACAAATTAGCTGGAGCCGAAGCTGTAATCGCATTAAAACTTGATGTAGTAGAATTAACAAAACTACCTGTATGTACAAATGATTTTCTTAAATAATCTCTATCTGGCTTTAACGATTGTAGTTTAGTAAACACCACTTTTTCAGTAACGAGTGCTTTATCACTTGAACCTGATGTCGTAGTGTCGTTGGAAATACCTGTGTACATTACCGTACGATTTAAATCAAATGAACCTGTTAAATCTAAACTACCTGTAAATCTTTGACTATGACTATCTACTTCTGTTCCAAACTTTGTTGAACCTGTATTGTTGGATTGAGTAGTTTGTGTTGTTGTAAATGATTGTGTTGGTGCATTTAACACACCTTTAAAAGTTAATCCGTCTTCTGGGATATAATTACCCGTAATAATAAAATCACTTTCAGTATTTAAACTACCTGATATAATTCCGTCTTTAAGAACAAGATTTCTTGAACCTGTTCCAATCGTAAGTGTTTCTGGTGCTAATGTTACTTTATCAAAGTTAACATCTGAACTAACTTCTACTTCTTGTCCGATAGCAATGTTAATTAAATTATCTTGTAATCCGTCAAATTCTTTTGAAGTAAATAATTTCTCATTTGCTCGTGTCGTTACACCAGTTGATGATGAAATAATTAGTGGATTGTTTAGTTTAAATATTAAGTCTGACATTATGAATTAAATTTTCCGATTGCTAATATTTCGTCATCAGATTCTAATTCATATCCTATTGATGTTGTATTTACTTCTAAATGGAATGCTGAACCTGTTTGTCTGATTGCTAATGCATCGTGTTCCATATATTGTCCATTGATAAAGAATACAAAGTCATTTAGTGTAGTTGCTGTTACACCACTTGGTGCAGAAGCTGTTGTTGCTGTAAAACTTGCGGTGTTTGTAGATATGACATCTGACGATGTTTTAAAAAATTGTTTTCTTAAATAAGTTGTTTCATCTGTTGTTAAGGTCGACACATTAAAGTTTGCTATTGCATTCTCCGTAACTAATGCTGTTGCACTTTGGTCGACAAAAGTAGAGTCATTTGATATTTCATTTACTGAATAACCATTTAAACTAAATGAACCTGTAATGTCAACCGAACCTGTAAATTCGTGTTTATCGTCTAATGTATCTCCAAATTCATTTGAACCTGTTGAGAAATCTACTGAACGAGTTGTAACTTGTGTGATAAACATCTCTGATGTTAAACTACCAGTTACGGTTAAATCTCCAAGAATAGTTGCACTTTGTGATGTTATAAATGAACCTGTAAGTGCTACACTACCACTAATACCTCCGTCTGTAAACTTTGTTGTTCCTGTTCCAATATTTAATTCGTTTGCTGTTAATGTGTTGAATTGTACATCAGCGTCTGTGGAAACATCTTGTCCAATTGATATTGTTTGTGATAATGGTGTTGAACCATCAAAACTTGAACCATTATTAGATAATGTAACACCTGTTCCTTGTTCTAATGTAAATGGATTAGTGATTGATATACTAAATATATCTTTTGTTGCTTCACCAAACTCTGCTGCATTTGAAGATAAATCAATAGTTTCACCTTTACCATCAACGATAGTTTTTTCAGTGCTTTCTCTAATTATAAGTTTTTTAGGTGTTAAATATTTTTGTGTTGTTGTTTTGCTATCAAATGTTTCTGGTAAAATGTATCCATATAGATTTACAGTAAATGTAGTTTGGATTAACTTTTCCCCATCTATTTGTGATGCGTCTGAAAAACTTTCAATTTGGGTTCTAAATCGCATCTTATCTGGTTCACCCCAGTATGCTCCGTCCGAATAATTAACTTTTTCTACGATACGATTCATTTGTTCAATATATGATGTCCATATTGTAAATTCATATGTTAGATTCATATAGTCTGGCATAGAAACATTATAGTATTCTCTACCTGGTTCTAAATTTTTCTGAACTGAAAATTTGTCAAATCGATTTTGTTGTGTGTATCTTTTTTGAAATGTATAAAAATGCTTTGGGTCATTCGCATCTAATTTATCAATTGGCATATTATCATTACGACTCATACCTGTTCGTTTAAATGCAATCAACGGAACTATAATTTGCCTTTTCTTATCTCTTAGAAATCCTTGTTTTGAAATTGCATTCCACCTTTCTGGTGATGCGTAAATACAAGGAACTTTAACTTTTTCTTTATTGACCTCTACATCGGGTTTGATTACTTCATTGAAATAATACATAATAGCAGAGTCCATATCCATAATACCCACGGATATATTCTTCACATCATCTGTTGCTCCTGGTGAATTACGACTTATCTTTTCTCCACGATTAAATGTTAGTCGTTGACTTCTTGGTATTGGTTTGTTTCTTGACATTAAAATCCTCTATATTCTTCTAAGTTTGTAGTTGGCATTCTTGTTAGATGTGCTTGAACTACGATTGAGTGTGATTTGTTTGGGTCTCCACCAACTAATTGATTTTCATTATATGAATCAACTTCAAAATAACCCTCGTTCCATTTCATTATATCACCAATATCTGGTTTTAAATCTACTTCTACGAGATATGCTCTTTGGAATGCAAATGAAACATTTTGTTTGTTGTCTGGTCCGAAGTCATTGTATTGAAAATCAAAGTCTTCTGCGTTCACAATACACGGAAGTTTTACACCTTGTTTGTAAACTTTACCTTCCGAAGCTTCACCATACATATTTGTTTCTGTATCATATACTGAAGTTCTGTAAAGAATTACAAACTGGTCAATTATCCCGCAATCATCAATGTTTGGTTCACCTAAAAGTTCTCTATTGAACTTTTCAAATGTTGCCAAATCTTTATTTCCGTAAAATCTCTGTGGCATTTTATTATCCTATGTACAAGGGATATGGAACTTTCTTTAAAGTTTCTTGTTGAGATTCAGATTCATCTCTTTGTGCTTCCATAAGTGCCTTGCGACTTGTTTGTTCTAAGTTTTCTCTCAATTGTTCTATTAATTGTTCTTTTTCAGCGGTTGCTTCGGCTCTTAATGTATCCCCGTCTAATGAAACTTCTGAATTTGGAATCGGAATAGTTCCATATTTAGAACGAACAATACCTAATAATTCTTTTGCTAATGCTAATGTATATTTTCTTATCCATTGTTTACCCACATCATTGATGTTTGAATAAACCATAAAGTCGTAGTTTGCATTTGAGTAATCTGATATTACATCTGCTGACCCACTATATCTTGTTCTTAATGGATTGTCTCTATCTTCTGTTTTGATGTATTCAATCCACAATGAACCTGATTGTGTTGGAATAGGAAATACTCTTAATTGATTGTTACGAATTTCAAACGAATAAGCAGATTTTCTAATCTGGTCATTAAGTTCAATTGCCTGTATTCTTAATAAATCTGCGTAGATTGGTTGTAATACGAAAGTAATTGCTGGTGAATAACTACCGAACCCAAATCCGTCCAACATATTATTTGTTCCCATACCTGTTCCGGCATATGGGTCAAAGTATCTTGTGATTGCTGGTCTTGATTCATAATGAACTCTTTTAACTTCAATGGATGCGCCAGATTCACTCGCTTCACCCACTAATTCATTTAAGTCGTAGGTTTGACTACCTGAATTAACCGATACTGCAGCTCTTTTAACTTCTACTGAACCACCAACTAATGCTTCTTGCCCATATTCTTCTGAAATAAAGATATTTTCAGACAAGGTTGATTTTACTCGTTTGTGTGTAAAGTTTGAACTGGTTGATTGACCTCTTAAGTGTAATAAGTTGTCACGAATATTGAATTGATTTACTTGTGCTGAATATTCTGATATAGATTCTTCCAAACAAGCATAAAACTGAGTGTCTTGTAATTCTATATCTACGATTGGGTATCCTAATCTTCTTGCACACCAAGTTGCTACTTGTGGTGCTTCGGTCTGAAATTCCGAATCTGTATCGAATAATCCGAAAGGTGTGGAACCACTTGCTGCGGAACCCGACCCTGGCCATATTGCTTCTTGAGCCATTAAAATTCTCCTATTAATAGTCTATTTGTATATACAATAATAAGTATAATAAAACGAAAAAACCCCTAAATTAATAGGGGTTTTTTCTTGTTAATCAAATAAGATTTAGTTTAATTAATTACTTAATTATACTTTATCTACATCTGCAACTATGACTTTACCATAGAATTCCGGACGAACCATCTTCTTAGCGTATCTTGTCATTACCCCTTTACGTGGTGTAAAGTTTTTCGGGTCATATACAAGTGGTGTCATAATTAACGGTACATATGGTGCGTAAACCGCTCCTGTTTCTAAGAAATTACTTCCTCTGAAACCTACAAGGATTTGGTTTTCTAACATATATGGGTTTTTGTAAACAGTGTATCTGTTGTTAATCGCCCCTACCTTTTGAACACCCATAGCGAACTGGTTGCTCGTTGCATCGCCATCAGCACCTGTTGCATATCCTGGAATTGATTCAAGGATTGTTGCAGTTTCTGGTGATACTACTATAAAGTTAGCTCCACCTCTTAGTGTTTTCTGATGAATTGCGTTACTTACTGATTGGATTTTGTTTCCAAGTGTTTGGAACCAGTCACCTTTTGTGTAAGCATTTGACTCACCTGATGATTCTGCAAATACTCCAGTAGCTGAATCATACTCAAATCCTACTCTTGCTGACCAGTTTTCAGTTTTAGCTGAAGCGTTTGACATCAACATATCAAGAATTTCTAAGTCAATTTCCATAGAAATGTACTCAGAAAGTAATGATGTTAATTCTGCTTCTGCGTCTACTGAATGGTAAGCGTTAAGGTCTTGAGCTAATTCTGGAGTCCAAACTGCTTTTAACTTACGAGTTTTAGCGATGATTGGAATGCTCTTTAACGCAATGTCTAATTCTGGTATATCAATATCAGTTTCAGGGTTTGCGTCAACATTAGCTGCTGATGCTTCAAAATCAGTTCTTGTGTAATTTGTTGCTGGTTGTGCGTGATATTTAATCACTGCGTTAAGCGGTTTTGTTGCTACTGATTTTTTAACAACAAAACTAATGCGACTATTAACCGCATCGAATTTAGTATGTGCTGGGAAGAATTCATCAAAACCAGAACCTGAGATAGAGAATGCTCTAACTCCGTCTGTATCAGCATTTGTGTATGCTAATGTTGATGTTGTAATCTTCACAAGACCATTATCTGCATTAGCACCTAATGATACTGAAGCTGATAGGTCTGGTTCGAATGCTACATCTTCGAAAGAAACTGAACCCGATGTGAATTCATCAGCATCAATGTTTGATGCGTGAATTGCTAGGGAATCAGTTGATTTGTCGTTGATTGAGTATCCGAATTTTCCTGCGCCGTATAAACCGCCGCTTGCGTCTACGTTAGACCCTGATGTATTACCATATACATCTGAGTTTTCTGTATGGTTACCTGTTTGTGCAGTTCCATATTTGAAGTCAAGATAGAAAATAAGACCTGAAGGTAAGTTCATAGGTTGAACTGACACAAAGTCTTGAGCTGCTAACTCACCAAAAATTCTACGAACTAATGGTAAAGCTACACCGCTCCACTCTTCTGCGTTTTGTCCACCAGTAACTGATGCTTCTTGGATTAGCTGACCTGCTTGGTTTTCAAGCAATACTGCCATTCCGTGTCTTTTGTTTTCTTCTTCCATACCTTCTAATAAACCTGTTGGTTCCCATTTAGATACTAACTGACGAGTTTGTTCTAATAATTGTCTTTGTGGATTATGTCCGTCCATCAAAGTTTCAATTGAATTTAATTTACTCATTTCTTAGTCTCCTAAAGTATGTTTGCTAATTTCTTGAATCTTGCTTTTAACTCTGCTCCTTCTGACAATACCTCTGCTTTCGCTGGTTTTGTAGAACGAGTTGGTTTTGAACTTGAACCTTTAGAAACTGACTCACTTAACTTTGTTGGTCTTTTAAATGATTCTGCTAATGTAGCGTAAACCAATTTAACTTCTCTTAGGTTTTTAGTTCTGTCAAAGTTTTCTACAACTTTTAGTTTCTGGTTGTTATTCAATCCAAATGCTCTGAACAATTTGTTCGAGAACAATAGTTTTGCGTTCAATAAATTAACTTCGTTTAATTTACTTCTCATAAAGTGTATTACTTCACGATGTTCTTTAATCTCTGCTTTGAGTTTTTCATTCTCTTCCGCGTCTTCTTCTTCTTTGTCTTCTTCAGTAAGTGCTCTTAATACTTCGTCTAAGTCAAGGTCTTCTTCTTCTTTGTCTTCTGACTCTTTAACCGTATCGTGGTCTGAAAGCTCGTCTCCGGCTTTCTTGTCAGAACCTTCAGATTCTGGTCCTTGTCCTACTGATGATGAATCGTTAGCTTTATCAGCTACTTTGTTGTCGGCTTTTCCGATTTCAGAAGATACGTCGTTTTCATCGACTTTTTCTTCTTCTTCTTTGTCTTCCATTTCGTCAACTTGGTCTTCGTCGTCAAGGTCTTTTTCAAGTTCTGCAAGAACTGATTCAAGGTCTAATTCGTCCTCTTCTTCAGTTTCTTCTTCTCTCATTTCTTCTGAGTCTTCTTCTTCAGCATCTTCAGTTTCCTCTACTGAGTCTTCTTCTTCTGCGTCTTCGTCTTCTCTCATTTCCTCGGCGTCTTCTTCATCTTTGTCTTCGACTTCTTCCATTTCTTCTTCTGCGTCGTGCATACCTTCTTCTTCATCGTGCATACCTTCTTCAGAATCTTCCATTTCATCTGTGTCCATTTCTTCTTCTGCGTCGTGCATACCTTCTTCTTCATCGTGCATACCTTCTTCAGAATCTCTCATTTCTTCAGCGTCTTCCATTTCTTCATCGGAATCTTCCATTTCAGATTGGATTTTCTTTGACAACATAGATTGTAAACGTGGTGTAAATGCTTCCTCAAGTGCTATCTTAGCGTTTGCAAGTGCAGTTTCACGAACTGATTTTGCGTCAGCAATAGCTTCTCTTAATAAGTCATCCATTATGTTTTTCTCCGTTGGATTCAATATAGTTATTTGGAACTATAATTAGATTAGTTTTAATCGGTTACACTATATGATGTACGATAAGTACGATAGTGTATTTATTTAATAATAAGTATCAAGTTTTAAAAAAATATCACACAAAGTGTGTATTTATTTTAATCTTCTTGATTTTTTAATTTTTCGTATTTGGTTCGTAGTTTTGCTTTATTTGTTTGTTCTCTTTTTAACGCTGATGGTTTTTTGTAAAAAGAACGTTCTTTTAATTCAAACATAATACCTGAGTCTTTTACTTTTCGTTTGAATATTTTTAGTGCTTTTTCTACTGATTGACCCTTACGAATCTGTACTTTTAACAACCTTTACTCTCTTTCTTCTTGTTTATAAAAATCCTAATAAATCGTCTAATTGTCTTAATGCTTTACGATTACCTTTCATAGCTGCTATGATTGCAAGTGAGTATCTTCTACCACCCGTTTCAATAACATCTAATAAATCGTCTGCGTCAAGTTTATGTTTTTTTAGAAAATTAGCAACATCATTTATATCTTTATTAAGTATTTTTGCTACCTTTTCAGTATCTTTAAACTTTGGTTTAAACGCGTCATTTAATTCTTCTTCTTTTTTTAACTTGAATGCTCTTGTTGTGTCTTCAAGTGTTGGTAATGGTTCACCAAACTTTCTGTCCCATACTTTTGTTTCTTTTAATAGTTTTTTAAGTTTCATTATTTTTTTGAATTTTTGTAAGCTTCGTGGGCTGTTGTTAATAAATATATTAAGTCGTGGTGAGTATCTGCTTGGTGTTGTTTTTTAACTGACCTTTCTAAATATTTAACCGCATCTTTTAAAAGTATGACATCTTTTCTCAACATATTATATCCCATAGGTGAAATCTGGTCTCTTTTGTCAGTTGTACTGAATGAATAAGAAACTTCTTTTACTGGTTCTTCGTTGACTTCTTGTTCTTGTTTTAATTTAAACTCTTTAGAAGTATCTTCAAGTGTTGGTAATGGCTCACCAAACTTTCTGTCCCAAGCATTTGATTCTTTTAATAGTTTTTTAAGTTTCATTATCTTTTACCTTCAGCTTTTGCTTTGTAGTTTTTATCCACATAATTGAAAAACTTTTTCTTTTTCTCATCAGAACCTAATTCGTCTGGTGATGAAATTCCAAATTTCTTCATTGCTGATTGGAAAAATGCATCGTAATCGCCTTCTTCAATTGTTCCACTTCCGTATTCTTCTTTATCTTTATCTTCATCTGAGTTAACATATTCTGGAATATCATAGTAACGATTTAAAATCATACCCATATCTTCATACAATCCAGCTAATCTTTGTTGAACTGATGATGCTTCTTCAGCGATTTTTGAAAATGATTTTGAGTGATTGGTTAATTCTTTCATATTACGAGTTACCGTAACTTTATCAAACCAATCTTCTGTTTCTTGTAATGTATGTGATGCTGCCATTTCTGCTACCTGTGATAGTGATTTTGCAGTTTCTTTTAATGATTGTTGTTGATAAAGAGCTTCCCCTAACTTGTTATAGTTTTGTAAAGCTTCTTTAACTTGGTCTGATGATACCTTCTTTGTTTCAGATGTTTCACCATACTTTTCTTTTACTATTCCTGATAAAGAAATTTGTCCTGCATTAATTGCTGGTGTAGAAACTACTCCACCCACTAATGAGAAATTTTCTTTTAATAAATCTTTTAACTTTGCCATTTTATATTCTCCTTGTATATAAATATACTAAACTTATTTTTTTCGTCTATTGTATTTGTTAAATCTTTCTCTTACATCATAGTATAATCTGGACAATACTTCTCTTTTAGAATTACTTGCGTCTCTAATATTACCTGTACTGATAGCTTTTGATAAGTCCATCTTGTCATACTTGTTATTTTTTAAGTCTGATGTAAAGATACTTACTGCTCGGTTTTGAGCTTTTCCAATTTCTTTAGCTGCTTTGTTCACTGCTTCTTGTGAAAGCTTCATTGCTTCCGGATTAGACCATTTAACATTACCACTAATGTTTGGTGATTCTTTTAAATTTTTTTTTGTTATTATGTTTTTCAACTTAATCATTATCTAAAATTTCCTGACATAATTCCAAGTGTGTATCTTTGAACATCTTTTGCATATCCTTCAACATCACTTCTGGAAAAGTCTGCTGTTCCGTAATCTATTTTGTCTTGTTTTTCTTGTTCTAATGCACTCAAGTAATATCCATAATATCTATATAATTGACTTAAGTCATCACCTACTGCTGATGCTAATGCATAAGCATCTGATTCTTGAGTAGCGGTTCTTCTATTGGATTGAAATCCGTCAATAATCTTTTTAACTTTACCCGTTGCTTTAACACCACCAAGTGCTGCGTCAATAATTTGTTGACAAAAGTTTGCTGCTTTCTTAACTTTTTCTGCTAATTTCTTAGGGTCGTTTAATCTTTTCTTTAACATTTCATCAAAATAAGATTGATTAATTCTTTTAAATTCATCATTAGTTGTGAATTTACTTGCTCCGAATTGAGCTGCTTGTCTCATTTGTCGTTTTACACCAGCACCCATATAAGGTTGGTCTTCTGCCAAATTAATGTGATGAAATTTAATTCCTGGTATTTTCATTACTGATGGTAATGATTGGTATCCTAATTCATTCATACCGAAAGTTTGTTTTCTTCTTGGATAAGGTAAATCTCTTGGTCCAGCATCTACGGTTGCAACTCTACCTTTACTATATCCACCACTCGTTAGTCTTTTACCTGTTACGGTTTGAACTCTTGTTGCTGGTTCGTAATCGTGTGTCCACCACATTGGTTTTCCGTCTTTCAATACTAATACTGCTGTGAATTTTTTTAATTTAAAGTTGTCACTTGACCAATACCCTTTTTTACCTTTGGTCGGAATCGTAACATCTTTATCAACATAAGCAATTTCAATACCTTTTTTCTTTGGTTTTGCGTTGGTTTCTATTTCACTATCTGTGATTTTATCCCATTCAACACCAAGTTTTGCTCCCCACATAAAGAATTGACTTTCTAATCCTTGCCAATGATTTGTTAATGCTCTAAGTTTACCTGCTGCGAACTTTTCAGTTATCAGAGACTTCGATTTAACTTTATTTTCATTTAAAATGTCTTTTAACTTAATCATTATATAAAGCTCCTTCTACCTTTTGATTCACCTTTACGATAAGATGTATTTTGTTTAAATAATTTAATTACATTATCCATATCGTCTGGGTTTTTTGTTTCAATTCCCACATATGATGCGTAATTTTTTTCTGGTTTTCTTCTTCCTTCATCTCGGTATCTTCCTGTTATTGGGTTGTTACCTGTAATGATAATGATATCTTTGTTTCTCCAAAAGAAACTTCTTCCGTCTGACCAAGGTGCACCTGTTGATGAACCTTTTGCTATCATAGGAATACCTAATGCTTTTAAAAATCTTTTAAATCCACCTGGTTTAAAATCAGTTAAATCGAATCCGTGTTGTGCTCCATTTTGAAATATTTTTGCCTCTGTTAAACGGAAGTCTTTCCACTTTTTGTTCATTTCCATTATAGTTTTTTTATTCATTGTATTCCTTATAATCTAACGTTAAGACCTGTGTTCTTTTTTATCATCACACGTAATGTGTCTCCGTAGACTCCTTTTTCTTTTGATTTAACTTTTATTTTACCTGCTCTTATTGCTAAAAAT
>Ga0206125_10004075_pt1 | contig 13286 bp, 12 predicted proteins | sample Helgoland_Spring_4_FD_148598 | JGI IMG/M metagenome (GOLD analysis project Ga0206125, IMG submission 148598) | Pelagic subsurface seawater microbial communities from Kabeltonne, Helgoland, North Sea - Helgoland_Spring_Bloom_20160331_1 | ecosystem: Environmental > Aquatic > Marine > Epipelagic ... | reverse complement strand
TCAAACTGTTCAAGAAATTTTCTTAGGAATTAAACCAATAAAAATTTTCCTGCTTGAGAACAAATATACACGTACTTTTACAAGTTCTACTAGAAAATACACAGACTATAATATCAAGATACGGTCATATTCTGAATTACCACGCTTCATATTTGAATGGCTTCTTTTTGGTGGGATATTATTACTTGCAACAATTAAAATTGCAAATGGTAACAATACAAATGAGATTTTACCTGTACTTGGATTATTTGCATTTGCCGGTTACCGATTAATGCCAGCTGTACAACAAATCTATAAATGTTTAACAAATCTTAATTTTATTTCAGAAGTATCTGAAAGAATATATGCTGATTACGAGTCTGTATCCAATATTGATTTTGAGGCAAAACAGAAAAGTAATCCTCCTATAAGCACATACAGTTTAGATGATGATACGACTTGTGCAGTCGAAATGCTTGATGTGGTTTCAGGCTATACTGATAGTACATCAGTTCTAAATGGGATAAGCTTAAAAATTCCAAATGGATCTTGTGTTGGGCTGGTTGGTGCAAGCGGTAGTGGTAAAACAACAACAATAGATGTAATTATGGGTCTTTTGCCTACCAAAAGTGGAGAATTGCGTTTAGCAGGCATACCGTCATCCAATATGCTAAAAGTTGATTTATACTCTATGATTGGTTACGTCCCTCAAGATACATATGTTTTCAATGGATCGCTTGCACAAAATATTTGTTTGGAGACATCAACAAATGATATTAATAGAAAAAAACTGTCCCATATTTGTGCTACCACAGGCTTAGAACAACTAGGAAGTGGATATGATTTTGATCCATTTAAAATTAATTTAGGAGATCGTGGGGCTAGATTATCAGGTGGGCAGCGACAAAGAATAGGTATTGCTAGGGCGCTATATAAGAGCCCATCTATGTTAATTTTAGATGAAGCTACAAGCGCATTGGATGGTGAATCTGAAACAAAAATTCTAAAAGAGCTGGTCAAAAATTCAGATTCACTCACTATCATTATGGTTACGCATCGATTGGATACTTTAACAATTTGTGACAATATCTTTGTTTTGGAAAGTGGACAAATTTCAGATAAGGGTAAATTTGATGAATTGCTCAATAGAAATAAAATGTTTCAATCATATATGAAGCGCACAAAAATTTTATCTGAATAGATTGTAAATTGACTGTAATTGCATGGAACCAACATTAAATGTTTTCAAAATATACTGGTTGTGTGATTTTTTTGAATAAATTACTTTAATACAATAGTTACAAAGAAAGCTTTAAAAGTATCTCATGAAACAGTTAATTCATATCCATGGTTCTGGAACAAATATCAAAGTGCATCACACAGATTATAAAAATCATGCATGGGTAAACATTAGTCACTTGAGGTCAGCTACAAAACATTCAAAGCTTTGGGCGCTTACAATTTCTGATGGTTTATTGCTCACGCCAAACGAACTCAAAAACAGAAATGCAATAGAAGTAATGAATTTTGATAAAAACCAATCATATTTACATCGCTTACAAAGAAGGGAGCATGTATCAAATATCACTGTTGATATATTATTTTGTAACAGCAATAAAACAAAGAATGAAATAAAGCACCGCCTAAAAGAAATGAATGTAATGTACAAAGATTTACACATATCTTCAGATTTACAAATAAATTCATTTGTGAAGCAGGCTCTTGGTTCACAGTATCGAAAAAGCAATGTTTATAAAAATCTCACCACTATGCAGATGCTAAAAATTTTCTGTTCACAATTATTTAAACTTCGAATAAAATATCCATCTCAAGTTAGACCATCTACTGGTATAGCAACATTATTACTTTTTTTGTTTAAATATCCAAATAATGATGTGAGATTTGAAGTTACAGGCATATCGGGTAAGATTTCTTCCGATGATGTACATCCTATTGATAAAGAAATTTTGTCTAAATTGAAAAATCACCCTAGATTCCAGTTCGTTAAAATTAATCATACAGAGGGCCCATTAGGGTTCGAAGTTTATAATGATCAATTCGGCTTATAATTTTATCTTCAATCTCACACTATTTAAAAAGTTGACCAATTCAATACAAATAATTATAGCTTTTTTTGTTTTGATCTTATTATGATACATATCTATAAAAACAAAAAAATGATGCACAAATTTAAGATCTTTAATAAGCATAGGGTAGTTATACAAAAAATTAGGTTTAAATTTGATTGTAGATATGGCCGTCTTAATTATGGATGCTTAAGATCATCAAAGCGATTTATTTAAAACTTAGTAGATGGGAGAATAATGAGTTATGATAAGTAATTATCGATCATTAAATAGATTTTTAAGAAAGCGCATCAGTGATATAGAGCTTGAGCGGGCATATATTATCGCAGAGGTTGGAAATTCCCATGATGGCTCGTTGGGTTGTGCACATGCATTTATTGATAATTGTGCAACTGCAGGAGCAGATGCAATAAAATTTCAGACTCACATTGCACGGTTTGAATCCACTATTAATGAAAAATTCCGAGTTAAATTTAGTTACGCCGATGAAAACAGATTTGATTATTGGCAGCGATTAGAATTTTCAACCGAAGAGTGGGATGGCTTGAAAAGGCATGCACATGAAGTTGGTTTGGATTTTTTGAGCACACCTTTTTCGATTGAGGCTGTAAACCTTTTAAAAAATATAGGTGTCAATGTTTGGAAAGTAAGTTCTGGTGAGATTGCGGCGCCAGAAATGCTAGAAGCGCTTGTAAGTCAGCGAGATCCAATAATTGTTAGCACTGGCATGAGTAATTATTCAGAAATTGCATCAGTAGTAAAAAATTTAAGAGTAAATGGCAGCCTATTTAGTTTGTTGCAGTGTACTACAATGTATCCTACACCACTAAATTATGTTGGATTGAATGTAATTAACGAGTTGCAAGCTAAATTCGAATGCATAACAGGCTTATCAGATCACTCGGGATCAGTTATCCCTCCCACTGCTGCTATTGCGAGAGGGTGTAAACTTTTGGAATTGCACGTAACTTTTGATCGGAAGATGTTTGGTCCTGATCAGTCATCTTCATTAACATTCCAAGAACTTAAACAAATACGCGAATTTTCTGATAAATTGTTAATAATGGACAAATCTGAGTATGATAAGAATCAGGTTGCTAATGAGCTAAAAAATACAAAAAGTTTATTTGGCAAAAGCTTGGCCCTAAAGGAAGCTCAATTAGCGGGCACGTTAATTTGTGAGGAAATGCTGACTTTTAAAAAACCTGCTGGCGGTTTGTCAGATAAGAGTCTTTTTATTGGGAAAAAGTTGTTAGAAAATGTAAGTGAAAATAGACTTTTGGAATTGCAAGATGTTGAATAAAAAAATGAAAATTTGTGTAGTCATTACAGCCCGGCCAAGTTATAGCCGAGTTAAGAGTCTCTTGCTTGCAATCAAAAGATCAAGTCGATTTGACCTTCAAATAGTTCTAGCTGCATCAGCGCTTCTAGATAAATTTGGTAAGGTGGAAGAGGAAATTATTAACGATGGTTTTTCCATTTCGTATCGTGTTCACAATCTAGTTGAAACGGATAACGACCCTTCCAGTATGGGTATTACAACTGGTTTAGGAATAGTTCAGTTGACGCAACTTTTTACCCAAATGCGACCAGACATTGTTGTTACTATTGCAGATCGTTTTGAGACATTAGCCACGTCAGTGGCTGCATCTTATAGTGGAATAACATTAATTCATATACAAGGCGGTGAGATAACTGGTAACATTGATGAGCGTGTACGCCACGCTAACACAAAACTTGCTGACATTCACTTTGCTTCGTGCGCTTCTGCTAAACAAGTTATTTTGAATATGGGAGAGAATCCAAGTTATGTTTTTAATGCAGGATGCCCGTCATTAGACCTCATTGCGAACATGAAAGATCTACCTGCCTTTGTACTTCAAAAAGAAATTGACAAAAAAGGAGTGGGCTCATTAATATCCATATCCAACCCTTTTTTAGTTTCATTATTACACCCTGTTACAACTGAGCTTCAATCATCAGAGGAGCAAGCAACGCAGTTACTTCATACAATACTATCAACTGATATTCCATGTTTTTGGTTTTGGCCAAATGCTGATGCTGGAACATCAGGGACATCACGTGCATTACGCAAATTTAGAGAAGAGAATCCAAATAATAAATTCCGATTTATAAAAAATTTATCACCAGAAACTTTTATTTCATTATTAAAAAGAAGTATTGGTCTATTAGGTAATTCTAGTTCTGGCATTAGAGAATGTTCATTTTTAGGTGTACCTGTTGTAAATATTGGTTCCAGGCAAAATGGTAGAGAGCGTGGACCTAATGTTATAGATGTAGGAAATAATGAAAAGGAAATCAGTGCTGCACTTCAAAGTATTATAAGTATCAAAAAACATTTTGACCCATCTTACATTTATGGACATGGTGACTCAGGTGAACGTATTTGTCAAATACTGACAGAATTGGAACTTCCAAATGGAAAAATGTTTAATTTAATATAATAATATTATTAAATTATAATAAAACTTTGTGCGTAATTTAGGAATTTTCTTTAAATGTTTAATAAATCTTATACGCAAATATTTATAGTGTTTACTTTTAATAGGTGGAACTTGATATGAACATACTGGGATTAGTCGTAGCTAGAGGTGGCTCCAAAGGAGTGCCTAGGAAGAATTTGAAAGACTTATCTGGTCAGCCATTGATCCGATACACAATAGAAGTGGCAAAGCGCGTTGATGCATTAACTTATGTTGCTATATCAACTGATGATATTGAGATTGCGGAAGTTGCAAAATCTTATGGTTGTAACGTTCCATTTTTAAGACCTCCAAATCTTGCAACTGACGATGCAACTGTCATACCTGTGATACAGCATTCCTTATTTAAATTAAAAGAATTAGGGTATCATTTTGATGCTGTGTTACTTCTGCAGCCAACAAACCCGCTAAGAACAGTTACCGATATTGAGCAGGCCATATCACTCTTGAAAAATTCAGACGTTGACTCAGTTCTTTCTGTATCAAAGGTTGAGGATAACCATCCTGCTAGAATGAAATTAATTGATCATAAAGGTTACTTGGAGGAGCCAGCATATGCCGCAAAAAAATTTGATGCTCCAAGGCAATCATTTGATGATGTTTACTTGAGAAACGGTGCTATATATCTTTTTAAAACGGAATTAATCATTGAAAAAGGTCGAATTATGGGAGATCGATGTGCACCGCTTATAATTCCACGTGAAAGAGCATTTAACATTGATGATGAGGTTGACTTTGTTATTATAGAAAGTCTTCTTAATTCAAACTTACAAGAACTAGATGAGGTTATCAGATTTGATTAACGATATAAAAATTACAAAAGTTAGCACAATGGTGCTTAAAGGTGAAGATCCTCATGGTTTAGGAGGAGTTCCACGTAAATGGCACTTCATAGTGGTAAAAGTTGAAACTAATAATGGCCTATGTGGTTATGGTGAGTGTCCACATTGGCAGCGTGGATATTTTGGAGTTAGAGAAACAATCTCCTACATTGGAGATAGAATAATTGGAAGTAGCCCTTTCGATGTTAAGAAAATTGTTGAGGAGCATTTTAATGGTGCTCGTCCTCCGCATCAACCACGTAGTTTGCCCGCTACCATACTACCTGTAGGCCCAATAGTTTGGGCAATGTCAGGAATTGAAATGGCTTTGTTGGACATAATGGGAAAACAAGCAGGCTTGCCTGTTTATGCTCTGCTAGGTGGTAAATTTCGGAGCAAAGTGCCTGTTTATCTTGATCGAAGTGGGCCAACAGATGTAGCCAATTTGGATGAATGGAAAAGATTAGCCAATGAGACAATAGATTCGGGCTACACTAAGTTTAAGTTTGATATTGATTATGTTGCGCCAGATTTAGTCTCTGATGTTTGGTCACGTTCAATAGATCGAAAGCACATGTTAGAAATTGCTAAGCGATTAGGCGCTGCAAGGGAAGCTGCTGGGCCTGATGCGGAAATATCTGTCGACTGCCACATGCATTATGATCTAGTTTCATCATTAGAGTTGTCGCGTATGTTAGATACAATTGGGATTTCGTGGTTAGAAGATCCTGTTCCCGTTATGGATATTTGCACACTAGCAGATATTCGAGAAAAAAGTAATGTACCAATTTGTGCTGGTGAAATGTATACATATGATTTAGCTAAGTTGGCCATAAACGCAAAAGCAGTAGATATTTTGCACCCAGATGTGTTATTTGCGGGTGGTTTACACGAAACTAAAAAGATATGTGAACTAGCGAATGCTAATGGACTCCCAGTGGCATTTCATAATAATTCAACAGCATTAGGATTTACTGCTACCGCTCACTTAGGAGTATCTGTAGCAAATATATTAGCATCAGAATATCATTTTTATGACGCAGATTGGAGTAAAAAATGGGTAAACAGATCTAACGGTATGGATTTGATTAGTAATGGATATATAGAATTAGACGATACACCAGGTTTGGGTGTTGAATTAAATGAAGAGGTATGTAGAGAACTATTAGTGACAGGTGAGAAGTATATTGGTTAACAATAAACCACATATTGTGTTTTTTGATTCTGCTGAGGTTCCAGATACCGTTTTTAAAATGGTATCAGATTACGGAATAATAACCAAACTTGATTTAAATCACCCATCTAATCGTTCTGATTTGAAAAAAGAAATTGGGTCAGCTAATATTTTATGGGTAGCATTAGGGCAGAAAATTGATGAAGATTTACTGAAATCAAGCCCATTTGTAACAGATATTATTTCTGTAACTACTGGCCTTTCGCATATTGACGTTGATTATTTAAAGAAAAAGAAGATTAGACTCCACTGTTTAAGGGGTGAAGATAAATTCCTTGAACAACTCACTGCTACAGCAGAGCATACTTGGGGGTTAATTTTAAGTCTCCAAAGAAAAATATTCTCATCATATCAAGACGTAATAAAAGGCAATTGGCGCAGAGATGGATTTAAAGGTAGGGAACTGCAGGGTAGAACACTTGGTTTAATCGGTCTAGGGCGCCTAGGTAAAAAAGTTGCTAGTTTTGGGCATGCGTTTGGTATGGAAGTTATTGGATTTGACTCCTATCCAAGAAATATTGCTGAATACATTAAAATGACGCCATCAGTTGAATCTGTGCTTAAAAATGCCGATATCGTTTCGCTGCATATTCATGCCACGCCTGAAAACCATAACCTGATTTCAAAAGATTTCTTAAACTTATTACACTCTGAGTCGTATTTAATAAATACAGCAAGGGGAGAACTTGTTGATGAAAAAGAACTTGTAATACTGCTCAAGGAGAAAAGAATTGCTGGATATGCAGCTGATGTTGTAAACGATGAATGTTCAAAGGAGAAAACACCTATCCAAAAACATGCATTAACAAATCCAGATAATTTACTTTTAACCCCTCATTTGGGAGGGTTTACACATGAATCGCGCACCAAGGCAGAAATTTTTATGGCAAAGAAATTTATTTTCTACATGACAAAAAAATGAATTTATTTTTGTATAGAATTTATTTTTCATACTTACTTTAACTTCCAATTTAATAGGGCGTGGTGATTGCCTAACGTCAAAATTAAAATTTAAAAACTATTTTCTACACTTCAAATGAAAGCACTTAGGGCCAAAATTATGTACATAAATGATTTGATACTCTTCAAAAGAGAGAAAAAAGAAAATGTAAGTATTGACTTGATAAAAGAAACGATGTCGAAAGTTTCAAGACCTAGTTGGGCAGAATTTGAAAACAATATTTCTCCAATATGGCGCAAGGTTTTAAATGGGCCTAGCAGTGACATAAAGCAGGTCTTTAATGCTAATGAAACCATGTTAAAAAAATTATATGAAAACTTTTTTATCAATGGATTAAGTGAAGGTGCTGCAATTGGTAAAAAAATGTATCATCCTCGCTCCTTTTTGAAAATTGCGACTAGAGAGAGACGGCGCTTACGTTCAATAAAGCGACTTGAAGAGAAAGAGAAATTACATTTTGATTTTAATCTTTATGATTTTGGTCAGCCATGGAAAATGCGTTTCGATGGTGATCTGTTAAATTTTGAGTTATTTGATCATTTTTATTTTGCTAATTTTTGCTATAATTTACTTAAAATGTATAATATTAAAGATTTAGTTTTTCTGGGAGATGGTTGTGGATATTTAGCACAAGCGGTTTGTTCATTAGATTGTGGAAAGGAATTAAAGAGTATCACGATGATTGATCTTTATCATTTTCTTTTTAGACAAGGCCTATTACTTAGCACATTTTCCAATACTATAGATTTAGAATTCTTGAATGGTGAAAGATCAAATTATCCAACAAATCTAAAAAGAAAGGCCTTAATAAATCAAGACTCATTACCAGAAATAAATTCACAGAGCCAAGATAAATATTTTGATTATATAATTTCTAATAATATTGAGCTATTAATAAGTTACAATAAGGTTGATGAAACAATTGGCCATGAGGAATTTAGAAATCGTGCAAATAAGGTATTTAACAATAAATTTATTTGCATTGAGAGTGAATTGAGGCCTGGTTATTGGTTGGAGGCCTGGCATGTTTAAAAAATTAAAAAATTATATAAAAACAGTCATAGTAATCTGCAGAAATTTTAGAACCATCAGCATGGGAAAAAAAATAATTCGCATTAAAGAAAGCCATTACTTTTATTCCAGACATAGACGTTTATATAATTACCTGCCCAACGTGGAGAATAGAATTCATAAAGTATTTTCTTCTTATGGTGTAAAAAAGAATATTTTGGAAGAAATCTCTGAGCTACCGGTTGTTGATATTGGAGCAAATATTGGGGAATTTTCAATATATTTACGTACTTATGTAAACCATACTGGGAATATTTTTGCATTTGAACCTGATCCCATAGAATTTAAAGCACTACAAAAAAATAGCTTTATACATAATATAGTGCCAATCAATAAGGCTGTGTCTAACATAAACGGAGTGTTAAATTTTGCTTTGTTAAATGAAGATGCAGACAGTCGACTGGAGTGGGATACTAAAAAGCACAAAAATATTATTAAAGTACAGTCAACAACACTTGATGAAGAGTTATTAAAGCATTCAGTTTCCGAAGTGGGATTGGTAAAGGTTGAAGCAGAGGGATATGAGCCTGAAATTTTAAGAGGAATAAACCTAGAAAAATTGAAAATAAAATATTTTGCTATTGATTGTGGACCTGAACGTCCGCCTAATAACGAAACCACTTTGGTTGAGTGTATTAATTATTTACAAAGTCAAGGTTATACTCTTGTTAATTACAATCATGAACGTCATGCAATACTATTAACGCGTGATTAATATGTCATCTATTTTACTAATACGCCAACAATCAAGTAACTATGATAGCCCACAGTCTTTAAATTTAGGAAATAGCATTGATGTCGTTGACTTATTTGATAGTGGCGACGTAGAAGATTATTTGAAAAGACACGGTTATAAGCATACTTTCAAAGATAATTATACAGCAAATAGATTGGTCAAGTTTCTCCCAAACCCAGATTATGAAATGAAAATTTATCTAGATTCTTCTATTTTGATTAATGATGTTAATGCTTTTCTTAATTCAGTTGAACAGAGAAATGATGAACATTTTGATTTAATGCTTTGTGAGCATCCAAATAGAAATGTATTATCAGATGAATTGCGAGCCTGTTATTTGAGCTCAAAGATATCTAAAGAGCAGTATCGCGAGTTTATAAAAAGTAATGAAATTCTCAAAAATGCGCAGACCCTCACTCAAAACGGTTTTATGATGTCTAGGTATAATGAAAACTTTAGATATTGGTGCAATCAATTTGTAGATTATTTATCCACTTACGAAATCAAACGTGATCAAATTGCTTTACCAATTTTTCTTGAGAAAACACCTTTAAAAAATCTTAATTATCAATCCTGGCCGAGTTATTTAACGGTAAAAAAGCATAAAAAATCTGCAATACAAAAAGTGTTAAAAAAGATTAATTATATCAGTAGAAGTTTAAATGGATAATATAATTATATTTTTTGGTATTGGTAGGGGTGGCAAATTAGCATTTGATTTCTATTCAAATCGATTTGTAAAAGATTGTGATGTGAAGCATTACTATATAGATCAAGAGTTTGTTATCAACGCCCGCTCCAGTGAAAATTTTAAAGTTGGCAAACATAGAAAAATATTATCAAACTCCGCAAGATGTATTAAGCATGCGGATGTCGAAAAATTTCTAAGAAAATTAGATTTTAATAGTATGTTTGATATCTATTCCAATAACCACGAATCTATAAAAAACCTTTTGAAGCAACTATATTTACTAAATCACATTGTTAAAAATATTAAAGATCAATACTCTAATTATATATTTATTAGAGATGATACTATTGTTGATTTTGAAGTCAATTACCTACGTAAAATAAGTCACTGGGACAATAATTTGCCAAGGATTTTAGTGCCCACTACCCACTGGCATGGTGGTGTTTGTGACCGCTTTTTCATATTGAATAATACGGCGGTAAACCTTTTTCAACATAGGCTTGGTTACACCATTAACACACTTTCAGAACAAAATATTTCATCCGAGGTAGTTCTAAGTAAATTTCTAAAAGTATATAATTATAGAATTTATAGTTATCCAATTAACGTTAGGCGAATTCGTAGTGGAACAAAAGTTATTCCAGATCGTTATTTAATCCCTCTTCATAGGCCCCGAGAATTAATAAATATTGCTAAAACGTATGCTCGATTATTGATGAGAACATAGATGTCTAAAAGTACATTCATATCGGCAATTATAACTATTTTATTAGTTACTATTTTGACAAATTATTTTATTTATGCTGAAATAATTGGCCCAGATTTTCGCTCATATACGAATGCTTTAAGTAATGGGGTAAACACATTTATGTTACGTGAACTTGTATCTTGGTGGTTGATTTCAAATTTTACACAATCATATGCTCACTTGTGGATATTCGTGGCATTGTTGCAGACTGTTTTAATTTTATTGATTACTATTTTCTGCATAAAAAACTTTGCTGGGAATAGAAAATTTGACAGTAAACTGTTTCTTATTGTTTCTATATTACTATTTGTTTTATTAAACCCGTTTACACTCCTATTAACTAGCAGTGCATTGAGGCAAGGAATTGGAGCTGTATTTTTCATAGGTTCGTTACAATTTTTTAACAAGAAATATTGGCCAATTGCATCAGGTTTTGCATTGTTCTCTATATTTTCACACAATAGTTATGCAATATTTTATGTAATGCTTTTAGTATTAAGTAATTTTAAGTTCATCAACCTGGAGTTAAAACTAGTAACAACAACCCTAGTTTTGATTATTTTAAGTACATTTTTTATACCCAAAGCTGATTTGGTTAGTGATAGTAATTTAATACTATATTTGATTAGCAACATTTTGGCATTGGTGCTAGCTTCAAAAAATAAAAATTTACAATTAAAAGTTTTGGTATATGCATTAGTTGGAGTGCCAATAGGTTTTATTGGTGATTATTCTTATTTTGATAGGTTTTCGTTACTAACTAGTGCTATAGTATGGCCTATTCTTGTAGCTGCATACTATGGGCCAATGAAACAAAAGATATTTTTTATAGTTTTGTTTTTTTTACCATCAGCTGTATTCTTGAGAACTGTATCTAGATTTGAAGTAGGATGGTAAAATGGCGTCAACATTGATAATTACTCCCTTTTATAATTCATATGAAAATTTTGTGACGACTTATCGCTCTGTCACCAAACAATCCTATCAAAACTACGAATGGATAATAGTGGATGACAATTCTGAAAAAACACAATCAAAAAAATTACGGAACCTTGTTGAAGAAAATCCACTTGTTAAATTGATTCAAAATAAAAAAAATTTGGGAGCGGGAGCTTCTAGAAATATTGGGTTAAGTTTTTTTGATCATACGTATTTAACTTTCATTGATTCTGACGATATTTGGGATAAAAATTTTTTATTAAAAATGATATCATTCCAGAAATATAGTGGATGTAGGTTGGTTTTTTCTGGTTATAAAAGGTATGTATTAGGAGATAACATTTATCTCAAAGATTACTCATACTCAGGAACAGTAAGCTGTGATGATATATTAAAAGGGAATCCGATTTCTTGTTTAACAGCATTACTGAAGCCAGATAAATATAAAGACCTACCAAAATTTGGTAAAATAAAAATGAGAAATGATTTGGTGTTCTTTTACAAAGCTCTCCAAATCTATGGAGATGCAGAGGGAACTGAGGAAATTCTTGCCACATATGTAATGAGGAATAATTCCCTGTCGAGGAATAAATTTAGTGTAATTAGATGGCAATGGTATGTTTATCGATATGTTGCCAATCAAAATGTAATTCAGGCGATGAACAGTCTTTTGCAATGGGCAATATACGGTTTTTTAAAGTATAGTCGGTAATCTTAATTTATTATTGAAATAACGCAAAATACTGTTGAAAATTTGGAAATGAGTAACCTATTACTTTGAATGACAATTTATTAAAAGTGCTTATTATAAATGTTAAGAAAAATATTAAGGTTATTGTAAAAAACGTAAGTTCAGCATAAATAGTATAATCTTTAATATTTAGGAGATGAAAATGACAAAACTCGATTTAGAGTATAAATACGAGTTCAATGTTCATGGTGTAGCAAACTATAAAACTAACATTTCTTGCTCGAGTTATTATAGATTTATTGAGTATACATTTAGCGCAGATTTATCTGCACCCGTGAAGTAGATTAGGTGTCCAATTTATGATTTTTTATTACATGATAAACCTCTTTGTGAACAACCGCTATTATTCAAAAATGTGCCTGATTTGGAATATAAAATGTTATATAAAATTATAAATTTTAATATAATGATAAAATATGCACTAAACTATTTTGCTATAGCTTTTATTGGGGTTACATAATGTATGATCTTACAATTGTCATGTATCACTATGTACGCCCAATAAAAGCAAGTATTTTTCCAAGAATTAAAGGTTTAGAGCTCCAAGGCTTTAAGCGGCAATTAGACTTTTTAGAGGAAAGATATACCATAGTATCTTCCGATCAAATAATTACAGCAATATCGGGTGGCAAAAATTTACCTCCAAACGCATGTTGGCTTACATTTGATGACGGTTACAAGGACCATTTTAAATATGTATTGCCAGAGCTTTTGAAGCGAAATTTGAGTGGTGCTTTTTTCCCTCCAAGGATTGCAATAGAAAC
>Ga0206125_10004073_pt1 | contig 13289 bp, 11 predicted proteins | sample Helgoland_Spring_4_FD_148598 | JGI IMG/M metagenome (GOLD analysis project Ga0206125, IMG submission 148598) | Pelagic subsurface seawater microbial communities from Kabeltonne, Helgoland, North Sea - Helgoland_Spring_Bloom_20160331_1 | ecosystem: Environmental > Aquatic > Marine > Epipelagic ... | reverse complement strand
TTCGTAACTAGTTCAGTAAACGATATACGAAACTGCAATTATTACATTATTACGGTTCCAACGCCGGTTGATAAAAACAATAGACCCGATTTAACACCTCTGTACAAAGCGAGTGAAACAGTTGGCCAAGTATTAAAAAAAGGAGATATTGTTATTTATGAATCTACTGTTTTTCCTGGAGCAACAGAGGAAGAATGTGTGCCGGTATTAGAAAAGTTTTCAGGTTTAATTTATAATACAGATTTTTTTGTAGGGTACTCGCCTGAACGAATAAATCCCGGAGACAAGGAACATACTGTTGATAAAATATTAAAAGTTACCTCGGGTTCTTCACCTGAAGCAGCACAAAAAATAGATGGATTGTACCGCTCAGTGATATCGGCAGGTACGCACTTAGCACCTTCAATAAAGGTTGCTGAAGCGGCTAAAGTTATCGAGAATTCGCAACGAGATATCAATATTGCTTTCGTAAATGAATTAGCGAAAATATTCAATCTAATGAATATTGATACCCAGGCAGTGCTGAAAGCAGCAGGGACCAAATGGAATTTTTTGCCATTCAAACCAGGATTGGTTGGAGGGCATTGCATTGGGGTAGACCCTTACTATCTAGCACAACGGGCACAAGAATTTGGCTATCATCCTGAGATTATATTGGCAGGACGAAGACTAAATGATAGTATGGCTGATTATGTTGCTTCGCAAATTGTGAAATTGATGATTAAAAAAGGAATCGCAATTAATGGCGCTTCATTATTAATGTTAGGAATGACTTTCAAAGAAAATTGCCCTGATGTTCGTAATACTAAAATAATAAATGTTATTAATGCCTTAACAGATTATGGTATTGAGGTCACTACTTACGATCCAGTGGCTAATCCTGAGGCAGTATTTAAAGAGCACGGGATAGTAACTCTTTCAAACAAGCCGCAAGCACAGTTTGACGCCGTAGTTTTGGGTGTTTCTCACGATGCATTTTTAACCTTAGATATTGCTAGTTTGCAAAAGCATTTGAGTGTAGTATATGATGTCAAAGGAGTTTTGGGAGAGCAAGCTGATGGACGTTTATAGTCTCTAATTGTAATAAGATAATTAAAAGTATAGTTAATTATGGAAAGTAAATCCATTACACATGTAATATTAACAGGAGGAGTAGGTAGTAGATTGTGGCCGCTTTCTCGTAAAAGTCAACCCAAGCAATATTTGGATATATTTGATGGCAAGTCGCTGTTTGAAATGACTGTGGAACGTAACAAAAATATTGCGGATAGAATTATGGTTGTGGGTAATATCGACAATCGTCATTTGAGTGAAAAAGCATTACAAAAACTAGCGATATCTTATATCGATATTATTGAGTCAACACCAAGAAATACAGCTGCTGCTATTGCATTTGCTGCTTTTGCTTCACAACCAGACGATATTTTGATTGTCACTCCCTCGGACCATATTATTGGAGACGCTGTTTTATATGAGCAATCAATTCAAGAAGCCATTGAAAAAGCTAATAATGGATTTGTAGTTACTTTTGGGATCGTGCCTACTAAACCCGAAACTGGATATGGATATATCGAGCGAAATGGAGATAACGTGCTATCGTTCAGGGAAAAACCCAATCAAGTAACTGCTACTGATTTTATTGAGAAAGGAAACTTTCTATGGAATAGTGGTATGTTTTGCTTCAAAGCTAGCGTGCTTTTAGAAGAACTACAGCGATATACTCCAGAGGTATATGAGAAATCAAAGATAGCCTGGGAAAATAATACTAATGGAAATTTAGATCTAGCGCTTTCATTAGACATACCTTCCATAAGTATAGATTATGCGGTTATGGAGCGATCTCGAAAAATAAAAGTAGTTTCGGCCCAGTTTACCTGGTCTGACTTAGGTTCTTTTGAATCGGTTTATGACTATTTAAAAACAATTGGCCATCCTGTAGATAAGCATGGTAATATGGTTATTGGAACCCAAAATTACACAGCATTTGTGGGTGTTAGAGACACCATTTTTGTGTATACTCCAACAGCTAATCTTATTTTGCAAAAAGAATACTCGCAGGATGTAAAAAACGTTTACACTTCGTTAGAGCGAAAAAAATCAGACTTACTCAATTAGAACATTCAATCAATTCGCTTTTTAACTTATAGTTATTAAAAATTATAGGTGCTTACATAACATAATTACTGAATCGTGTTTTTAAGTATTTTAAAAAAATAGCATGAAAAAAATATTAGTTACCGGCGGCGCTGGATTTGTAGGATCACATTTGTGTACTCGTTTAATCAACGAAGGTCATGATGTGATTTGTTTGGATAATTATTTTACGGGTGACAAAAAAAACATCTTACATTTGTTAGGCAACCCTCGTTTCGAGTTGGTTCGTCATGATATAACAGAGCCTTTTTTTGCTGAGGTTGACGAAATTTACAATCTCGCTTGCCCAGCTAGTCCAGTTCATTACCAATACAATCCTATAAAAACGATTAAGACCTCTGTAATGGGAGCTATTAATACTCTAGGATTGGCGAAGCGCGTAAAAGCTAAAATTTTGCAGGCAAGTACAAGTGAGGTGTATGGGGATCCAACCGTTCATCCGCAACCGGAGACCTACTGGGGTAACGTAAACCCTATTGGAATTCGTTCGTGTTATGACGAAGGGAAACGATGTGCAGAAACTTTATTCATGGATTACCACAATCAAAATCAAGTTAATATTAAAATCATCCGTATTTTTAATACCTATGGTCCTAATATGAACCCAGCTGATGGTCGTGTAGTTTCTAATTTTATCGTTCAAGCATTAAAAGGAGAAGATATAACTATTTTTGGAGACGGTTTACAAACCCGTTCTTTCCAGTATGTGGATGATTTAGTAGAGGGAATGATCCGCATGATGAACTCTGAGGATGGTTTTCTAGGTCCAGTAAACATTGGAAACCCAAACGAATTCACCATGCTAGAATTAGCACAAGCAGTAATTGCATTAACTAATTCTAAGTCTAAAATTATTCATCTGCCTTTACCGCAAGATGATCCAAAACAGCGTCAGCCTGATATTACTTTAGCAAAAGCGAAACTTAATGGTTGGGAGCCACAAGTACAATTAAATGAAGGATTGATTAAAACCATTGCTTATTTTAGAGCAATTATATAAAAAGAGCATTTACTTTCCAAAGGTGCTGTTGTCGATATTGATAATTCGATCCCAGTAGATTTTGATTAAAATATTTGAATGATATTATGACTACACCGCAACAAACTTGGACAGAGGAGATTAAGTCACAAGATTCTCTGTTTTCTGTGAATTTACAAGAAGTTTGGCATTATAGAGATTTACTGTTGATGCTAATAAAAAAAGATTTTATCACTTTTTATAAGCAAACCATTTTAGGTCCTATTTGGTTTTTTATTCAGCCTTTGCTTACCATGGCTATGTATGTAGTTCTCTTCGGGCAAATAGCAAAATTATCTACTGATGGACTACCTCAAATTGCTTTCTATTTAGCTGGAATTACTATTTGGAATTATTTTTCTGAAGCATTAACCAAAACTTCTACCGTGTTTAAAGATAACGCTGCTGTTTTTGGTAAAATTTATTTTCCACGCTTAATTATTCCACTTTCGATTGTTTGTTCTGCTTTGATGAAATTTGCAATCCAGTTTAGCTTGTTTATTTTGGTTGTTCTCTACTATACCTTTATTACCAATTCAATACAACCTAACCTCTGGGTCTTGGCTACTCCCGTTTTAGTGTTGTTAATGGCTGCCTTAGCTTTGGGTTTAGGTATGATTTTTTCAGCCCTAACAACTAAATATAAGGATCTAAGCTTTTTGCTCACCTTTGGTATTCAGCTGGCGATGTACGCTACACCAGTAGTATACCCAATTTCATCAATGCCTCAAAAATACAAGTGGATTATAGATGCTAACCCATTAACAGGTATATTTGAATGTTTTAGATACGGTTATTTAGGTTCTGGTAGTTTTGAAGCTTCAAGTTTAGGGCTAAGTGCATTATTGATAACAATTATACTTATTGTAGGCGTTGTTGTTTTTAATAAAGTGGAGAAAAGTTTTATGGATACTGTTTAATGGGATAGTACTAAAACAAAAGAAATCAACAAATTATTTTATAAGTACTTATAATGAAACAACTAGCTATTAAAGCCGAAAATATATCAAAGCAATACCGACTTGGAGAGGTTGGTACTGGTACGATTAGTCACGATTTAAATCGGTTTTGGAGTAAAATTCGTGGGAAAGAAGATCCTTATCTAAAAATTGGAGACAGTAACGATCGTACTAGCTCAGGCGGCAGTGATTATGTTTGGTCGTTAAAAGATATTAACTTTGAAATAGAGCAAGGGGATGCAGTTGGGATTATTGGTCGTAACGGAGCGGGTAAAAGTACATTGTTAAAATTGTTGAGTAAAGTGACCAAACCTACTACGGGAAATTTCAAAGTAAATGGGCGTATTGCTTCACTTTTAGAAGTAGGTACGGGTTTTAATCCAGAAATGACCGGCAGAGAAAATATCTATATGAACGGGGCTATTTTAGGAATGCGTCGTCATGAAATCAATCGTAAGTTTGATGAAATAGTGGCTTTTTCTGGAGTTGAAAAATACATTGATACTCCGGTTAAAAGATATTCCTCGGGAATGTACGTTCGTTTGGCTTTTGCGGTAGCGGCACATCTTGAATCAGAGATATTAATTGTAGATGAGGTTTTGGCAGTAGGCGATGCCGAGTTTCAAAAAAAATGTCTCGGTAAGATGGGGGATGTTTCTAAAGGAGAAGGTCGTACGGTTTTGTTTGTAAGTCACAACATGGTTGCTGTAAAAAGCCTTTGCAACAAAGGGATAGTTTTACATAACGGACAAATTAATTTTAATGGTGACATCTCAGGAGCAGTCGAAAATTATTCTTTTTTAGGGCAAGAATTGTTAGAAACTAACTTGGTAAATAGAATAGACCGCGAAGGTAACGGAAAAATAAAGTTTACAGATATTAAAATATTTGATCTTGCTAAAAACGAAGTCTCTAATGTTCAAACAGGAATGGCGTTATATATAAATTGTTATTTTACAAATAATTTACAAGGTAGCGATAAAGAACAACTTCATTTTGATTTAAATATTTTAGATGAAAATGAACGTTTTGTTACCCAATTAACTACTTTTTATCAAAATCAAAGTTATGTTATTGATAAAGAAAGTAATTGTATTTCAATTTTTATTCCAAAATTAAATCTTTTTGAGGGGAGATATACGTTATCAATCTACTCAAAAGTCAATAATGATTTAGCAGATTTCATTAACAATATTATGTTTTTTGAGGTAGAAGCAGGTGATTATTTTGGGGTTGGTAAGGCGATGCCAAAGGGGTTCGGCACTACGGCAGTAGATCATGTATTGCAAATTAATAAAAAATAGTCATAAACTAAACTAACATTTTTGTTATCACATTATTTATGGTCATTGGTAATATTTATAAATTGTAGAAATCGATATTACAAAATAATCCATACCTCGAGTAGTAGTTAAGCAATTACCAATACGTAAATGTTGTTTTAGTGCATTATATGTAAATTTAGGTTCAGTAAGACCAGACTGATAAATATTAATTTATTTAAAGTAAGGGCTCTTATTTAGTTTGCAAAAAAAATATGGAAAAATCTAGAAATTATTCTTTTCAAACTGACTCAGAAATTGTGAGTAATGAATTTAATTTGAATGATAATTTTTTAATTGAGTATAATACCGATGTTGCCAAAGAGTACTGTATCGTTTATTTTAGTAGTAATGGTATTTATTATCCTAATGATGAGGTAACTTTTAATGAAAATATTAGTGTCAAGAACAAATATGAATGGTTTGGAACTAGAATTGCAAAGGGGCATAAGCATATTTTTATTAGAGACATAAAAAAGCAATGGTACTTAGGAGGAATTAATGCAAATATTAATAGTCCTCAAAAACTATTTAATTTTTTAAAAACAGAAACTTCTGGCTATAAAACGATATTTATTGGCAGTTCTGCAGGGGGATTTGCATCAGTTATTTATGGTCAACTACTTCATGCCGAAAGTATTTTCACATTTAACGGACAATTCGAAATTAATTCAATATTAAAGCGTTCACAAGAAACTACGGATCCACTAGTTTTTAGGAATCAATTTAATGAAGAGGTACGACCGTTCTACGATACTCGTACTTTTATAAAAAACAATAAAACGATCAATTACTTTTTGTCGGCTGATAGCGCTTGGGATTTAGAGCAATATGATTACATCAAAGATTTGATTCCAAATACAATAAAATTTAAATCTAGTATCCACGGTATTCCATTTTTTAATTACAACTTAAAAAAAGTTATTAATATGGAAGTAATAGATATAAAAAAAATGCACGGTAAGTTTTTCAGCCCACTTTTTTTTCTATCAAAACTGTAGGTCTAAAAAACACTTTTCTTTTCGAAAAGAATATTGTATTTTACAAAATTAAAGAAATTTTATTTAAGGTATACTCGCTTTGTTTCCAGAAAATAAAATAGTAAGTGAACTTTATCTTTACCACAAAAATTTAAAAACAAATCTAATAAGAAAAATATTTTGTTAACACCATTGAACACTCCGATATTATTTCTAGTTTTTAACAGACCTCAGTATACCAAACAAGTTTTTGAATCCATTCGTAGGGCGCAACCCAAACAATTGTTTATCGCTGCCGATGGGCCTAGAGAGCATAACGAAACAGATCTCGAAAACTGTGCAGCAGTAAAAGCTGTGGTCGCCAATGTTGATTGGGAGTGTGAAGTTAAAACACTGTATAGAGATGAAAACTTAGGTTGTGGTTTAGCACCTAGTTCAGCTATTAGTTGGTTTTTTGAACATGTAGAGCAAGGAATTATCTTAGAGGACGATTGTCTGCCTTCGGCTAGCTTTTTTCTTTTTTGTGAGGAAATGTTAGAACGGTATAAGTATGATACTCGTATTAATTCTGTTTCTGGTACTAACCCCTTAAATTCGTGGGAAAGAGAAGGTAATTCTTATTTTTTCTCCAAAGAAGGGGGTATATGGGGCTGGGGAACTTGGAAAAGAGCTTGGGATGCCTATGACTTTCAAGCGACAAAATGGCAAGATCCACTAATAAAAAAACTTTTTTTTAATCAATTTGACAATCATAATCAAAGAGCTGCTTATACCTATGCCCTTGATAAAGTGGTTAGTGGCGAAAAAATTTCGTTTTGGGATTATCAATGGGTTTTTTGTAGAATTATCAATTCACAATTTGGAATAGTCCCCGCTCATAATCTTATTTCTAATATTGGCTTTGGGAACGACGCAACTCATACTTTTGATGCTAGTTCCAAGCTAAGTAATTTATTTGCTGATACTATCTCATTTCCTTTAGTACACCCTAAGGCTGTTATGATTGACAAAGAGTTTGACCAAACTGTTAACATCGAATATTTTGGCGATACAAATAAAAATTTCAGTTTTTATAGTAAAGTATTCAATAAAATTTTGTTCCTATATCAAAAATTTAAAAGTTTTGTTTTAGCTAAATTTTGAGATATAAATAGTTTAGAGACTTGGTAGTTACTGTTTTTCCTTTATAACTGATCAGCGTAAAATATTTTAAGATAAAGAAATGTAGCAAAAAAATAAATCTTACTGAATGTAAAAAATAATACTATGAAAAATATTTGTTGTTCTCTTAAGTGATGGTAGGATCTAAAAATAATGGTAGTGATATGATAAGAAAGTTAGACTGGGATAGTAATTTTTTTGATCTAAAAATAGGTGAATTTATTAATATCGATAATGAAAAGATAGTAATTCAAGACGATTCATTTGACTTAGTTTATATAAAATCTAATTTTGATTGTCCATTAGCCAATATAAATTATAATATATCAAATCAAGAGGTAAAGATTACGTTTGCAAAAAAATTAAGAGAAAGTAACAATGTTAGTAATTCATGTATTTTCAACTTAGAGGATGTAAAAGATTTCAAAATTGATGACTTATATAATTTAGCATTTTTAAGCGGTACATATAGTAGATTTTTTAAAGACTCCAATATCTCAGTAGAAAAATTTAAAGATTTGTATCGAAAATGGGTGGATAACGCTGTTAATAAAACATTTGACGATTATTTTATAGTTTTCAAACTTCAACAGCGCATAGTTGGTATGTTAACAATGAAAATTTATGAAGGCTATGCTCAAGTAGGTCTTCTTGCGGTTAGTGAGGATTTTAAAGGAAAAGGCATAGGATCGCATCTACTAATGCATGCAGAAAATTATTGTTTCCACCAGCATATTTTTGAGATAAGAATACCTACACAAAAAGAGAATGTTGCTGCTTGTAATTTTTATGAGAATAAAAAATATAAAATAATTGATGAGAAGATCATCAAACATGCGTGGAAAATTAATAATAATTTATAAGAATGATACCATTTAATAAACCGTTTTTAACGGGTAAAGAAACCTTTTACATTGAGAAAGCTGTTCAATCTGGTAAATTATCAGGAAATGGAATATACACTCAAAAATGCCAGGAGTTTTTTGAAAAGACTTATAATTTTAAAAAATGTTTGTTAACCACATCATGTACTGATGCATTAGAAATGTGTGCTATGCTAATAGATTGCGATAGCAATGACGAGATTATTGTACCTTCTTATACATTTGTTTCTTCTGCTGTTGCTTTTACGAGACAAGGTGCGAAAATTATATTTGCAGATTCCTTGCCCAATCATCCAAACATCGATACCTCAAAAATTGAATCACTAATTACATCAAAAACTAAGGCAATTGTTGTCGTGCATTATGCAGGAGTAGCTGTTGATATGGACGAAGTTATGGCTTTAGCTATCAAATATAATTTAGTAGTTATAGAAGATGCCGCGCAAGCGATAGATTCTTTTTACAAGGGAAAGCCTTTGGGGAGTATAGGGCATTTAGCTGCTTTCTCTTTTCATGAAACGAAAAATATTATTTCAGGTGAAGGCGGAATGTTAGTAATTAATGATGATAAATATTGTAGTAGAGCAGAAATAATATGGGAAAAAGGAACTAATAGAGCTTCTTTTTTTCGAGGTGAAGTAAATAAATATGGATGGGTAGACACAGGATCTTCTTTTCTGCCTTCTGAAATCATTGCTGCTTTCTTATGGGCACAAATCGAGAATCTGCAAAAAATTCAAACAAAAAGAAAACAGCTTTGGCAGTATTATTATGCTAAATTAAATTTATTAAAGGATCAGTTAAATATTAAATTACCGTTTTTGCCTGAATATGCTACGAATAATGCACATATGTTTTATGTTGTTTTTTCTAATTTAGATAATAGAACGCGAGTTATTGAGGAATTAAAATTAAATGGGATCAACGCCGTTTTTCATTATATCTCTTTACATTCAAGTCCTTATCACATCAATAATTACAAAGGAGAGATTTTGGCAAATACTGACAAATTTACTACCAACCTATTGCGATTCCCGATGTATTTTGAATTAAATTTTGAGGAGATTGATAGAATAGTTGATGTTTTGAAACAAATTGAGTAGTTTTTCCTTGCTTATAATTACAATAAATAGATCTAGATGAAAAATATTTTACTTGTTGCTACCCAAGATTATGATGGTGCAGGGGAAGCAATACTAAAATTAGCTAAAATTTTAAGTACAAATAACAACGTGGCCTTATTAGTTAAAGTTAAAACCAAGGCAGACAAATTTATTTATGAGTATAACTACAGCCGATATCAGATTTACAAAAAAAAAATTACTGACAAATATCGTTCACTAGTAAATAAAAACTCTGATTTTGATGATAATTATAGTTTTTTTGCGACTGATGAAGATAAAAAAAATGTTGATGCTGGCAAAATAGTCAAGATAATTGGTTTTGTTCCCGATATTATTTTTAATGGTTGGTCATCTGATTTTATGAATTCTACGGATTTTCTAAATCTCCAGTTATACACTAATGCAAAAGTATTTAATGTGACACTAGATATGAACCATTTTACAGGAGGCTGTCATTATGCATGGGATTGCACCAAGTACAAAGATGGTTGTGATAATGGATGTCCCGCCTTACTATCAAATAAAGACAAGAGCGTCGCTCTAAGAAATTTTAATAAAAAAATAGAGAATGTCCGAAAAGGAGATTTTAAAATTATAGCTGCTTCTGGTTGGACCCTAAAGCAAGCACGAGAATCCAAAATTTATAAAAACCAAGAAATTATTCATAATATCAATAGTTTAATTGATACCGATATAATGAATGACAATTGTAGAAATATCGCTAAACAAATTTTTGGCTTAGATAACGATTGTTTTTATATTTTAACCGGTTGTAAAGATGCAACTCAATTAAGAAAAGGTTTTAATTATTTAGTAGAGGGTTTAAATTTATTATCTCAAAAAATAGAAAAAAATCAATCAAAAAAAATTAAAATTATATTAGTTACTGATAAAAAAGATAGTTCAAGCTTTGACTTGATTCCTTTCGAAAAGCAATATGTTAGTTTTATTAAAGATTACAGATTATTATCCTTATTGTATCAAGCCGCAGATTTGTATGTTAATACTTCAATTGAAGATTCAGGTCCAATGATGGTGTCAGAAGCATTGGCTTGCGGTACTCCCGTGGTGGGCTTTGATATGGGTGTTGTAAATAATATGGTCGTAAATAATTATAATGGCTATAAAGCTAGATTAAAAGACAGTTTTGATTTAGCCAATGGAATCCAGGAAATTTTGAATTTAAACGCTAAAGAATATCTCGTTTATTCAAAAAATTCGGTTCTGTCTGTCGAAAATTACTCTTCTTTCGAATATGGTAAGAGTGTAATAGATCAAATAATAGACTAGCCGTAACTAGTAGAAATCAACTTTTAAAAACATCTTTCTTTTTAAGTTTGTTGTAGATTAAAATATTCTGTTCATAAACTCATAAAAGTTGTTAGCTTAACCACAGTACAAAATAAATTAAATCAGAAACTTAAAAAGTAAATTAAAATTTCAAGTGTAAAAAAAGAAATTAATAGATTTTTCTTTTTTGAGTAATTGTAATTCTTGAAAATTTTATTTTTCCCGTTAATAATTTAAATGCTTTGTAGTTTTTTTTTAATAAAAAATATTCTTTTTTAAGTCAGTATTTCATCGAGCCAATACATAAAATACAAGTATAAATGAATTATCCTAAAATATCCATTGTAACACCATCTTACAATCAAGGTCAATTCCTTGAGGAGACCATACTATCCGTTTTAGGACAGTTTTATCCTAATTTAGAATATATAATCTATGACGGCGGAAGTACCGATAATTCAGTTGAAATCCTAAAAAAATATGAGAATCATTTAAGTTTTTGGGAGTCCAAAAAAGATAAAGGACAGTCTGATGCGATAAATAAAGGATTTGCCAGAGCTACAGGAGCTATTTTAATGTGGTTGAATAGTGATGATGTTTTGATGCCTAACATCTTATCCTATATTGCACAACAATACTTGGAAAAGGGAGATGGAATTTATTTTGGTAATTGTATTCATTTTGAAGAGTCCGTAGCTGGTGTTACCACCTATGGTAGTAATGTGATTGATAATCAAAAATCAGTTTCTTTAGATGTAGCTGCAATTTTGATACAACCTGCTACTTTTTGGACTAAGAACGTTTGGGACGCCAATGGAGTTCTTGATGAGAATTTTCATTTTGGTTTTGATTGGGAATGGTTCCTCAGAGCTAAAAATAGGGGTGTTAGTTTTTATGGTATTAATAAACCAATTGCTATTTATCGCATCCACGAAGCACACAAAAGTGGTATAGGAGGGACAAAGAGACAAGATGAATTGTTGGAAATTTATCAAAAACACAGCCCTTTTTATGCAGCATTATATCAATCCATTAGAACTGAAAAGACAACAGATTCGTTTGTTGAAAGAATACTATATCTACTTTATAGATTGTTTTCAAAAAATGGATTTTCGAAGGGAACCTTCTTAAAACTAACAAAAAAAAATAAATACAAAAACTATACTGTAGACGAAATTAATGCTATCAGAGGAATGCTATAATTTTAGCAATCGTTACGGTATTAAAATCCAATAGAAAACTATTTAAAAATGAAAATTACTTCTAAAATTTATATTGCAGGCCACAATGGTATGGTAGGTAGCGCCATACACCGAAATTTACTAGAAAAAGGATATACAAATTTTATTTTGAAATCATCCAAAGAACTCGACTTGAGAGACGCAGCTCAAGTCCAATCCTTTTTTGAAACAGAAAAACCAGAGTATGTTTTTTTAGCGGCAGCCAAAGTAGGCGGTATTGTGGCTAATAACACCTATAGAGCTGATTTTATCTATGATAATTTAATGATTCAGAACAATGTCATTCATCATTCATATTTAAATGGTGTTACTAAATTATTATTTTTAGGATCTAGTTGTATTTATCCACAATTAGCACCACAACCACTGAAAGAGGAATATCTTTTAACTGGTGTATTGGAGCCTACTAACGAGCCTTATGCCATTGCTAAAATTGCAGGAATTAAAATGTGTGATGCCTACAGGAGTCAGTATAATTGCAATTTTATTTCGGTTATGCCAACCAACCTGTATGGTACAAATGATAATTATGATTTAGAGAAGTCGCACGTTTTGCCTGCTATGATTCGTAAATTTCATGAAGCTAAAGTAAATAATGACCCTGCTGTAACACTATGGGGTACAGGTTCACCAATGAGAGAGTTCTTAAATGCAGATGATATGGCTGATGCATGTGTTTTTTTAATGAATACCTACAATGAACCAGGTTTGATAAACATAGGGACAGGTAAAGATATTACCATTAAAGATTTAGCACAAACAATTAAAGAAATTGTAGGTTTTGAGGGAGAAACAATTTGGGATTCTAGTCGACCTGATGGCACTCCAAGGAAATTAATGGATGTTAATAAGTTGACTGGCTTAGGTTGGAAGTACAGTATTGAATTAGAAGAAGGTATAAAACAAGTTTACAACGAAAAATTTTTATAATAGAGATGAAAAAGGTAGCATTAATTACAGGAATAACGGGACAAGATGGCTCTTATTTAGCCGAATTATTACTTGAAAAAGGATACGAAGTACATGGAGTAAAACGAAGAGCATCCTCCTATAACACCCAGCGTATCGATCATCTATATGTTGATTTACACGAAGCAAATGTGCATTTTAAGCTTCATTATGGAGATTTAACTGATTCGACAAACATTATTAGAAT
>Ga0206125_10004070_pt1 | contig 13294 bp, 13 predicted proteins | sample Helgoland_Spring_4_FD_148598 | JGI IMG/M metagenome (GOLD analysis project Ga0206125, IMG submission 148598) | Pelagic subsurface seawater microbial communities from Kabeltonne, Helgoland, North Sea - Helgoland_Spring_Bloom_20160331_1 | ecosystem: Environmental > Aquatic > Marine > Epipelagic ... | reverse complement strand
CCATAATATATAATAATATAACATATTTTATTTTTTTAAATAGATAAAATATACTTTTTTTTATACTTTTTTTATACTTTTTTATACTTTTTATACTTTTTTATACTTTTTTTATATTTTTTTTATACTTTTTTTTTTGATAATAAATTATGGTGTTAAAAAATATAATAAAATGAAGAATTTATAAGGAATAATTGAAAAAAAGTATATTTTCAGTTTTTTTTTGAGGGGGGGGGGGGGGGGAATTAAAGTTTTGAAAAATGAAAATTTATAATTTATAATTTAGAAATTATAAATATCTAAAAATGTGATTCATCTATATAATATAGATCTCTATAGTGTATCCATCATAATTATTTCAAGATTCCAATTATGAAATATAGAATGATTAGTAAAATCAAATGTTACGCATGTTGTTAATCCTAATAAATCGCTTCTTAATAATTTTCTTTTAATGTATATATCTTTCATTATATAAGCCACATTATAAATATTTCCAGATGATTTCAAATATACAAAATAGAATATAAGATTCAAATTATTATTTTGATTTTTTTTTAATAAATGAGTTATAAATATTTCCAGATGATTTCAAATATACAAAATAGAATACAAATTATGTAATTATAGCTTTAATTAATCCTATCATATTAAATTAAACATATAAAAATATTATCTGTTATATATAATAATGAATATAGATTTATGTTTAATAATTGGAATTATTGGTGTTTGTGTTTTACTATCGTATATTTTTATAAAAAAAACAAAAGAAAATTTTTATTTTAAAGAAGATGGTGACACGCCAGTTGATAATACAACTTCACAAATGGCGAAAGATTTATCTGGAGATACAAATGTTCAACATAGTAGTGTTGATATGAATAATTATATTAAGAAAACAGAGTTAGAAAGAGTCGCGCGTGCAGCTGCGCTTGAATATTGTCCAGTATCTCCAAATTATAATCCATCCAATTATATTAAAAAAACTGAAATAGATTTACAACAATCATGTCCTAAAATGCCTAATTTAAAAGATTATGTTTTAAAATCTACAATACCACCTATTCAAAAATGTCCATCTTGTGTATGTCCTAAAATAAAATTAGATGCTGGTCTATGTAAAAAATGTCCTGAACCAATTAATAATTGTCCGAAACCTACTCCATGTAGTCCAGAACAATGTAAAAAAGTAATTAAATGTGAACCACATCAAAAACAAGTTTCATGTCCAAAATGCCCAGCTCCAGAACCATGTCCACAGTTACCTGAAAAGGTATGTCCAGCAATAACCATACCAAAATCAGATATCAAATGTCCTGCACCAAAGCCATGTTCTATAACACCATGTCCAAATGGTGATGGTAACTGTCCTGAAAAGAAATGTCCAAAATGTACATACAATAAAGTTGAAACAATTATTAGAGATAAAAGTACTGATGAAATTGTACACGAAATGATTAATTCTGATAGTCCAGAATTAACTAATTTATTAGAAACATTAAAAAATAAATTAAATTTAAATCAATCCCCATCTCCTACTGAATTAAGTCAATTAGAATTATTAACCACAAGTTCAGGACCAACAAAAACATCAGGATCATCTAATATTGTAGTGACTTCTAGAGAAATGTCTAATAATGAAATATTTAAACAACATGACGGATTAGAAAAACAATCAAATGATTATTATGAAATTAAAGAAAAACATCCAAAAGCTTACGAATCAGGGTGTAATGGTAATTATTGTTCATATGATACAAATTTAAATATATAATTATACTATGTTAGAGCCTCTAATAGTTAGTTCATCATTGTTAATTGGAAAAGAAATGTTCACACAAACGATTACTAAAACTACAAAAAATATATATAATGGTATTGATAAAGTATTACTAAACGATAATATACAGTTTAAAGAATTATTGGATACATTGGATATAAATACTAAACTTGATATAATAAATTCATTTATTATAGATATTCATAAAGAACACAAAATATTTAATGATACATTGAATAAAACATTCAAATATTTAGAAAACAGTTTAACTACTATTGATAAAGAAATAAAAAATATAGATGAAGAACTGGTTAATCATACTAAAAAATGGTTTAGTAGAATAAGAAGTTCAAAGTATCCAATAATGCTACATAATTTAATAAACCATATGAAAATATTAGACAAACGATTTAATTTATTGCTTAAATTAATGAATGTATAGTGTATTCATTATATAATCTAACCATTTTTCACCGTAATTGTATTTTAAATATTTATGGTGAATTAAATGATGTTGTCCAAATATATGTGTTAACCGTGTTTCATGACGTATCAATCCTCTTATATTTGTAAATAAACACGAACATATACATTCATAATTAAATAATTGATAATATATCATTGGTATAAATATACCTAAACCAAGAATACTATTTTCAATAGTACTAGCATAATATGTATCATACCATTTAGGTGTTTTAATTATATGATGTTTTTTATGATATTTGTATAAATAATTAGTGTGTAATAATCTATGGAAAAAATAAAACCATATGTCATATGATACTATACACAAAATAAATAAATACATTTATATTTATTTTTCATTATCTTTAAATTTATTTATAATATATGGTGTATTAAAAAAGATAATAATCCTATTAACACATCAATTAACAATATTACCCACGCATTTTTATATTTATTTATGGCTAATATACTAAAGATTAAATATGTTAATCCATGTATTGGACGTAAATCATTCCACCATATTTTGTTTCCAAATACTTCTGGCCCAGTTTTACGACTATTTGAAGCATAAATATATAAAAATCCGATTGCTGGTATCAATAAAATCCAACCTAAATAAGGTAAGTACTTATTATTTATTGTTTTAGCAATGTATACTAGTAAAAGTCTAATTGGAATACATAATAATAAAAAAAGTAAAAATCGTTTTATTATAGTTTTCATTATAAATTTATTTTATTTTATTTTTGTTGTCTATTATAAATATAGTTAATCAAATTTGTATTTAGTCAATATAATTTCGTATGCTTTGGCTCTATCTTTATAATTATCTAGCAATATCCCACAAATGTCGATCATTATAGTATGAACATTTTTATCTGGAAATACATATTCTAGAATCTGGACAAGTTCTCCTATATTTTGTCTTGTTACAAATGTAGACATCTTAGAATCATCATTTACAGATAGCCACACCGGTTCTCTAATATCTGGATATTTTACTACGATTTCAGTGCTAATTTGTTCAGGTGTACTAACACTATCTTCAGCAATACTGTGTGTATTTGGGGATTCACTACTAAATAGTTTATTGATTTGTATTATTGTTTCTTCTTTCGAAATAATAATACCTTTTGTATTAGAATTGTATGAAAATGCCCAACTATTGAGAAACTTATTTGCTGGTCCACCGGCAGAAATATCATCTTCTGAACAAATAAATGTATCAAGTTCTTTGTACAATTCAGCCGTAGTTAGTTTTGAGAAATATGATGTACGCCCCTCTTTACACAAATGATGATAATATGAATGCATTCTTTTGGCAATGATGAATCTGAGTGTATCAATTTGTGTAGATGATGGTTTTAGACCACCATGTTTTACCATATACATTAGCATAAATTTGAGTTTATCGGAGGAATTACTCTTTTTGTGTCTTCCGGAAATAGTTTTTTCATCAATGTCTGGATAACTATCTATCAAACATTGCGATACATGTTTAATAATACTTGGTTCATACTCATCTGTATTATTCAAGATTTTAAGAATTGAAATAATAACTAGTTTTTGCCATTGCCAAACAGTAGTTAGTTCTTTAGATATTTCACATGTTTTGGCTTTCAATTCTTTCTTTTCATCTTCATCTATTTTTTTTAGTTCTGGGGTAATAATATATTTCCCAAGCAATTTAGTGACACCAGTCAATGTGTTTTTCTTAAAATTAGATTCTGCCTTTGCCCACATACAATATGGAAACATATCAATCATATTCAACAAAATCCATAGATCTGTCGAATCAAAAGCGTCAATATTAGGAACATGGGTTGGATAATGACTCAATACTTGCCAAATATTTGACAATGGTGTTGTACCAGACGCCAAACTAGTAAAGATATAGCCAAGCAAATTTCTCATTGCGATTACTGTAAAACTATCTTTATCTGTTGGAATTGTCGTAAATTTGCTCTTAATATTTTGTGCCACCGAAATAAACATTGAAATAAGGAAATATGTAAGCGATTTAGAGGAACCTTTAATGTTGAGTGAACGTCCATTTGCCGATTCTGGAATCATTCGCCGAAGAATCAATCTGTATTTAGCGATTTCGAGATCATTTACCCGTTCAATCCATTTAAAATATCTAGGATCATCTAGTTCTGAAAATTGTGGAATAACCGCAATAGGAATACATGAATTTCTTTCTGATGCACCACATACAATAACACCAGGCGCTTCTTTCAAATAATGATCAATACCCATTTCATTAATATGTTGTGTTAGTGCAGCAACAGTAGTACCATCTAGTTCTGAACACGTATTGTGTAGAGATGCCACATTAGATGACTTTGTAAATGTATTATTACTAACTTGTGTAAGCAATTCGGAAATGCCATATGGTTCAATCTCACAAATAATGAACTGGTCAATGTCTTCTATATAAGATTGAATATCTTCGTGACTCATTGAATTAACAAGTTCAACATTGTGTGTCACCAAATCAGCCCTAATAGTATTTTCCAATGATTTTGCGACTGCTTTAGACGAGGCACCACCTTCCGATGTGATACCAATAATAGTTTCAGTGAGTTTCTTTAGTTTGACACACACCCTATTTTGCTTTGTTTCATGTTTCAAAGACGCCAATTTCTGTTTGAGTTCGACTGGTTCCATACCATGCTTAGTAAAATGTTCCATTATACTTTTAGTTTTAATCTTAATATCTTGTTTCAGCAATTTACTATTTTCTTCTTGTTTTTCCTTTAGCATAGTCAAACACGCTGTTTTAAAGGTTTTAAAATGTGTAGGTGAAACCAATACTGATTGCTGAATAAAGAGCTCAATAATATGGTCTTGTTGTGTACTAATAGTATCAAAGTCCATATCAGTAATATATTTTTGAATATGTTCCGAATCAATCTTTTTACCAATAGAATACATTTTGGTTCCAACATGTGTTGGAAATGGACATTGGTTTACCAACAGTGTATCAACATGTGTTTGAGGAAATATATCTCCAAACTGATAGACGTTTTCATGAAACCAACGAATACCACGAATCCAATAATATGTGCCACTTTCAGAACATTTTGCGAGTACAATAGAGCAATGATTTGCGTATTTAGTACATGACAATTTCAGATTTTCTAATACATTTTGCACACTATGTTCTCCAAAAGTTACATTGATTATCGCAAGACAAGATATAGGGGTATCAATCATAGTACCACATTCTTCTGGGAAATCATCACTATCTTTGAAATGAAGCACTACAAGTTTCGATTTATCTACAATATTAAGGAAACCATCAATATGCGTATTTGATGGTTCTATATGTCCATTGTATGATGATGGTTTAGAGTTTCCAAACAATGCTGGATTAAACATCGAGGAGTTACCATCCTTATTACCAAGATAATCAATATTCAACGCGTTTTCATTCGAAAATAGCAATGATGTATCAGTCGTTACTTGGACAATATTAGATTCATTTACATTAATGACATCATAACTATCCGAAGACTCACTGCTACCCTCATGATTTAGTTGAACTTCCGTATCATTGGTATCAGTAGGTTCGGTGAATTCTATTCGAGAGGCACTAATCAAACAACGTTCTGGAAGACCACAAGTAATAGAATCTGTTGTGTTGTATTTAGTTTTAGATGGATTCGTTGTATCAGTAGTAGGGACATCAATGTATGGAACTACTTTTAGCATTGTATCAACAAAATAGACAGATGCGCAAGCAATGGTTGTATTTTCAAGTAGAATCGAGGCAATTTGTTGAAATGGAATAACATTGATTGTATGTGTATTTGGATCATAACAACACATTGATGGCTTTTGATGTTTATATGTTTCTGATGTAAGCGGGGTTCTACTATATCCAATACCACCAAGAACAAAATCTTGATTGCTATCCCTTTGTATTGGCCCTGGCCTTACTTTAATACTTTGTGTAAAATAGGACCGAACAGCTTTATCACCTGAATGAATCAATCCATTTGCCGTTTGTTGTGAAAATGTATTTGGTGTTCCACTTTTATTCCACGCAACAAAATCCAAATATTGTTGTCCATTTTTAAATGTAATCATAAAGAATCTAGACTCTTTAGATACAAATGTAGGTTCATTCAAAATAACAATGTTAATAGTATCAATACTTTCCTTTTTGAATCCCAAAATAGTTTCAAGATTAGGTAGCGATTTAATGCCATCCAAATTTTCTTGGAGTCTTTGGGCAGCATCAGTCGCATCAATTGTATTCAAGAAATTTACCGATTCTGGTTTTTCGAATTTGTAAATACCACATTCATTTTTGAAAATAATATGGTTATCAGATGTAGTGTGTGCCATTGGTCCATCAAATGTTAACAAATAGGCAATAATAGATTCATCGTTCGTTTTAAATGGATCGCACACTATATTTTTACCGAGTTGTCCAATCAATTCAGAAATTTCTTTTTTATTTGTGACAAGATTAGCCATTTTTTAGTTATCATTAAACATAAATTTTTAAATCAATTTTATATTAATTTAATTTTCTATAAAAGAATTAATTTACTAAGTAAATACCAAGTAAAATAGTTAATATTCCTAATACTTTTTTTAGTGTAATAGTTTCTTTGAATATAAAGTATCCAAAAAATAAAATAAATAATGTACTAATACCTCTAACAACAGGGGTTACTTTGCTAACATCATAGTATTTTAGTAATGATATATGTGTAAACTGGGCAGTTATTCCAAATATGACAATAAGAAATATATAATATTTTAATTTTGTTGGTAAATGTTTTAGTTTAGATATAAAGGCTGTTTTAGTTTTCTTTTTGAATATCCATATATAAAATATGAATGATACTATTATAATATGAAATGATAGATGTATAATAATTATTATATCAAATGATGATAAATAGTGCGTTAGTTCTTTGTAAAAAAATCTTGGTAAGGTCCATCCAATAGCTGAAATTATATAAAATAATAAATCATTCATATATTATGCTATCATTTTTTTTAAATTGTCGTCTTTAGAATAAAAAGAGCTTAGCTTACACATCTTTTCTAATAATGCTTTATCTATATTGTAGGTATCTAAAATGATTGTTAATTTTGATTTATCGTATTTCATCAATGAATATAAATAATCACAACTGTATATATGGTGTTTGAATATGTTTAAATTATTAATATTTTTAACTAATTTTAGATTTAAATATTCAAATGATATTTTATTGATCATTGTAGAATAATTTAATTTATTGTATTTATTGTATGATGTTTTTTCTAATGAATCTATTAAATACAAATTCATATTAAATTTAATATAATCATTATAATTATTTAAATAAAAGTGTTGATTTATAAATATTTTATTATCTAATATATCGGATTTTGTAAAATTCATGTAAATATTTGATATTATTTTTAATTTTTCTTTGTTTGTGTTTTTTTTGTTATAGATAATATAATTTATAAAATTTTCATATAATAAATAACCAATAGTAGATTTATCTGTTTCTACAATAGATGATACATCTTTATGATATGTATTTAAAATTTTGCCAGTAGCTTCATATGACGTGTTTGTTATATTTTTTTTTTCATAATTATTTATAGTATTTATTAAATCAGTATCATTATAAATATGCGTATAATTAAATAAATATTCCATTAATACTATAACTCTTCTGAAATCCAATTGTGAATTTTTAGCGATTGCTGTTTTTACATTAGATGAAATATATAATTTTTCTTCATTACATATTTTATTAATAAATTGTTTTATTATCGTTATTGTAGGTTTATTAAATTTAATATACAATGATTTTTTTTTCAAAATTTCTATTTTTTTACTAATGGTATTTGTTGTACAAATAAATGGAGAACTATATTTTTTTGTGTTATTTATGATAGAAGTTAGTTCTTTTAGGGCACCCTTTTCATTATTTATACCATCTAATTCGTCAATTATAATACCAATTTTTTTAATTTTATTACACATAAAATTAAGTATATTTACATTTCCATTAATTTTTTCTATTTTTTCTTTCAAAATTTTTTGGTTTCTTATATCACTCGAATTAAATTCAATAATATCATAATCATTACAATCTAATATAATATTTGCTAAACATGTTTTACCAATTCCTGGACTTCCATGTAATATTAAACAATTATTAAATTTTTTTTTTTTCTCCTTAAATTCACACATCCATTTGATAATTTTTTGTTTGTTATCTTGTGTAATATAAATATCGTCTAATGTTTTAGGGCGATATTTTTCAGCCCAATTCATTTATTAATAAATACATACCAATCTTTAAATAAATTAACAAATATTGTCGATACCTTCCCATGGTGTATTACAAGCTTTAGCCCAAGCACATTTACGGACGCGTCCCTTTTCACCGTCCCATAATATACCATCAAATGATACTTTACCTTGATCACCATCACCCGTTCTACAATCACCAATTTTATGTGTATTTTTACATATTTTTTCTCCAGCACTTTCCCAATAATCTGGGCATTGTGCTGGCCAAGGAGGGAACATTGTATTATTTTTTAAATCATTTAGTTTTTTGTAATCTAATCCAAATTTTACACAAAATATAACAACAATAATGAGTGATCCAACTCCCATAATAATATTTACTGTTTTATCTAACATATATAATTATAAAATATTTATTTTTAAATTTATCATACCGATATTTCAAATATATTAGTTCTACAAATAACACATGGTTTATTATTTACCTTTATTCTATACATATAATAATTAAATATAATATATAATATCCCAAACATAAAAGCAAACATTCCTGAAGCAATTTTGTAAAAAATATTTCCACTTCCAACATTACATTGTAATGATATAGATAATGCTACTAAATTAACAGTCAATAACAAAAAGAAAAATAAAAATATGGAACCTTTTGATAAGTATTTTGTTAGTTTTTCAGATATACTTGTATCATTCGTTGTTACAGTATTATCAACAAATGATTCTTTATTATTTTTGAATACCATTATATATTATTAATATATTTTATAATATTAATGAATTTTACACTAATAATTGTATTATTTATAATATTATATTATTTATATCAATTACATGAAGAACAATTTTTGGATTGGCGGCAAAGGACGGTGAAGAAACGACAAATAACATGCGATACCAAAACTAAATTGGGTAATGATTGGAATCCAGTATATGACAACACCAATACCGGAAATGTTACACATTATGAAAAGAAAATTACTAGTAAATATAGTTCAGTTTTAAATGAAGAAGAAGATTTAGCAATTATAGAATGTAGAAAACATAGATATAACGAATGGAAAAAGGATAAAAAATGGATAGACGATAACAACGCAAACAAATTTAGAGTCAAACGTGTTGTAAGATATGGTACCCAAGAAAATATAACACACGATTATAAGTTTCTAACATTAGAAAAAGCTCTTTCCAATGGTCAAGGGGGTGAAAATAAAGATTGGAAAAAATATTATTATTTAACTATACAAGAAAGAGATAAACTTAAATTTATAACTAGATGTAATGACAAACTAATTCCACATGAGACATTAAACGGTAAATTGTCATCTAAAAATATTTTTGGGGGGGGGAGTGGGTGGATAAATCGAAGACATAATACTGTAAAAAAATATGATAATATGATTGAAAAAATGGTTTTGGCAGAAAAAGATTGTTATTGTAAAAATGGGGAATCTATGGGGTGTCCTCCAATATCCTAAGTCTTAAATTTAAAATATAAGTATATTATTAATGAATTCTAATATTAATTTTAGTATAATATTATTAATATTATTTTTAATAATTTATTTTTTGTATATTAAGCATAATAGCATTGAAAAGTTTCAAGTTACAACATCGAGTACCCCAATTCCAAATTGTAAAAATTTGCTTAAAAATGAACTTAAAAAATTAAGATTAGAGTTTAATGATCTAAAAAAGGCCAATAATAAAATATATGATAAAGAGCAAACCTCCAGTAAGATACATAACTATAAATTTAGTTGGAATAAAGCTGATTTCGGAGAGGAGAATAAGCAGGGCAAAAATCCATTTGTAAATTATAGTAAACTATGTACATCCGACGACGATTATTTGATTAAAAAGGGAAACGAAGAAGTATGTTTAGATCATTTTATTATGTATTTATCAAATAAACTGTATAATAGTAATGTTGAGGTTGATGAAATAATCGAAAATTGGGATTTACGGCCGAAACATAAATGGAAATCTTTATTAGAAAAAATACTTAGATACAATGTTTTTAAGAATTGGTGTAATACTAATCCTAATAACTGTGATATATATTGTAATAATTGTGATGATAGTAAACAAAAATATAACTGTATTAAAAATTATAATGATAATAATACTCAAAGATGTAAAAGTGATACACAATATTATAAAGCAGAAGAGGCTAGTGATAATCCTACTCCAACACATCAATATACGAAATATGAAACACATGATTGGTTTAAAAATTTATGTAACAATACAACAAAGTATGATACAAAATATGTTAAACATTGTAATTCAGTATGTGATTGTGGTGGTAATCCATTGGTTGAAGATTTTTGTCGTAAAAAAAACCCATCATTATGTTATTATTCAGGTGCCCATAAAAATAGTGTAAATAAAATTGTACCATCACCATATATTAATTTACCCCCTGATTATATAAGAAAATGTAATATATCAGAAAAAATACATTGTAACAAAGAAATTAATTTGGGAGATTACTATAAATGTTTATTAACACAAAATCTCAAAAAATGTGATTCTAAGTGTAATTGTACACCTGATACAGATGCTGCCCTTGATTTTGATATAGATCATATTTTACCAACAAAATTACAATTAATTGATACAGTATCAAACATGATCAGCAATGATCCCTACATGTCTGTCAAAAAAAAGATTATCGCTGGAGTGATAAATACCTGGACCGGTTCGTTACAAACATTATATGAGATATATCCAGACATAACCGTCATAACTAAAAAAGCTATTTTAAAAAATATGACAACCAATTTTAAAAGAGATGTTAGCGATAAATGTGTATTATTTCCATCAGGTCAATTTATTAATCCTTCTGAGTATACTTTACAAGAACGGTAATAATAATTTACAATTTATATTTGTTATTCAAACACCATTCATTAAATGTAATAGGTATAATTCTTTTTGAAATAATTTCCATATTTCTTTGTTCACAAAAAGATTTGTTGTGAATATCTTTAAATTCAAACATGTTTGCTAAATCATTACATCCAGGAAATCCAAATGTTCTGTAAACAGATGCTGGAACAGGTACATACTGAACTGGTTCTTGTAAAACATCAGTTAAAATTGAAGCCATATCACTCACTTTCAAATGTTGTGATGCTACACCCACATTCCCATAAACACATTTTTCAACACAATGTAATGCCATTTTACCAATATCTTCGACTGCTACAATGGGTAATATAGAATCTCCCATTGGCACACATAAACGTCGTATACCATCTTCATCTTTTTTTAATTTCATCGATGTTAATAGATTTTCATAAAAAAAACTGGTATACAAATGTGTAGATTTAACATCTAATGTATCCAAATATTTACTAACCATACCTTTCTCATCTAAATGTGGTACTTTATAATTTCCAATGTATGGTATAGAATCATTGAAAACACGTGTATCTTCAAGTGTGCTCCAAATAATATGGGGTACATTTGATAACATTGCACTATCAATTATGTTTTTTGCTTGTTTAAACTCGCGTTCTGGATCCATATGTTCCCAAAAGTTTGTTACTAAAAATACGACATCACAGCCATCAAATATACAATTTAATGATGTTACATCGTCAAAATCAGCTTGTTTTAATTCTATACCATTTAATCTTTTGGCGGCATCAGATTCTTTATTCCGTGTTATTCCTATAATAGTATGTCCATTATCCTTAAAACTGTTTGCTACTGCTCCTCCTTGTAATCCAGTTACTCCTGTTACCCCAATCACAACCATTTAATATAGTTATATACTATATCTTTAAATTATTGTTTCAATAATGTATCGTTTAATTTTCATATTAGGGTAATTGATAATAAAATATATTCATATATATATGAGTTTGAAGGAATATGTTGTAGCTATACCATCATATAAACGACCAGAAACATTAAGAGATAGAAGTTTAAAAATATTGAAACATCATAAAATAGATAAGAAAAAAATATTTATTTTTGTATCTGATACTGAACAAAAGAAAATATATGAAGATGTTTTAAAAGATAAATATTATAATAAAATAATAGTTGGTGTTCCAGGAATAAAAAATATACGGAATTTTATGCCAAAATATTTTAAAGAAGGGCAATACATTTTTTATATTGATGATGATATTTATGGGGTATATGATTGTATAAATAATAGAAACCGAAAAAATAAATCCGATAATAAATTAATCAAATTAAAATCATTGAAAGATTTGATAAATAAAGGATTTAAATTAATTGAATCATCTGGATTAACTAATTGGAGTGTTTATCCAGTATATAATCCATATTTTATGAAAGCGAAATCTAATAATTATAATGATTATATTAGTACAAAATTATGCTATATTATGGGTGGATTTACTGGAGTTGTAAACAATCGAAAATCTGAAATTAGAACAATTGATGACAAAGAAGATTATGAACGAAGTATAAAGTATTATTTGAAAGATAATGGGGTATTACGGTTCAATAATATTAGTTGTGATACAAAATGCTATAAAGAACCAGGGGGGATGCAGGTTGAACGAACCAAACAACGTATTCACGATAGTGCTGTATACCTAACTAAAGAATATCCAAATTTGTGTACATTAAATACAACTAAAAAATCAGGATTTACGGAAGTACGAATGAATGATAGACGAGAAAATAAACCAAATTTTACATTATCTAAATCTGGAACATTAATAGATAATAATAGCCCTATTTCACCAAAACTATCTAAA
>Ga0206125_10004067_pt1 | contig 13307 bp, 7 predicted proteins | sample Helgoland_Spring_4_FD_148598 | JGI IMG/M metagenome (GOLD analysis project Ga0206125, IMG submission 148598) | Pelagic subsurface seawater microbial communities from Kabeltonne, Helgoland, North Sea - Helgoland_Spring_Bloom_20160331_1 | ecosystem: Environmental > Aquatic > Marine > Epipelagic ... | reverse complement strand
GTGCCACGTGCACCCCTTTTTTGTGTGACATTTTCCATCTTTTCGCCGCCTTGTCGCAGGAAACTGCACTGAAAGGGTTTCAGCAATTGATGCGATCTGGATCGCTCTGCTAGTTTCCTAAAAAAAGACACATGCGGCTTTCCGAAATAACGAACGTGGGTGGGACCCGCGTCAACAGGAATTGAGCGAACCATGAAACTCAACGTTTCCAAGCTTGTGGCAGGTGCCCTGATCGCGCTTGCCCTTCCGCTGCTGTCCGCATGTTACGCCACCGTCGGCACCGACGGTCGAACGTACTTCCAGCCCATGGGCCTTGGCCAAAATTATGGTTATCGCACCGCTTATGGATATGGATACACCAATGCGGCTTACCGGTACGATCTGACACCGGGTTACGGCTACACCGCCGCCGCCACGCCGCAGGGCTACACCTACTACACGCCATCAGCACTGGGCATGACCTACGTCACGATTCCGGCGACGCGGGACTACACCAGCTTCCCGATTGTATCCCGGAAGATTGTCGGCACGTCCGATGCTTGCATCGTTCGTCCAAAGCCGCGCATGGACTGCAAATAAGCCTATCCCCAGTTGGGACAGACCTTCTGCCTCAAGAGTTGATTGTTGAAGGGCTACGAATTGGTTGCCGTTCTTCATCGGAAACGGGGGCAACCAGGCAAGCCAGGGACTTGCCTGGACTCAGGGACGTGGCAGAGGGGCTGAGGGGCTGAATAATGTTGGTAAACGCATCGGTGGATGAGGTTGCACACAAGAAAATCGGTTCTGACCCTTCGAGCGACCCCAAAAAACTGTAGTCTGCGGCCCATGTACATGACCTTGAATGCACCAGATCTGGTCCGGCCGCTTTACCGCGCCATCAGCCCCCATCTGTCACAACCGCTGGAACGGCACTGGCGGCTACCCAGTCTTCGGCAGGGCGGAACGAGCATGCCAGCTGACGTGTGGATGCGGATCGAGGCGATGGAGCGGGAGGAACGGCGACAACGGCGGCAGCAGCCGCTTTCCAGCGTCGAAATCGAGTCCATCCGGTCCCTACGGACCCGGCAGTGGTTTGGCCTGCTGGCGTTGTTCGAGCGTAAGTCGGTGTCGGCCGTACTGGTGTGGAATGGCTACAGGGGCCGTCGCGGCTTGCTGGTCGAAGCGGCAAAGGCGCGAGACATCCCCGTGGTATTCCTTGAACGCTGCGCCTTTCCGGGGTTTGTGCAAGTCGACCGTGACGGCATCAACGCTGGCTCGCGAACCCTCAACTCAAAAGACTACCACCAACAGGAACCTGATGAAGCCATTGGCCGATGGTTCCGGGCCTCGCAGAGGCAGCGCCGCGGCGTAAATCCGTTCGCGCCAGCCCAACGCCCTGCCGAAGATCTGCCCAAACGCTTCCTCTATTGCCCCCTGCAAGTCGCAGCGGATACCCAACTGTCGGTTTTTGGGGGATGGGTCCGCGATATGCCGGATTTCCTGGTGGCGCTGACCAAAGCTTGCGAGGCCCTACCCGCCGACATGGCCCTTGTCGTACGGCCCCACCCCTCGTGCCGGGTGGGCCAGACCAGCGCCCTGCATCTCGCCCTAACCAACCCCCGCATTCGCGTTATCGAAGGCAGTACCTCCGCAGAAATGCTGAAAAACTGCGAAGCGGTGGTAACCGTCAACTCTTCGGTGGGGCTGGAAGCCTTCGCTTACGATAAGCCTGTGATCACGTTGGGAGAGAGTTTCTACCGTGGTCCCGGCCTGACGGCTCAGGCGGAAAGTGCAGCAGAGCTGAAAGGGCTATTTTCACAAATCGACAGTCTGGAATTCGATGCTCAGCTGCGGCGGCGATTTCTGACGTGGCTGCGCGAGGCAGGCTTCCAGCGCTGGCCCCGCCACGCCCGTGATCCAGCCGCCAAAGCGCTGGCCCAACGCATCGACGCACTGATTAGCGCTTAAATCGAGGCTGCCTTAGCTGCTGCCGTCGCCCAACTGAGCTGCCAGTGAGGCTTCGAGAAACAGATCGATTTCGCCATCGAGAACAGCACCGGTTTGCGAGGTTTCAACCCCGGTCCGCAAGTCCTTCACCATTTGGTAGGGCTGCAACACGTAGGACCGGATCTGATGGCCCCATCCGATGTCTGACTTTTCATCGTTCAAAGCCTGCGCTGCATCCTGTCGCTTTCGCAGTTCCAGTTCATAGATCTTGGCCTTGAGCATGGTCATCGCGGTGGCCCGGTTCTTATGCTGGCTGCGGTCATTCTGGCATTGCGCGACAATCCCCGTGGGCTCGTGCGTGATTCGAACTGCGGAGTCAGTCCGGTTGACATGCTGCCCGCCGGCACCCGACGCGCGGTAGGTGTCGATGCGCAGGTCTTTATCGAGAATATCAACATCGATGCTGTCATCGACCACAGGACTGACCCAAACCGACGCGAATGACGTGTGTCGACGGCTCTGGCTGTCATAGGGCGAAATTCGCACCAACCGGTGAACGCCAGTTTCCGTCTTCAGCCAGCCAAAGGCGTTCTCGCCCTTGATTTGCAGGGTTGTGGACTTGATCCCGGCCTCTTCACCATTGGATTCTTCGAGGACATCAAGGCTGTAGCCGTGGGCCGAGGCCCAGCGGGTGTAGAGCCGCAAGAGCATCCCGGCCCAGTCCTGCGCCTCGGTCCCGCCAGCACCAGCGTTGATTTCAATGAAGGCGTCGTTGGGGTCAGCTTCGCCGGACAGCAGGGATTCAAGCTGCTTCTTTGCTGCGCGGGCCTGGACGGAAATCAACTGAGCTTCGGCATCATCGATAGTCGCTTGATCGCCCTCTTCCTCACCCATTTCAATCAAGTCTTTGGAGTCCTGCAACTCCTGGCTGAGTTCGCGATATCCATTGATCGACGCTTCCAGACGCTGGCGCTCCTGCATGGTTTTGCGGGCGTTTTCAGCGTCGTTCCACAGGTTTGGATCTTCGGACAGGGCCGTTAGTTCGTCGAAACGACGCAGAGCGTTGTCCCAGTCAAAGATGCCTCCTCAGCAGCGCGAGGGATTTTTCAATCTCCTCGGCAACCGCTTGCATTTCAGCGCGCATGGCGTGTCCCCTATCTTCAGGCTGAGAGGTTATTTACCACGAGACCACCAGCCACGACGGCGGGGTCCATCTTTCTTTGGCGTATCAGGCTCCAAAGCAACGTGTGGGTCCGTCTCTGCGGTCGTTTCAGCAGAGGCAGGTGCTTCCAGCTCTGGTTCTGGCTGCGGTTCTGGCTGCGGTTCGGCTTCCGGCTGGGGTTCGGCGGCTGGTGCCTTGGCGTCGACTTCAGGCGTCCCCTCTTCAGCGGTGGCTTCAACCTCTACCTTGGGCTTCCTACGAGAGCGCGAGCGGGTCTTTTTCGCTGGCTTTTCAGTGGCTTCATCCACCACAACATCGCCATCAGCTTCGGGCTTGGCAGCAGCAGCAGCAGCATCACCATCGGCATCTGCCTTAGGCTGGGCTTCAGTACTTGCCTCGCCGTCGTCCACAGCTTCAGACACGGTTCCGGTGTTGCCCGTTTCCGCACTGGATTCAGCGGTTTCGCTCGCTGAATCGTTGGTGTCCTCACCGCTTTCATCCCGGGTTTTACGCCGGTTGCGTCCGCCTCGCTTGCCGCGACGGCGCTTTGGCTTTTCGCCGTCAGCCTCGCCCTCGGACGACTGAGCCGCCTCACCTGCTTCATTTGCAACGGTCTCTTCGCCTGATTCAGACGCTTCTACGGCTTCTGCATCACCATCCTTGCGACCCCGGCGGCGACCGCCCCGTTTGCCGCGCTGACGACGGGACTGTGCATCGCCTTCCGCGTCGTCATCGGCGTTGGTTTCAGCCTCGACTTCCTTGTTTTCCGATTTCCCGCTCTCGTCCTCATCCGATCGTGCGTTACGACCGCGACCACGACCGCGGCCTTTGACGCTGCGCCCGCTGTCTTCCTCATCATCAGAAGACCGGCTGGAAGGCCGTTCCGAACGACGTCCCCGCCGACGATCACCCTTCTTTGGTGCAGTCGGATCGGTCGTGTAGCCCTCAGAGAGGGTTTCGACTTTGTCATCGGCGTAGATCCGCAAGTGGAAGTGCGGAGAGAACAAGTGCGCGTTGGGAAGAATGGTGATCTTCACACCAAACTGGGTTTCAAGGTTTGCCAGTTCTTCACGGTGCTCGTTGAGCAATTTCAGCGCCGCATCGGTAGGGGCATCCACCTCGACCCGATCCAGTCCTTCGCGCTCAAGCAGCAAATCACCAACCCGACGCATGATGGACGAGGCCAGTGAACCCGAAGAGCGCACCACGCCAATACCGCCACAGATCGAACAGCCAACCATGGTTGTTTCAAACACGGATGGCCGGATCCGCTGCCGAGACAGCTCAAGAAGACCAAAGGGAGAAATACGGCCCAGTTGGATCCGCGCGCGATCGCCGCGCATCGATTCCTTGAGTTTCCGCTCCACTTGCCCGCGGTGTCTGGATTCGTCCATGTCGATAAAGTCGATGACCACCAACCCGGCGAGATCGCGCAGGCGCAGTTGCCGTGCAACCTCTTCGGCGGCTTCGAGGTTGGTCGAAAGCGCCGTTTCCTCGATGGACCGCTCCTTGGTCGCCTTGCCCGAGTTCACGTCCACGGCCACGAGTGCTTCGGTCTGGTTCATCACCAGATAACCGCCGGACTTCAGAGTGACTACAGGATTGAAAAGGGCATCCAGCTGCTGCTCAGCTTTGTGCGCCTGGAACAGGGAGACGCCCTCATTCTTGTGCTGCTTGACGCGCTTGGCGTGTGAAGGCGTGAGCACGCGCATGAAGTTCTTGGCGTCCTTGTAGCCGTCTTCGCCCTCGACCTGAACCTCTTCCATATCCGAAGAGTAGATGTCGCGGATCGCGCGCTTCATCACGTTCGCTTCTTCGTAAATCAGCGACGGTGCCATGGATGTTAGCGTGGTCTCCCGAATACCGTCCCAGGTCCGGCGCAGATATTCATAATCGCGCTTGATCTCAGCCTTGGTGCGCTGGCTACCCGCCGTCCGCACAATAATCGAAATATCCTGCGGCAGGTCGAGATCGTCCAGAATGGTCTTGAGACGACGGCGATCCTTAGGTGACGAAATCTTGCGTGAAATGCCGCCCCCGCGTGTGGTGTTCGGCATGTAGACACAGTACCGGCCCGCCAGAGACAGGTAGGACGACAGCGCAGCGCCTTTGTTGCCGCGCTCTTCCTTGGTGACCTGAACCAGCATGACCTGCCGCCGCTTGATCACTTCCTGGATCTTGTAGCGTCGCGAAATGATGGAGTGCATGACGGCGCGGCGCTCGGCGTCTTCGTCAAAGATGTCGTCATCATGATCATCATCGATGTCGTCGCTTTCGTCCTCGTCCTCGTCCTCGTCTTCTTCATCCGAGTCTGCGCGATCGTCATCATCCTGATCGTTGGAAGTCGCTTTTTCTTCTTTACGACCACCACGGCGGGACCGGCGACGACGACGGCGCGGCTTTTTCGCGGCGCCTTCCTCTTCGTCTTGTTCGTCGTCGTCCTCATCGTCATCTTCCGAGCCGCCTTCGCCAGAACCAGCTTCTTCGATGACGTCGTCTTCGCGCTCGATTTCTTCGATTCCACCTTCGCTATCGCCAGAAGTACCGGTTTCAGCGTCTTCAGCAGCCTCGTCATCCACCTCTTCGCCTTCGGCCGCCACTTGCTCAGCGGTAACCTCACCAGCGTCGTCAGTGTTGCCGGGGTCGCCTTCGCCTTCGTCTTCGTCGTCCTTGGCCGCAGATGCTTCCGCACCAGAAGGCTCGTCGGACTCAACCGCGTCATCAGTGTCTTCAGAGACCCTTTCTTCCTCCTCCGTGCCGGTTGCGGCAGTCACGGTTTTGGCGGGTTCATCGTCTTCGCTGTTATCTTCAGAATCAGCCTCGGTCATCGACACGGTCGGCGTGCTGTCTTCTTGTTCGACGATGGCTTGCTCAGTCAGCGTCTCATCCAGACCCAGCGTCGCGGCGACGTTGTCAGTTGCCGATGCATCATCAACGTCGGCCTCCGCCTGCATCTCAACCGTGCCATCCTGTTCGGCATCAGCCTGGTCTTGCGGCGTCACAACCTCGACGTTTGTGCTTTCTGCGGTGACAGGAGCGGGCTGAATAAAATCGCCATTCCGATCGACAGGAAATTCAACGTGCGGCTGATCACCGTCGGGATCAACGGGCGTAACCGAGGTTTCGGCGGCGGTGGATGTCCCACCCCGACGCGGGGAAGACCGGCGGTTCAAATGGCGCTGCCGGCGTTCTTCAACCTTATCTTCAACCTCCGCCAACAACGCTTGGCGGTCGGCGACAGGCAGTTGGTAGTAATCCGGGTGTATTTCAGAAAAGGGCAGGAACCCGTGACGATTGCCGCCATAATCCACAAAAGCAGCTTGCAAAGACGGTTCAACCCTCGTCACACGCGCCAAATATATGTTGGATTTAATGGGGCGGCGATCTGCCGTTTCGTGGTCAATCTCTTCGATTCGACCATCAACCATAACCACGACCCGGGTTTCATCACCGCGGGACGCGTCGATAAGCATTTTCTTGCTCATCATATCTCCTAGCGCTGCTGCCTGCGTATGCGGTGGCGCTCAAGCACTCATCCGCTCGCGGCGCAGCTATGTTAATGACTGCGAACTCAGCAGCCGTTGTTCACTAAAGGGCAGTCAGCGATTGGTCGAAACAGCAACAGGCAAGTTAACTCACTCCGTCGGTGGTCTGACCGCATTGGAATAATCTGGTCCAGACCGGCTGCATACGGTGCCAACGCTATGGTGACTGCAGGCTCGCAGGGCAAATTGTCGCTCCTGCTAACTCCCTACTTAGGACCAGCGCAAGGTTACGTCCACCGTTAAAAAAGGAGGCGTGCTGCCACGGTTGTCCGATAATGATGTCAATTCAATGTGAATTTAGATTTACAAATGACAGTAAGATGTTATTTCAGAACAATATTTTTTGAATTTTAATGGACAATCGAGTCCTGCGATAACAGATATTTTCAATCTGTTGAGGACCGATGCAAGATTTTAGAGGATCGAGTTGGTGCAACTCGCTTTAATATCCGGCGCCTTGAGACTGACGAAAGCCTGTTTGAGGGTGCTTTTCCCGATGCGGGGTCAGACAATTTCTGGGTTCAAGTCTCCTGTAGGTTGGGCCGTTGGCCTAAGTGCAAGCGCCATTGGGGCTGTCCTGGCTCTTTGGAGCTTTTCACTCGCTCTGGCACAGCCCAGCGTGCGCGACATCCTCATTGGCACGACCTATGAACGGACCCGAATTTCAGTCGGTGTCGATCAGACCATGGCCTACCAGCTCTATGTTCTGAAATCACCGGATCGTGTCGTCGTGGACCTGCCCAGCGTCAGTTGGACCATCAACAGTTCCAACTTGCCGCAACCCGGTGGCATCGTGCGCTCGGTTCGGTACGGGCACCAGTCAGAAACCTCGTCTCGCATCATCTTTGATTTGTTCGAGCCCGTTTACGTGGCCAACGCCATGCTGGTAGATCCCAGCGGGCGCAACAAACATTCGCTGGAGCTTGAGTTCAGGCCCTTGGCGCAACACAGCGCAACGTTTGCGCCGGACAGCACGGCGGGCTTGGTCGCCGCCAACGCGCCAACGAATATTGTTTCTCTGCCACAGACGAACATCCTGCTGGCGAATAGGACCGAGGCGGCTTCACAATTACCGGTACGGCGGTTGGCCGGTGATCTCCCCATCCCGACCCGACGCCCTCCGGCGCCACCCAAAGCTGCGGGTAAAAAGGTTGTCGTGCTGGACCCGGGACATGGCGGCAAGGATCCTGGCGCCTCCAAAAACGGCATCCGCGAGAAAGACATCACACTGGCCTCAGCCCTGGAGCTGAAATCAGCGCTGGAAGCCACTGGGCGCTATGAAGTGCATCTGACCCGGGCGAACGATACCTATATCAAACTCCGCGACCGCTACGAGATTGGGCGCGAGTTAAACGCGGACCTGTTCATTTCCATGCACGCTGATGCCCACTCAAAATCGTCAGCGCGCGGCGCTTCGGTCTATACATTGTCGGAAAACGCATCCGATAATGAAGCCGCCGCGTTGGCTCAGCGGGAAAACAAGTCCGACATCATTGCGGGCGTCGCCACGACGGATAAGTCAGACGTGCTGCTCAATATCCTGTTGGACCTGGCGCAGCGCGAAACCTTGAACTCTTCCGCTCAAGCTGCGGAGATCATCGGTGAGGAGTTGTCCAAAACGTGGATCACCAAGGACAAACCCCACCGCTTCGCAGGCTTCGCCGTGCTCAAGGCGCCGGATATGCCGTCACTGTTGCTGGAAATGGGCTACGTCACGAACAAGACGGACGCAAACATGCTCCGAACTTCGGCGTCGCGTCGGGGATTAATCACTGGGATGGTGCAGGCCGTGGACCGCTATTTTGCGGCCCGCACCCTGTAGAAATCAGAGCCAGAGGTGATTTTGACCAGATTATCCCCCACGGCAGGTCTTCGCTTCGCCTTAAATTCGCGGTAAAAAAATTCCAAACTGAGGGTGACGAATACTGGCAGTCTGGAACGTAAGTCCCCAGATTCAGATCTGGCACCAAAGCAAGCCGCAAGGCACTTCAGACACACAGCAAAAGCCGCAGAGAAGCAAAGCACAAGACTCAATGGTCTCTTTTTTCTACCGCATCATTCGCTTTATGGTCATGACCCTGTTGTTGGGCATGGTCGCTGCGTTTCTGCTTCTCACCGGCGGCTGCGGTTACATGTATTACCGCTACGGGCACGATCTGCCTGATCATGACGTGGTCAAGGAATACGAACCCAAAGTCATCACGCGACTTCATGCGGCGGACGGATCCTTGATGGCGGAGTTTGCGGAAGAGCGACGGCTATTTATCCCGATAGACCAAGTCCCTGAGCACGTCATCCAGGCCTTCATTTCTGCCGAAGACAAAGACTTCTACAAGCACGGCGGCGTGGACTTCTTCTCAATCGCAAAAACCATGGTGCGTAACGTAAGCCGCGCGACATCAGGTCAGCGATTGGCGGGGGCATCGACCATCACCCAGCAGGTCGCCAAGAACTTCCTCATCGGCGACGCCTTCACCGTCGAGCGTAAAATCCGGGAAGCGTTCATTGCCTGGCGATTGGAGCGCGATCTATCCAAAGATGACATTCTCGAGCTTTACCTCAATGAAATCTACTTCGGGCTTCGAGCCTACGGTCTCGCGGAGGCTTCACTGGCTTATTACGACAAGGCTGTTGCGGATTTGACCATCTCAGAGGCAGCCTACCTTGCCTCGGTGATCAAGGGACCCTCGAACTATGAGCCCGACGATCCGGACGAGCTGAAACGCGGTATGGATCGCCGTGCCTACGTGCTCAATCAAATGGCGGAAAACGGCTACATCACGGATGAAGACGTGCAGACCTTGCGCGACGTGGTTCCGGACTTTGACATTCAAGTCCGCTCCAATGCCGCCGCAACCGACGAAACCGGCTACTTCAGCACCGAAGCCTACCGCCAGCTGAGCGATACCTATGGACCGGCCGTTGTTCGGACCGAAGGGCTGTCCGTTCGCACAACCATGGACCCCGCCTTGCAGGAATTGGCCCAGCGCGTTTTGCGGGATGGACTGCACGATTACGACCGCCGCCACGGCTACCGCGGGCCGGTTGGGTTTGTGGAGATCAGTGACTGGCAGGCCGGCCTTGCCGCCGCCGAATTGCCCTATGACATCCTCGACTTCCGCCCGGCTGCGGTCCTGCAATTTGATGGCACGACGGCACAAATCGGCTTTACAGACGGAACCACCGGGACCGTGCCAATCGAGGGTTATAAGTGGGCCAAGGTGACGATTGACGACGACACCGTCGGCCGGACACCGACCCAGCCCCGCGATGTCTTTGCCATTGGTGACGTTGTGTTGGTTTCAGCCCGCGGCTCCGGCGCTTACAACCTAGAGCAGATCCCTGAAATCGAAGGTGCGCTGGTTGCGTTGGACCCGCACACGGGCCGAATTTTGGCGCTGGTCGGTGGCTACGCCTATGAACCGTCACGCGGAGCGCTCAACCGGGCGACCCAAGCCGAGCGCCAACCCGGTTCCACCTTCAAGCCCTTTGTCTACCTCGCGGCCATGGAACAGGGTTTCTCCCCCAAGTCCACGGTTCTCGATAACCCCTGGATCATTCCCGCACGGAACGAAGGGGAAGAGGACTGGCGGCCCAAGAACTACGACGGGACCTTCTGGGGGCGTCAGCCGCTCTATGCCGGTCTCGAGTGGTCCCGCAACCTGATGACCATTCGCCTCGCCAACGAGGTTGGCATGAACCGGATTGTGGAGATTGCCCGCGATTTCGGAATTTCTGACAACCTGCCACCCTATCTCGCGGTCTCTCTGGGTACGGCTGAAACCACCCTTCTGGACCTAACAACCGCCTACGGCATGCTGGTCAATGGCGGCAAGCAGATCGAACCCGCGCTGATCGATCGTGTGCAGGATCGCTACGGGCGCACTCTTTTTCGCCACGAAAAACGGAACTGTGTGGATTGCAATGTTGCCGAGGACTGGGAACGAACAAGCATGCCCGTTGTCTTCGAACGCGCAGAACAGGTGACAACCGAGCTTGCCGCCTATCACGTGGTTTCCATGCTGCGTGGTGTGGTGGAGAATGGCACGGCACAGCGGCGCGTTGGAAAGGTCGTTGACCGACCCGTCGGCGGCAAGACCGGAACCACTCAGGAATCCAAAGACGCTTGGTTCATCGGGTTCTCGCCGGACCTGGTGGTGGGCGTTTACGTGGGCTTTGACCAGCCGCGCTCCCTGGGTAAAAACGAAAGCGGAGGCAAGGCCGCATCACCCATCTTTGCGGCTTTTATGAACGAAGCACTAGCCGGAACACCCATCACCCAATTCCGCTACCCCGAGGGTGTCAAATTTTCCACCATTGACCCTCGAACCGGTGTGATTGACGTGCGCCGAGTTGCTAGCGATGGACGGGTTATCGGCGACACCGGTGTCGAACAGGAAACCGTGCAAGGCACCCGGGGAACCAGTACGCCGGTGCCGTCCTCCAGCGAGAGCACGGCCACTGAAGACGTCAGGTCTTCCACGTCTTCATCCAGCACAAGCTCGCGGTCGTCTGACACTCAGACCACACCGCGTGTGATATCGTCTGACGCGATCTTCTAAGAGGTCTAGCCGCCGGTAACAGGCGGAAAGACTGCGACTTCATCGCCGGGGTGGATCAGCGTATCGGGGTCTGCAAACTCTTGATTGACGGCCACACGCAAACGGTTGCGCTGCATCATGGCTTGAGCATGCGCCGGGCTGAGCGTTGGCAACCAGTCCAGCATTTCCGCCACCGTCAAAGGCGACTTCGGCGGCGTCTGACGTTCTTCATCGACGCCAATTTGAGCCCGGACCCATGCAAAATAGAGCAAACGGATCATCACAAATCCTTCAGCAACACGTTTTCTGTGAGATGGCCCGCTTTTCGCCACGCTGCCAGCTCATCAGTATCTGACGTAATCTAATGCCTCATTTGTGATTTCGAAGCGACGAAATGCGACCTCACGGCATTGGGAAACCGTGCATAAGAACCTAAATAGGATCAAAGGCGATATGCAGTGCAATCTGCATAGCGGCTGGGAAAAGAGGGAAACAGGGACGAACATGCCGACAGGGTTCAGCCTACACCAAATTCTTTGGCTTCAGCGCGCCTTCAGGCTGCTTGCTGCTGTGGTGCTGGTTTTGTCCGTAGTATCGTTCATTCCGACAGCAGATGCGCAGTCAGATCGCCTTTCTGAACAGGAACGCCGGATCAACGGGCTGGTGAAAACCGGGCGCGCCATGCTGACCAATCAGCAGTATGCGCGGGCATACAAGCACTTCCTCACCTACGCGCGGCAGGAACCCGAAGAGGCCCGGCTGTATCGCTGGTTGGTGCTGAGCAGTCTGTACGCCGACCGCGAAGACGCGCTGACCGAATTGATGCTGGATGCCTCTGAGCAAGGCGAGCCAACGACCAAGTTGCCCTTTGAGAGCGATTTAGCGGAATACGCGCTCGCTGAGTTGGCCATGTCGGAGGGTAATATCGGTGCAGTAAGGAACCTGCTGAGCGGCTTCATCGACCGGACCTCGCCTTCTCCGGTTCTTGTGCTCAAGGGACAGGTCGCCTTGCTGGAGAGCAGCTTTGCCGAGGCAGACCGCCTTGCCGGCCTCGCCCAGCGTCGCGACAGCAACGACCCGGAAGCGCAAAGGCTGGCTCAAACGGCCTCGGGGCTGAATGCCATGACGCAGGAATTGGGCCGCGTCGTTATTGACCCCGCAGCCTACAACTTCCTCGACATGACCGAGAGGGAAGTTTTCGCTGCCGCTTTGCTGCTGCCCTATCAGCCGCTGGTTCTTCAGGAAGAAGTGGGTACGCAGCTGATCGAAGCCTACCTGAGCATTGGTAATCGAAACCCGGAATTGCGCATTCTGATCGATGTCTTCCGCCAATTGGCCGATTTGAGCAATGGCGGGATGGAGGCTTTGATGACCATCGATGCCAATGTCAACGAACTTGCCGCCCTATCCCCCACCTTTGCTGAATCCGCTAGTTTTCTGGAGGTGTTGGAGCTGATAGGCCGCTTCTGGCTGGCGGTTCGAGAGTACGACCGCGCTTATGAAACCTTCGACCAAATTCAGCTCATACAAGAACAGCGGGGCGACCAAACCGCTCAGTCTTGCTCGCTGGTTATCCTGGGACGAACTGCGACGCTCATGGGTCGGCGCGACGATGCGCGCGCCTTCCGGGACCGCGCCCGGGAAATCACCGAAGCCGAAGCACAGAAAAGCCGCGCAGAGTTGGTGCGTCCCTGGGGTCAGATCTGGCCATTCGTCGTGGTTGCTGCACTGGCTGCGCTGACGGTGCTTTCGTTGATCGGTTCGCGGATGATTGCCCCTTCGCTGATCACCCCCTTGCGCCAGCAAGACCCTGGCACTGCGCGTATTCTTTCCAACCAGACAACGCGGCGAGTCTGGGTCGCCGGGCTCTATTTTGGGGCGGTGCTGGTTCTGATGCTCGCGGTTCTCGCTGCGGTGAGCCTTGGCGCACTGACCCTGGATTGGGCATCGGTCGAGGTGTTCAAGTGGCGTGATGATACTCTGCTGTACCACCGTCTTTACGAGTGGACCGACGCGCCACGACTGGGCGCAGTCACCGCCGGTTTTGCCCTGCTCGCCACGGCCATTGCCCTGATCGCCTTTGCCAGCACCCGACAGCAAGCCGCCGCTGAGGTCGCCGAACAGATCGACTCA
>Ga0206125_10004063_pt1 | contig 13315 bp, 3 predicted proteins | sample Helgoland_Spring_4_FD_148598 | JGI IMG/M metagenome (GOLD analysis project Ga0206125, IMG submission 148598) | Pelagic subsurface seawater microbial communities from Kabeltonne, Helgoland, North Sea - Helgoland_Spring_Bloom_20160331_1 | ecosystem: Environmental > Aquatic > Marine > Epipelagic ... | reverse complement strand
TACAATCGAACGGCCATCATTTAAGACATCGGGTGTGTCCTTGGTGCGGTTTTTAATCGCACTCGAATTTATGCATCTTTGTCTCGAAGGATTCATCTCATCAAATCCTTTCAGGAATCAGTCAAACGCCCAATGCTGACTTCAGTTCAGCAATCGAGCGGGCTGAACCCATTGCTTTGAGTTCGGATTCAGTCATTTGAATCGAGAATCCAGCATTTTGTTCGATGACTCCGTGTAGGTCAATCATATCCATGCCCTCAATTATGTCTGGCATGGAATCATCGCGCAACACAAATTCAATGAAAGAAACACGTTGATGATGTGTTACGAACGTGTTCGAGACGCCGTCGAGGCGGCGACGAATCGAAGAAAGGGATGCAGCAACATTTCCAACGCCTTGTAAAACTGCTTTTTCTTCCATCTCACTTTTTGCATCTTTCACTTGTTGGCGGATGTCATTTAGCATTGATATGGCTTCATCTCGCTCAGCGAATAATGTGGTACGTTTTTTATTCTCACGTGCTTTTTCTTGGTTGAGAAGTTCCATTTCTGATTCGGCGTATTGCATTTTGTCCTTCCTTAACAAAATATCAGCCCATTTTTTCTTACAATGCCATCGTTCAAGTTGTTTTGTTGTGAATGAACGTCCTTTTCGCGGCGCTTTACGGTTCACAATAATTGTTTTCAAACCGTAACCAATGATGAAACCTGTGCTGGCTGCAACCGCTGCTAGGGTCGTTGGGTCTTCGAGCATAAATTACCCTCGATGAACTCCCTAATAATTGGTTCTATGAAGTTTTTGATGGGGCGAGTCCCCGTCACCCCTTTTTCCGGCTTTTGCGAATAAAATAGGTGAGGAGGAGGACAAAGAAAATATTCCATCCAATCACATTGAACCCAGGACTTGCCTTCCAATCACGTACAAATTCTGCAGCATTCTCAACCTCTATGGCTGGATCGAAACTAGCGTATACCGTCACTGAACTCATGCTTAGTTGAACGTAACACGAAGATTGTTGATTTTCGCATTGACTCTGATTCCCAAGAATTGGGCTGTAGTGTAATCGAAATGACCCGTCCTCATCGTACATTGAACCATCCAGTACAATTGGCCGCACTCGAACGTCGTATACGCCAGAGGGGAATGGTTGACCTGGATGGCTACATTTGTCGCTGTTGAATGCGTCTTGCAACGCCCAAGCAACAGGGAAATATGTGCCACTGCATTCTATTTCAAGACTATACGCTTGCTCACCTATGGAATTAAAGAAAGTCAGATTCCAAACGATTGCTTCAATGCCGTCTTCATCTTCGAATGAATTCATGCAAGTGTTTAGTGAAAGCGTAGCATCGCTCTGCAAAAATCCATCAATTGATTTCATTGATGCATCATATCCAAGTTGACAGGTCATCTTGTTGTATGTAGAAGGTAAATCCGGAGCGCGGAAGATTTGATCGGATGATAGAATCAAATCTGACACATCAGTTCGTTCCATGACTCCCAACTGATCACTGTAGTCAAATTGAACAGCAAAAGATGCTATGTTGAACAAAGGATTGATGTGGTAATCTAGGCCAGAATTCGTTCTTATGGATGAATGATTTATTGCGATTTCAACTTGCATGGTCCCATCCGCTCTCAAACGAATAAGTTCGATTTCACAATTATTTTGAGTGACTGATTTTGGAATTGAGCGATGCACCTCTGTAAATTGATATGTTGAAGAGCATGAAAGCCAATTGTCAACACCCGTATTCCCCCCCTTAATCATGTAGAATTGTTCTTGACCGGCTGGAGGAATAAAACGAATATCAAATATTGATTGAGTATCTGTTTCATTCAGTTGTGAGTCGACAAAGTCGAATTCACCCCATGGTTCAGTATGTTCTATCAATCGAATTCTCATGGGTTTTGCGTCAGAAAAGCTGTCATCCAGAGAAATCATCAATTCGGAAGTGTAATATGGTATATTTGGGAGAGTGTTTGGACCATTAGAGACCGATACTGATGAAGTTCTTGTACCGTCTCCAACCACTGTTAATCGGACATCTCTCAATTCTGGTTTATCGATGTACATAGCGACCTGTACGGGCAGGTCTACCAAGCCAACGCCCTCTCTCCTCCATAAACAAACTACTTCTCTCTGCATCACGCTTCCAGCCTCTTCAAGACAGAATGTTTTGACACCTTCATTTCCAGTGGATCCGGATGCATCAAATGTTGTTGAATTTACAGCCAGAATCGGTAGTGAAAGGGATGTGTTTCGTTGGAACTCGTCGGTCACACTGACATCGATCGAACCATTAGATAATGTGGATGTGGCGATGATATAATACCCACCCTGTATATCGTGATTTTGATTGATGACGATATCTAAATCAGTAACATCCTCCACTCTGAACACGAGAGAACAAATATCGCACGATAGGATTGAACCGGTCTCAGCGAGATAGCCAGTGGACCTTGAGGCATCGATGGTAATAATCGGGAAAGATGTATCATAAGTGATCTCAAGATTATCGATTGTGAAAAAACGGCCCGCTGCATCTTTGAATTCACCTGTCACAATCCATTTTCCATCCTCTAGGTAGTTTGTATCAAACAGTGGCGATATGACTGACAAAGTGGACACACCTCCTCTTGTGAAACTTAGAGTTGATTGAACAATCGGCGCCTCACCTTCTCTTACGGAAAAGCCCATCAATTGAGAATTAGATCCCGGGGTCATTTTGATTGAACCTGTGAGCGCACACTGGCTCTGCCCAACGCAACCTACTCCAACCCATTTCGGATAAAAATCGGTGCGCAATGAAACCTCGAGTGGAATAGAAGTAATTTGATTACCAACTTTATCTGTTCCTGTGATTGAAATTAGGACGCTTTCCTCGTTAAATGGTACTAGAAGGTTGTTCGAGGTGGTTGATGAAAAGGGTAGTGATACGTTCTTATCGCTGTTAATCGACTGTATGTTTAGTTGGTAACTACCTGACAACAATGGCGACGTATCATCCATGAGATTAATTTCAAGTTCGCACGAAGGTGTTGCATCATACCTCGTTCCTGAGAACCAAGAACACTCAGTATCAAGACTCATCTCTGCAGATGGAGCGATATGATCGATTAATAGATTTTTTGTGATCAAACGGAGGTTTCCTGCGTGGTCAAAAACTGAAACATTCACAGCAATTTCAGCACAAGGCTCGAGATTTAACACGTTCAGATCTATTGTGAGAATCAAAGCGCTGCTCAGTACTGGAACCGAGCTTCCCACACATTGTATCTTTACATTAGATGTAGACATGTTCACATCCACGGTGTTCAAATTTTCGATACGAATTATCCCATCAGCAGGGACAATCGGCGATGACAATTCAGTTGCAAATCTTAAATTGAGCCATGAAACCGAAAAGAGAGGAGCTTGGTCATCGATAACCAGCGTATCCGAACGAGAATGGAAATTTCCAATCGGGTCATATGTAGATATCTTGATTATTTCAATGGCCCCATTGTTAGATTCGAGCGACACAGAACCTTGATTTGTATAATTGAATACCCCTAATGTCTCACCTGTGGAGTTGAAGTGTTCAACTAAAATTGTACATGAACTCTGTAATACATCGGCACAAGTCACTAAAAAGGTTCCATCGCTTTGTGCGTACCCTTCTGAGAAAGAGATACCACTGATGTTGCTATATGTTAAAACAGGAGCTGCGTCATCAAACTGTACATTGAGAGGAACCAGGGCTGTGTTACCAAGGCCATCAACAGTCCTCAACTGAACATTGGAAGACAAAGGCGGAGGGGCAATCCATTGCCCATTCGATTTGGTCCAAGGGATTGTATTGGATGTAGTCACCCAAGCGACTGTCGATACTTCATTGAGATCATAGCAACTAAACCTACTTGCGAATTGCGACGATGCAAACATTGTGCTCCCATTCATAACCCCATTGGCTTCCAATGCACAGATTGGACCTTCATCATCAACTCGGAATGAGAAATTTTGATACGCTGTGTTTCCAACTGGATCTGTATATTTGATGATTGCCGAACCATTTTGTGAAGCATTAAGCGTCAGTTGAAATTGATTTGTAGTTTGAAGTTCGCTGCAAGCAATTGAGCCCACGTCCGTTTGGCATGAAAGATTGAGTGGTAGAGAGTGCTGAGGCGACGTACTAAGAATTACGGAACCATCAAAGACGAGATTGTTACTTCCGTTGAAGTACGCTGTCCCAAAATGAGAGGTGTCCACTGAGCGTACACCTGGTTGAATCATCGTTATGGTTTGAACGCTATAATTCGTGATGATGGAATGCCCAACGCAGTCTATCACGGTTATACGAGCGAAGGTTGAGTAAGGTGCGATGGTGTAGTTGTTAAGTGCGTTCACTTGCAAAGAAACTGACCCTTGATTGGTTTGTAACATTGCAGACTGCAGGCAATAATTATCGCTTACTCCAAGTCCAATGACACTTGAATAAAGACCAACATAGAGAACCGAACCAAACAGACTAACATTACTTTTCGTATTAAAAGAAAACGACGGTGGCGTGTTATCCAGCGTGAATGTCGTAGTGTTCGTTGCAATCACACCTAGTTCGTTCTCAATAAGGATGGTGAGATGTTGAACCCCGTTGGTTCCATTAAATTGTGTTGAGCCATTGGATGGAATATTTGGAGTGCAAGATTGATTTGAGATGCAATAAAGCATCGAAATAATCGGAGCTTCTGTATCAAACGAACTGAATATGAAGGTGGGTCCAGAAGCGCGAACATAAGTTCCAAATCTGGTTTCTGGCCACCTGATGTTGAGAGTTGGGGGTGTGAAGTCATAAGTTAGGTTTTGAGAGATTTGAGCCTCGTTACCAAAGGCATCTGTAATCGTACAACTGAGCACGCCATGTCCTCCAGCATCGGAGAGGGTGTTGTTATTGATGGTGCCCAAGGCCCCAGTCCATTCTACCACAAGACTAGGAGATATCGCTCCGACAGTGGGTGTGCATTGGATGGATGATGCTGGTCCTATGTGCATTGTTGAATTTGTTTTATTGATGCGCAAAGCATTCAAATCAGGTGGAGAGATTGACCCGTAATAATTCACTGTACTGCTCATTTGACGGAGATTCCCCACATGATCTTTGGCGTCGAAAGTCATGGTCAATATGATTGACTCACCAGTGAGTAAACTGCAGTTGGAATTCGAGAATAATTCGGTCAGCGTACCATTCAAGGAATGAGCATAGGCGTGAGGATACGTTAAGATTTCACAACTCTCAAGGCCACTTGTCAAGTTTAGTCGGACTTGGTCAATTGTGCTATTAACGTCGCTGGAGTTGAACCAAAAGGTTGTATTGGTACCTGCTTGGGTTGATGAAAACAGCAACCCTTCAATTTGGAGCGTTGGTAAGAGAGCATCAACATGAACAGTGGCATTAAACGAATTCGTTAAGCCTAAATCATTGACCACATGCATGGTTAGTTCGTGTGCCCCATCCAATGACGGAACAGTAAGATTGCCCAAAGAGTGAGCGATTTGGAGCCCGTCCCATTCCAAACTTAGAACCGGATTATGCTCGTTTGAATAAACGATGTTGAGAGTGTCCGACGGGCGAACCATTAGTGGAACCGTGATCTCAACACCTGGGAGTTGTGTGTGATGGGTCAGTGCGAAGACTGTTTGATTTGAATTTCCAGCAAAATCTGATGAGAACAGATAGACGAGGTATGCTCCCTGTGAACGGTTGATAGAGAGGGTTTTGTTCACCAGAGGGGTGCATTCAGTTGGAAGATTAGAACTGTTTATTGTAATTTTATAGCAGATGCTTGCGATGTCAGGTGAACCGGTGAACGCAACAAGTGTGTGATTACTTGTGTTGTTAAACGACATGTTACTCGAGGCGAGGAAGTCGATTGAAAGCTCAGGTTTTGTTTGATCTACAGACAACATGTACGAGGTTGATGAAACAAGTTGGGATTGAGCTGCTGCGTGGATTTTCAACATCAGCGAGGATTCATTAAGCAACCATGAAGGCAAGTCTGAGGTTGAAAAAGAGAGGGATGAAGTGTTGTTAGCGAGGGAAAACCGAGCACCACTTTCTAATTGTAAGAAGATGCTGCTCGAACGTAGACCAGTCGAGTCATAGACTGAGATTTGGAACTCAGAATTCAGACCGATATACCCGAACGTAGATTGCGTAAGATTAATTTGAGGGGGGGTGAAGTCACGATAAAGCAAAGTCGAAGAGCTGTTTCCCCTGTTGCCAAAGAAATCTGAAGCTTCAATGGTAAACCAAACTTGCTGTGATGTTGACGATGGTAAGACGATGTCATTGGCATTTGAGCTCTCAAACTCTGTGCCATTATCGAAACTCCAATAATAACGAATCCCGTGTCCAATTCCAGCATCAATTGCTTCTGCACCTAAAAGGGTGGAATTACCATACCAACTCGCGTTTGACAACACAATCAATGGACCGTTGACGTCGAGTCTAAGAGAACTCGTGGAGGTTGTATTTTGTAATGTTGTACCACTTTTATTAACACGTAATTCGAACCGGATATCTTCGCCATCTGCGATGGTGAAATTCAAATCACTCAGATTCATAGTTAGAGCGCTAAGAAGCGTCCAGTTACTCACCTGGCCGCCTCCGACATATCTGATATAATGATTAACATCTTGCCTAGGATTATTGACAACTATAGTGGAGAGTCCAGATACAAATGTTACATTTGAGTTTTGGCCGCTGAGGATTGAAAAATTAGACGGGAGCAAATATGGAAGCCATTCGGAATGGGAGATGCTTAGATTTGAATTTCCGACCGCGTCAGAACATTGGACAATAATCTGCATGTTAGAATAAGCGATTTCTGGAAGTATATTGCCGAAAGTTGAGGTAAGGGTACTGCTAGAATTGGCTCTATACACAGTCGTGCCTCCGTTTTGAATCAATAAAGTGAGTTGGCCAGAGTACTCATCAAAACAGCTGTAGGTGAATTCTGTCGAAGGGGTCACAACACCATCCACAGGCAGTGCCGACAATGTCAGTTCGGGCTTGTAGTCATCCCTAAACAAAGTAACATTCGTGTGATTTCCGATGTTTCCAACAGAGTCAAAAGAGACGCAAGACAAGGTTGCCCATTCGCTTGAGTTGAGTAAAGAAATAAACTGCATAACAGATTGATTCGATGTAAAAGTGGAGTTTAACAGCGCCGAACTGCAAATAGTTTCGTAGGTCGAAGAACCGCCATCGATGCCAGAGGCAACTGTGCCAAGGGTAGCAGAGCGGCCTACTACGCTACCATTGTTAAGCAAAAATCCTGCGGGAATATCAATTTGTGGAGCACTTGGACCTGTTCGATCTACGATTAACAAAATCACAGATTGTGAACATCGTGATAATTGATCACATATTTGCAAAGTAACCCGAATTTGACCCTCGGCTAAGTTTACTTGACTTTGTGTAGAAGTTGATTGGTTGATTGTTGAATTTATGAATTCGGTCGAATTATCAAAGTTGGTCATAGTGAGATGAACATTAATGCCCGAGAGCCACCCTGTAGAGGGGAGTACAGAAAACGATAGGTTTGAAGAGACATAGTTGAGATGATGAGGTGATTGGATAGAAATCGATACTGTTGGGACCCCATGCACATATTCGTACGTGCTGGTCGAAACATTCGCAGTGTTGCCTACATTGTCTTCTGCCATCACATAAAAGCTAACGGTTCCTTGCGAGGTTGCAGTAAAAAGACCTGAAAGAAGGTGTGATGCGCTGCTCCCACTCAGTGTGCGATGATGCCAAGTATCCGTGCCGCCAACGGTAAATTTTGCCACAATAGACTTCAAAGAGCATCCTAGTGTATCTGAACATGATGAATTTAAGACCGTAGATTCCGAAAGAAGTGTTCCAGCGGGGATGCCAAAAACAGTAGTAGGGGCCTCTGCATCAGTGGAACCATTGGACCAAACAATCGGACCCAGGTTACCGAGTAAGTCAATACCTCTGCATTGCAAGTTAAAAGCCTCTACAGACCCGTAGGAACTTGATGGAATGAGAGTCCCCAAAGAACTTGCATTAAACCAGGTAGACGCATCCCAACTGCACGATGTTGAGGCAATGCCAACGCCTCCTACATCGTCACCTCCGTTGTTCAAAGTAATTCCCGAGGATGGGCCAAGGAAGATATTACCATTCTTTGTGAAGGTACGGCCAACAAATTGCATAGAAGGCGCAATTGATATTGTCCGATCGACGATGTATTGCAGCACTTGGTCGTGTGTCCGCCCGAGGGCATCTTGTGTGCTTATGTTAAGAAAAATAGTTCCATTTCCAAGGTTTGTCGCCGCCGTAAAGGAGTAAACTGTTGATGCATTGGTTTGTGTTGAAAGAACTGTGCCTCCGATTCCAGCCAAAGTGATGTTCGAAACTGCGGCTAGACCTCCATGAGCAGGTGGCGTAATTGTCAAAGAAAAATTATTCCCCAAATAATTTCCAACAACATCTCCTGAAAAAGAGACGCCTGTGACAGGAGATGTGGTGTTCAAATTCCATTCAATACTTGTCGTGCTGTTGAGATTCCCAAGAACATCAAACGTTCTCAATTCAACATTGATTATTCCATCGGCGAAAGTATTGCGCAGTGAGTGAAGGGATCCAGTCCAATTATTTGTGAAAATTAACTGTGTCTCATGCCATGAATTCACGCCATTGGTCCAAGTGAGATTCATTTCCGTATACGAAATGCCACGAGCATCAAAACTAGAGAAGGCGATGGGACTGGTTGGAGCGATAACTGATTGGGAGGCAGGGGAAAGCAAGTGAACTGGCGAGATGGTATCGACTGAGAAATTGAACCATGAGTGATTGCCAGCATTGTTAAGGAGATCGATGTTCTTGCATCTTAATTGATGTGAAACATGTTGTTCATTGACATGAATTGGGGAAACTCCCTCTGTGGTTGAAGCTGTAAACCAATTTGTGCCGTCCCAACTACAACGAGTCATTTGATGCCCAACACCACCGGGTGAATCAAGGCGGTTGCTCAGTACAATTGTGGATGAAGGGCCAAGCCAAATTATTGAGTTAAGAGAAATATTGTGCCCGAGAACCGTGTAATGTGGAAGAGGTGAAACACTTCCATCAACCGTGTAGAACCATGTTCGGTTTTGCACCCTCCCATAGCTATCGGTTATCGTCACAGTGATCTCAATCTGCCCTTCCTCTAAATTTGATAGGCTTATTGCTGCCTGCGAGGTTGTTGACCCCTGGCTGATGATTGTCCCATTACCATAACTTATCGTATAATCAATGATGTGAGTGCCGACTCCCCCTGATGTACCTCCAATTGTAAATGCGACTCCGTTGGTGCCTGTATGAGTCAAATAAACTCCATTGCCTGATGAAAGAGAAGGGGTTGGTTGTTGGGTGGTGAGCAACCAGCTGTAACCTTGAGATGTTTTGGTGTTTCCTAAATGGTCAATCGTGGTAAGTGAACCAGAAACGACACCAGCAGAAAGCGTTCCGAACGCAGAAAGAACTGTTGTGTTCCAAATTGCTGAACTTCGCGTAATGTTTTGATACACTACTGTTGAGCCATTGGTCCATTGGAGACGAAGTTGATTCGTGGCCACACCTGAAGAATCAAAAGATGAAATATTCAGTGGTGTGTGGGGGGAGATGTATGGCGTATTTGGATTCAACGAATGTGTTGGTTCCGCCGTGTCAAGGTAAAAACTGAAGTTTGCCAGTGGTCCAACATTGCCAAAGGAGTCAGCATTTTGACACTCTAGTAATAAATCCGTAATTGATGATTGAAAGGCAGGAAGTCCGAAAAGATCCCCATTCTCAACAACGAACCAAGTAGAGCGGTCGTACGTGCATGATGCTGTAGCGCCCCCAACCCCCGCACTATCGTCCACAACATTGGAAATTCTGATTTTTGAGTACGGCCCGAGGCTCGGTTGTGAACCATTGCTAACATTCAAACCCTCAACACTGAATAGAGGAAGCGCTGTATTCGTTGTATCGACACTATACGACCATGATTGATTCTGCGTGCGGCCAAGTAAATCGCCAGTTGTGATGCTCAACAACGCATTCCCGTTTGCTGAGAAATTAGGCTGGAGCGATACGAGGCTGGTTGAATTACCGGAAAAAAGCGTGGTTCCGTTAAATTGGAATGTGTAATTCATCCATACCCCCGGCCAACCCGTTGCTGGGGGGCTGAGCCGAAGGGTTAAGTTTGTTCCAGGGAGGAATGCGCCACTTGCATTCACCAATTGAACGCTGCTTAAAGGCGAAGTTGTATTCAGTTGCCAAGTATGCCCCGATACAATTCGTGAATTACCAACGGTATCTGTAACATGGACCGTCAGTCCAACTGTCCCGTCAGAGGCTTGGGGGAATATTTGATTTACTGTGGTGGACCAACTCGCCGTTGCTAGCGTATAATTTTGATAAAGGGTTGACGTACCATTTGACCAAGTAAATTCAACTACTAGAAGGCCTACCCCAACTGTATCTTGGCCTTGAACTTGAAGCGCTGACGAAGGAGAAATTTGACGAGTAGATGGGGGCGAAATGGTTGCTGAGGGCTTGACCAAATCTAAACTGCCGTTCGCCCATGTTGTCGGCCCATGATTGCCAAGAAGGTCAATTGCTCTGCATCCAAGAACGAAATTCATAGTTTGGCCAGAAATTCCTTGGGGTTGGATGGGAGAACCAAGTGAACGAGCCCACTGAATGCCATTCGGAGTACACTCAACGAAGGCGGCACCTACGCCATTGAGGTCATCGAGCGAAGCTGTATGTTGCATAACGCCAGTCGGGCCCAAGATTAACTCTGTCGAGTTTACATACGAACCAGATGTGAAAATTCCGACTGATTGTTGATTGTCCCCATCAACAACCCACGAGTGATTGTAGTGTGAAGTGGCGTTAAGAGCCCCAGTGGTTACAACATACAGTCGGATATTGTCACCGTGAGAAAAATTATAATCAACTGTGGTTAGTCCGGATACGTTTCCACTGAAAACAGACTGGTTGCCTTCATACAATGTATATGTTGCAGAAGATTGAATGCCCTGTGGCGCAAGTAAAACAGAGAACTCTGGTGCTGCAAAGCCAGCGAGAATGTCCGAAAGTTCGTAAAGTAAAGTGAACGGCATTGACCCGTTCGTTTGGGCCCATTGTGTCAGTGATACTGCTGTGTTCCCGAGTTCATCTTCTGCCTGAACATGGGCTCTAATAATAGAGCCATTCAAGTAACTCGGGACGGAAACCGAGCCGTTGGTGACTTGATACCAAGAAGTGAGGTTTCCATTGTACGTTTCCCACCGGACCAATGTCTCAGAAACTTGACAATCATCCTCAACCGTGTAGAGCAATTGGTTGTCAACTAGCGTTGCGTTCACAACTGGCTCCGAATCATCGATAAGGACAGTCCATTGACTAATGTTGGAGGAGTGACCCATTTGGTCTACAGCCCGGATACGAACCGTGTCATTAAATCCTGGAGAGAAACTTCGAGGGCCGGAAAACGCCTGCCATGTTCCGTTCTGTAATGTCTCCACAGAGGAGTCGCTGTCTGTATCAAGAGACGAGGCTGACAAAGTCCAGGTTGAAGAAGTGCACACGCCATTTCTGTACCCCGTAGTAAGGGTAGTAAGTCGAGGAGGGGATGAGTCGATACGGAAAGAAAAATTGAACCAATTTGGATTTCCTACTTTATCATTACATTGTACGCTCGCATCCATGGTTTGATTCAGTGCCACAAGGGCGGGATAATTATGCGGTGTCAAATCAAAACTGTTGTTTGTTGAATTAAAATTCAAATTATGAATCTGGCCATGCATCGATCCAAAGCCTGATAAAGAATCGCTGCATTGAATACGTAATGGGACCGTATTTGAAGTCAAGAGAACACTTCTGTTCATCAGATAGCGTTGTAACGGTTGCCCGATAGATGTCACTGAAAAAGTAGGTAGGCCCGTATCAATCGAAATTGTGAGTGAGTTCCAAGGTTCGAGACCGGAACTCCCGTTTGATCGGTATTTCAATTCGACAACAGAATTGGATGAGTTGAGGTGAAATGGGCCTTGGTAATGAGTCACATTACCGTTGACACCCAACTTGTATTCTGTCGTATATAAAGTCGAATTTGCTGGTGTTGTGGCATTCAAAACAATGTTAGGATTCGCAGATGTAAATACGAAGCCATTATTGGCGGTCGTACCAAAAAAAGACGTTGTAATCGAAACTGAGGTCGTCGGAGGAGCAGAGGCAGAAGCGACAGGGATATTAGCCCATGACATTGACAACATCATCGCAACAAAAATAATAGAAGTAAATTTTTGCCTCATTAGATCACCTTAATTCGGATAGAAGAAGTTCGCCGAGCCTCGCGGCTTCCGGCAGAGAGAGAAGGAACAATGCCATGAGGACATGCCCAATCTGTGATTCCAAACTTCCTGTATCGTTCAAGCAAAAGCTTTGGTAATACGCAAGTCGAAGAGTAAGCAAAGTTGAAATTGTCATGAGCAGAACATAAGACTGCGTTAATGAATCGGGTATAATCGATAATTGCGCTGGAGACAAGCCGGATGTTAGAGCAAAAATGTTAATCACAAGGTATGCAAAAATGAATTGTATGGTCTTCTTGTTCTCATGAAGATATGTCCCTAGTAGGGGCTCATAAAGCAACTTGCCAATCAACGGCAAACAAAAATAGAAAATTGCATGCTTTTGACTCATTCCGAAATTTGAAAATATTAGCATTGAGAACAGAATCCCGATTGCAAAAACAGAGCTGCTATATCTCACCAAATAGTACTCTCCGATGGGATAATGTCGATAGAAACGACGGGTGAATGCAATATTCTCTTCACGCTTACCGATTTGAATAACCAGTAATTCCTGGGAAAAAAGTGAAAGAAGGGTGATAATCAATATCATCGAGTTGAGATCGATGCCGATTTTAGGAGCTAAAAAAGGAGAGGCTGCTGCGGCTAAAGAGCCACATACCAACACAATGAAGTGACCCATAGAAACACCTATCATTACTGTATATTTATGCATTGCCACTTCGACAAAAAATGTCTTTTATAGCATGTCAAAATGTGAACAATCAAAGAATCGGAGAAGCGATGAAATGAAACACCATGCCTTCTAGGAAGGGTCGAGGGCGAACATGGGTATCTCGGAACGGATGGGGGATGTGCTTGGCCATGCGGTGGAGTCCAAACTTCTACGAGAAGTCCTCGAACACGATGTCAAGGTTCAACACCTCGCCATCATCATGGACGGTAACCGTCGC
>Ga0206125_10004058_pt1 | contig 13338 bp, 12 predicted proteins | sample Helgoland_Spring_4_FD_148598 | JGI IMG/M metagenome (GOLD analysis project Ga0206125, IMG submission 148598) | Pelagic subsurface seawater microbial communities from Kabeltonne, Helgoland, North Sea - Helgoland_Spring_Bloom_20160331_1 | ecosystem: Environmental > Aquatic > Marine > Epipelagic ... | reverse complement strand
TGCAATCCAATTGGAAACATCTGGAATTGGCAAAGCCTGGATAGATCCTGCTTTTGGTGATCACACCAGTTTATTAGAGCTAATAAAGAGTGATAGTGGAGGTGGACATCAGATTGGAACAACAAGAATGTCGTCAACAGCAGCGTCCGGTGTTGTTGACATAAACTGTAAAGTTCATGGTGTCGAAAACTTATATTGTGCTGGTAGTTCAGTGTTTTCAACCACTAGTTGGGTCAATCCAACATTAACTATAAGTGCGTTAGCACTTCGATTAGCCTCACATCTGCAAAAAAGTGTCCAGCATGGTAAATAAACAAATTAAAATATGTACTAATTGTGTTATGGACTCCACTGATCCTAACATTAAGTTTGATGATAACGGTTTGTGCGATCACTGCAAAAATTACCGTAGTAATATAGATCCATTACTAAACTCAATGGCGGATAGTCCAGCTAAGCTTAATTCTTTGATATCAGATATTCAAGACCGCGGCCGTAAGTGTGAATATGATTGTATTTTGGGCCTGTCAGGAGGTTTGGATAGTTCATACATGCTGCATATGTTGACCACTAAATACAAGCTGAGGACTTTAGTATTTCATGTGGATTGTGGATGGAATACTGAGCGTGCCACCAGTAATATCCGAAAAATGGTTGATGTATTGGGGATTAATCTATTTACGAAAGTTGTCGATTGGGAAGAGATGCGTGATTTACAACTTTCATTTTTTAAATCGGGAGTATCATATATAGATACGCCGCAAGATCATGCTTATACAGCAACGATGTACTACTATGCAAAAAAAAATAATATCAAAACTATTATTAACGGGGGTAATTTCTCTACTGAGGGGGTACGTAATCCTCTTGATTGGTTGTACCATGGATCTGATCTAAAAAATATATTAGATATTTATAATCAACATAGCACAAGGAAAAGGCTCGATAAATTCCCATTAAGTGATATATTTTTTCACAAAATATATCTTAATTACTTTAAAAGAATAAAAGTTGTTAAACCACTAAATTTAATTGAATATAATAAAAAAGGTGCGATTTTGGAATTAAGTGAAAAGTATGATTGGATGCCATATGCCGAAAAACACTATGAAAGTAGATTCACAAAGTTTTTTGAAGGGTATTGGTTACCTACTCGGTTTGGTTATGATACTCGGAAAGTACAATATTCTTCGCTTATCTTGTCCAAACAATTGTCTCGAAGGGATGCACTTGCAAAGCTTTCTCACCTATCGTTAACGGATACTGAAATAAAGATAGAGTTCCAGTATGTTGCCGATAAACTACAAATAGATACAAGCGAATTGAGGCATTATTTGGAAATGCCAAAATCTATTTATTCAGATTATAAAAATCGGGCTGCTATTTTTGGGATTGGTTCAAAAGTTATGAAAATTTTAGGTTTGGAGAAATCTGTGAAGCGATGATTGGAATTATTGATTATAACTTCGGTAATGTAAGTGCATTATGTTCAACTTTGAATGAGCTCGATTTAAATTATAAAATAATAAGTGAACCAAATGATATGGAAAATATATCGCATATTATCATGCCAGGTGTAGGTTCTTTTGATAACGTTATTCAGAATTTAGTTAGTTCAGGGCTGAGTGCTTATTTATGCCAACGTAAAGATCTTAAAGTGCTAGGTATTTGTATTGGGATGCATATTTTAGGAGATCGAAGCGAAGAGGGTATAATGCCTGGGCTCGGGATATTGCCCGGAACGGTAGTAAAATTAGAAAATAAATTGAGAACTCCGCATTTGGGTTGGAATTCAGTGAAACTACCGATCACATCAAAATTATTCCAAAACGTTGATCTGGACGATGGTTTTTATTTTTTACACAATTATATGTTTTTGTCAGAGAATAAAGGTAATGATATTGCATTCACAAATTATGGGCAAACAATTGTAAGTGCAGTTTCTGACGGAAGGATTTATGGAGTCCAATTTCACCCAGAGAAGAGCGGTGTGAACGGCAAAACACTAATTAAGAACTTCAGCGAATTATAATATGGTACGTAGTCGAATTATTCCATCACTTCTTTTGAAAGGTGAAATTCTAGTCAAAACAGTTAATTTCTCGGATAGGACTATTTATGTTGGAGATCCAATAAACGCAGTCAGAATTTTTAGCGAACTTAAAGTAGACGAACTATGTTTATTTGATATTCAAAAGCGCAAACAGGGTTTGAGTCCAAATTTTAGTTTGCTTGGAAAAATCGCAAAAAATGCCCGCATGCCCTTATGCTATGGTGGAGGTATTAGAAGCGCAAGTGATGCAATCAATTTAGTTAATCTAGGTTTTGAAAAAATTTCAATATCTTATTCAGGTGTTCAGGACTGTTCTGTATCAATTATTAATGATTTAATTGATAAAATCGGGGGGCAAAGTGTAGTTATTACACTGGATGTAGTAAGAATTATTGAAAATGGCTATACACTTTATAAGGTGAGATATAATAATAAAAATAAAATGGAACTCTACGACCTTGATGGCGTTCTCTTAATTTTGAAACAGCATGCAATAGCCGAAATCATAATTAATGATGTTGATCGTGAAGGTGGAAATATAGGTATCGACACCGAATTATTGGAGCAAGCCCTAAAAGGCATTGATTGCCATTTAACTATTTTGGGTGGTGCTCAAAGTCATTCAGAGATAGCTTCTCTTGCACAAAAATATAGTCCGATTGGTATAGCTGCAGCATCGGTATTTACATTTACGGGAAAGCATAGGGCTGTCCTTTTGAACTACATAAAGTAAAGAGACAATATGTTACAAATATTTAATAATTTTCGGACTGGTGAGGTTGAGTTGAAGGAGTTGCCAACTCCCAAGGTTTCAGAAAAGTTTGTGCTCTCACACACAAGGTGTTCTCTTATATCGGCCGGTACAGAGCGGATGCTGATCGATTTTGCAAAGTCAAGTTACCTAGCAAAAGCCAAAAAACAGCCGCAGAAAGTAATACAAGTAGTAAACAAAATTAAAACTGATGGTTTGGTTGACACAATTAATGCCGTAGGTTCGCAATTGAACAAGCCAATTCCAATGGGATATTCAAACGTTGGTGTGGTGCTCGAAAGCAAATCGGTTCGATTTAAAGTTGGCGATCGGATTGTATCTAATGGTCCACATGCTGAGCAAGTCGCAGTTAATCATAATTTAGCAGCAAAGATTCCAGATAATGTTTCTGATGAAGAAGCAAGTTTTTCTGTGTTAGGAGCGATTGCATTACAAGGATTGCGGTTGGCAGAGCCAAAGCTAGGCGAAAAATTTGCGGTGATTGGTTGTGGACTTGTTGGTTTGCTTGCGGTGCAGCTATTACGATCAAATGGTTGCGATGTTGTTGCGATTGAACCAAATGCTAAACGTACTTCTCTCGCTATAAATTTTGGAGCAAAAGCACCCTCCGATATTAGTGATGAAAAAGTAATTGCGTATTGTGAGAATTTGACTGACGGCAATGGTCTTGATGGGGTGATCATTTGTGCGTCTGCTTCAAAAAGTGATGTAATTCAGCTCGCTGCACGCCTCTGTCGAAAGCGAGGGCGAATAATATCAGTGGGAGTTACAGGATTAAATTTAGACCGAAACCTTTTCTATGACAAAGAGTTGTTATTTCAAGTTTCATGTTCATATGGCCCTGGTAGGTATGAGCAAGATTACGAAGTACTTGGTAATGACTATCCTTATGCGTTTGTACGTTTTACAGAACAGCGAAATATACAGACAGTACTTGATTTGCTGTCACAAAATAAGATCGATGTAAAGAGTTTGATTGATGAATACTTTGAAATTCAAGATGCAGCTGCTGCTTATTCTATTTTACTGTCTCAGAAAGAAACAAATGGAATAATATTAAGATATAGTGCTTCAAAAGCACAGCGGCGAGTTGGTAAAGTATTCAGCAAAACAGATTCTGGAAAGTTTAGCGAAAACAATAAATTTAATCTAGGAGTAATTGGTGCGGGGCGCTACGCGCAATTTTTGGTACCAATTTTTCTAAAGCATGGTTTTTGTGTATCAGGCATTTATGCGCCAAGTGGCGTGAATGCTTTTGATCTTCAAAACAAATCTAAGGCTAAATATATAACAACTGACAAAGATACCGTTTTTAATGATCCAAATATTGGTACGATCGTTGTTTTGTCAACCCATGATGATCATTGTAGATCTATAGTAAGTGCTTTGCGAATGGACAAAAATGTTTATGTGGAAAAACCAATTGCCCTTACGCTCGAAGAAATAGATCAGATCGAAGATGCATTAGGCAACTCTAAGGGCTCGATGGTGGTTGGGTTTAATCGGCGTTTTTCAACACATGTTGACTTTATCAAAGCAAACATGGCTATTGATCAGCCATCATCGTTTCAATTTTCAATGAATTCTGGCTTCGTACCAAAAGATCATTGGTTGCAAAACATAAAAATTGGAGGTGGACGAATAATTGGAGAAGCTGTCCACTATATAGATCTGATGCAATACATGTCGGGATCAGACATAGTGGATTTTAGTGTGAATTATTTAAATATTGGCTCTCAAAAGGTGGGTGATGTTGCAACTATAAACCTAGTTTTTAATAATGGTTCTATTGGCAACATTAACTACTTTTCAAATGGTAATAAAAGTTACCCGAAAGAAAAATTAGAAGTTTATGCAGGTGAAAAAATTGGTATCATAAATAATTTCTTTAAAACAGAAATATATGGATCAAAGAAGTCAAAATTTAAAACATTCAATCAGCAAAAGGGCCAGCGTGAATTTATCAAAAGTTTTGCTGAGTTTTTAAATGGTAAAGGCGAACATCCTACTCCGATGAAACAAGTTATTCTTGCCTCAAAGATTGCCGTTAAATGTGCAAATGGATAATTATAAAAGAATTGGAAACAGAGTGGATTTACAACAAAATTTAGATCAAGCTCTTGCATGGATTTTAGCAAGTGTTGAGAATGGGCGTGGTGGCTCATCAGCATATTATGCGCCAATATTTGGTTGGTCAAAACCTTATCCTGAGACAACTGGTTACTTAATTTCAACACTTATCGACGCAAATAATCACACTAATGATCCACATATTTTAAAAATTGCTGAAAATCTAAAAGATTGGTTGTTAACTATTCAAAATAAAAATGGTTATTGGTCTGCAGGATTGTTTAATAATAAATATGACCATTCTATTGGTAGTGTATTCAATACAGCACAGATAGTAAGTGGATTATCAGATTTCTGTTTATTAAAATCAGACAGTGAGGCTCTCAATGGACTAGCTGCTGGCGCGGATTGGTTGGAATCCGGTATTAATAACCAGGGGCTTTGGAAAATTGGCAATTATAAGGGTGAGTTTAATCCTTCATATTACTCCCAGGTAGCATGGCCATTACTGCAAGCTTATCAGGTAACCTCGAATGAGAACTATAAGTTAGCAGCGATCCGCTGTATGGATACATTAACCAAACGGATACGAGGAAATCATGCGATAAATGATTGTGGATTTGAAACTGGCGCTCCCGCTTTCACACATACCATTGCCTATACATTGCGTGGATTTTTGGAATGTTCGCGACTACTCGGTGACTGGTCGATATATGCGGAGAAGATCTTTGCAACATTAGAAATTTTTCGTCAAAAAACAGAATTAAGTGGCGGTGCGCTTCCAGGAGACTACGACGAAACGTGGAAATCTAATAAAAGTTATTCATGTCTTACTGGAAACTGTCAATTAGCAATTTGTTTTATGATTAAGTATGAGCACGACAAAGATTTAAGATGGTTCAATGCGGCCTGCAAACTCATTGAATTTGTCGCAACTAATCAGAGGATCTCATCTTATAATCCAAATATAAATGGAGCTATAGCGGGTTCTTCACCTGTGTATGGCAAGTACATGCGATTTCGCTATCCAAACTGGGCGGTAAAGTATTTTGTTGATGCCTTGATAAAGCGTGAACAAATTCTAAATGAATTGAAAAAATGAAACTAGTTGTGACAGCTGGAAGATTAAAATCGCCTATAACATTAAGCCTGTTATACTGGCTCTATGCTAATGGTTATGACGTAAAAAAAATCGTATGTTGTTTGCCAATTAATATCAAAAGACTAAGATTTATTCTACGGAATAGATTAAGAAAGAAAGCATTCAAAATTCATCGCGCGCAGGAGGATATCTTAACACAAGCTCTTCCTATCCCCCAGCAAGGGAAAATGAAATTTTTAATCTGGTTAATAGCTAGACTAAAAATTGCCAGAGACATTAACTCATTTTCAGTTGTTAAAGAGATTAAGGCTGCAGACCTAGTGATATATACTGGTGGTGGAATAATAAAGGGTGAGGCATTGAAAGAAAATTGTACTCCAATAATTAACACCCATTTGGGATTACTACCTGCTGTAAGAGGTATGAATGCTGTAGAGTGGAGTATACTACTAAACGAACCAATAGCCAGCACGGTTCATTTGATCAAAGCTGGAATTGACACAGGTCCAGTTCTTTCTGAAAAAAAAATACAAATTCAACCGGTATCGAATTTAAGCGAGTTACGTGGTCAAGCGTTAATTTCTGGTTTGGAACATTTAAAACATACTATTGAAGGAATAAAATCCTTACCTATAAAACGTTCTCTAGAGCAAGAAAATAGTAATGAGAAATCTATGCAGTGTTATTCATTATCTGCAACATTAGTTGATTTAATTGAAGATCGTTTGAATAATGACTACTATTCGTTTTATTAGGACCATAAAATCTATAAAGCCAACGCAACTACTCCATCGGTTGCGTTTAATAATTAAACGTAGATTATTGGTATTTTTTAATAATATAATCTCAGTTGATATAAAAGTACCGCAAAAATACGAAATTAATAATCAAATTAACCTGCATTTACCATTTTGTGGAGTGGATGAAATAAGTATTAACAATAATGAAATACAAATATTTCTCCTCAATAATTACAAAACTTATTATGATAAAATTATATGGCAAGATGATTCATTAAATGTTGGAACCCGACTTTGGAAATTGCATTTACATTATTTTAATTATGTACACCAACTGAAAAACAGTGATTTTGAAAGAATTATCAATTCCTGGATTGAAGACTGCAGGCCTTACTCTCAAGATTATTATAAGGATGTATGGAACTCTTATTCCTTATCAATCAGAATAGTGAATTGGATAACTTTTATTAGAATGAATTATGGTAAATTTACCAAAACTTTTAATGAAAAAATAAATATATCGCTACTCAAACAATATAGATTTTTAGTTAGTAATTTAGAGTTAGACATCATGGGAAACCATATTGTTAAAAATCTACTTGCATTATACATATTCCGTAATTATTTCAGTTCACCAGTCTTTATTTCAGAAATAAAATTAAATAATATTTTACTAAGTGTTCTAGATGAGCAGATATTGAAGGACGGATTTCATTATGAATTATCTCCAAGTTATCATAACCAAGTTTTTTATGATTTACTCAGTATTTTATGCCATGTTAATGATGAAAAAACAAAATTAATCTTACAGGAAAAGCTCATCAAAATGTGGAGCATCATTGATAAATTTACTTTTTCGAATGGTGATATTTCCTTAATGAATGATGGTGGGCTGAATATGGCCCCTTCAAAGAAATGGCTTTCTGCACGGCTTCCGATAAATTTTGATGTGCAAGAGCATACTTCACCATTTTATGATAGCTCTGGCTTCCTGTCTAAAAAGTTTAAGAATGGGCCTGAACTCATATATGATTATGGTGAAATAGGACCGAAAACACTTCCAGCTCATGCGCACGGTGATATCTTCTCATTTGAATTAGTTTATAAAAAACAGTCTATAATCATAGATAAGGGTGTGTATGAATATTCTGCGGGCGTGCGGCGCAAAAATTCTCGAAGTACGCTTGAACATAATACCCTGAGTATCGAATCACAAGATCAGGCAGAGTTCTGGTCTGCCTTCCGTGTTGGTCGGAGACCAAAGATTAAAGTTGAGCAAAAAATTGAAAAGTCAAATTTTGTTTCAATTTCTGCGTCTCATGATGGATTTAGGCATTTATCGGGGAGACCAATACATTCAAGAAGCATCGAATTCGATAAAGATACATTTATTATTGAAGATAAAGTTGTTTCGGATTGCTACGTTGATTGGTCTATAAATTTCCTGCTTCATTATCAATTAAAAGTTACCATGGCTGAAAATAACGAATTTATATTTTGCTTGAACGGAAACACCATATCAATGTCGTCTACTGCAAAAAACGCTGCCATAGTGGAAACTGTGCACTGGACAGATATTGGGGTGGAACACACAACAAAAGCAATACGATTGACTGGTAGAAGCATGAATAAAACAATAAAAACAATTATTAAATTTCATTAAATAAATCATGTCTCATTTATTAATCATAACCTCACATTACCCGCCTGATCAAAGTGCTGGTGCCTTTCGGATGAATGCTCTTGTACAGGCGCTACAGAGCAAAGCTAAAAAAATAAATAAAATAACTGTACTCACCGGTGCACCATCGCGTGTTAAGGTCGATAGAGTTCAGAAAATAGAAGGCTCGGTCTCATCCAACATTCAAGTAATCCGAGTAAAAATGTTACAAATCCATGGAAAAAAGTACATTGAAATTATTAATTTTCTTTATTTTTCAATATATGTATTTTTATTTTGCATTTTCAGTAGGGCGGATACAGTGTTTTGCACAACTTCAAAGTTCTTTACGTCGTTTGTTTCTACATTGGGCTGTAGAGTGTGTGGCAAGAAACTTATAATAGATGTTAGAGATTTATTTTCAGACACAATACAATCGCTGTATCAGCTCGATAATAAATCAAAAGTTATAAAAGTATTAAACCTTTTGGAAAAATTTACTTACAAATACGCTGCAGGTATTATTGTTGTGTCGCCGATATTCAAAGCACATATCGTAAGGGTTGCTGAAATAAATAATGCTGTATTTATTCCCAATGGTATAGATAAAGAATTTGTATTTACTGATAAACTTAAAAAACACCAACGAAAAGAAGTAATAAATATAACATATGCCGGTAATCTTGGAGAAGCACAAGGAATTGATCTTTTATTTCCTGAGCTGTTAAAAAATCTACCTAATCAATATAAGTTTAATATTTATGGCCAAGGTGCACGAGTAGGAAATCTTAAGAAAAACTGTACTGAATTTGATAGCGACCGCATACAAATTTCTGCACCAGTTAACAGAGAAGAGTTAACTAAAATTTATATAAAAGCTGACATCTTATTTTTGTGTCTAAAGCCGCTGCCAGCTTTTGAAAAGGTGATCCCTTCAAAGGTGTTTGAATTTGGAGCTTCACGAAAACCCATAGTCGCAGTTGTGTCTGGTGAAACTGCTAATTTTATGAACCAAGAAATGTCGGGTGTAACTATTACAGGCTTTGACCCTAAGGAAATCGCTGATGCAATAATGAAAATTGATATTGATGTGTCCTACGACCGCGAGGCATTCAAACAAAAATTTTCAAGAGACTATCTAATGTCTCAAATGGTAACGTTTATAGAATCTAAAATAGGGAAAACAGATGTTTCGCATTGAAGAAAAGTTTGTTGGTAATTTTGATTTAAGTGATCCTGAGATCGATTTTTACCTTAGAATACGCTCATTGTTAAATGAAGACTCTAAGGTTTTAGATCTGGGAGCTGGAAGAGCATCTTGGTTCGAAAATGATTATTCTAAGACTAAAAAGTTTGTAAGATATCTCAAGCCAGTTGTGAGTGAAATTATTGGGGCAGATTTGGACCCTATTGTCTTAGAAAATCGCTCGACAACTAGCAATGTCACCTTAGCTAAAAATGAATTGCCTTTTAAAAATGAGACATTTGATGTTATAATCGCTGACTATGTTTTTGAACATTTTAGTGATCCAGAAAGATTTGCGTTCGAACTGAATCGTGTTCTCAAAAAAGGAGGCTGGATTTGTGCGCGTACGCCTCATAAGTTTCACTATGTAGCATTTTGTGCTAAACTAATTCCAGAGTATTTACATACGAAGGTATTGAAAATCGTGAAGCCAGATCGACTTGAGCAAGATTCATTTTCTACATATTATAAGTTAAACGATTTAAAAACAATTAATACATATTTTGCTTCTTATAACAATCGATCGTTAGTAATGCGTTTGAGACCATTTTATTATTTCAATTCTAAAATAGGATACGTCTGTTTTAGCTTACTGCATAAGATTTTACCTAAAAGTTTAGTGGGCAATATTTTCTTTTTTCTTCAAAAAAATAGGATAATTTAAATGAAAAAATATACACTTGCGGAGTACATAGAAACTACAATTGCGGTGCTAGAAGATTTGCGCTCAGAAGAGAAAAAAATTCACCTCTTAGCAGAACATATCGCCCATTGTTTGCGGTCTGGTAACAAAGTAATTTTTTGCGGTAATGGTGGTTCTGCAGCAGATGCACAGCACTTATCAGCGGAGCTTATGGGTAGGTTTTTAAAAGATCGAAAACCCATGGCGGCGTTATCTCTAACTGTAGATACGTCAGCCTTAACTGCTATTGGAAATGATTACGGTTACGATGAAGTATTTGCAAGGCAACTCGAAGGAATTGGTAACGTTGGTGATGTGGTAATATGTATGTCCACGTCAGGAAATTCGAAAAATGTTGTGAGATGCGCAAGTTTTGCCACGCAAAATGGTATGTTTGTTGCGGGTATGACAGGTCAGTCTGTGGGTGCTCTTGGTGAATTTTGTAATTTGACATTTAAAGTCAAGTCGTCGGAAACGAATGTAATACAAGAGGCGCATCAGATATTAGGACATTTCTTATGTAAACTCGTGGAAGATATTGTATGCCCTGCCAAGTAGTCATTTTGTGTGGTGGCATGGGGAGTCGATTAGGTAATCTCACCAAAAGTACACCGAAGCCCTTATTAGATATAGGTGGTCAGACTTTTTTAGATTTTTTAATGAAAGATTTGTGTAGATTCGGGTTTTCTAGTATTTTACTTTTAGCTGGTTACGAGGGTAACAAAATCTATGATCGGTTTCATAATAAAAAAATCCTTGGAGTGCCTATTGAAGTTCAAGTATGCGCACATCAGAATGGGACAGGAGGAGATCTACTAGATCACCTGAATATACTTGATGATGATTTTTTAATAGTAAATGGTGATAGTTGGGTAGATACCAATTACTTAAATTTTTATCAATTTGTATTAAGGCAAAAAAGAGCCGAGGTATGTGAGGGCTCAATATTATTGAAATCAGATCCTGAATATCGCCGCTATGGGGCCGTTCAGGTTGAAGGGCTCAAAGTTAAGGCTTTTTTAGAAAAAGTTGACCTAAAACCTCAACTTGATACAAATTTGATAAATACTGGGATATATTATTTTAGTAAGAAGCTACTATTAACTTACAGGCGCAGCTCCGAAAAAGTTTCTCTTGAGCGCGATATGATACCGTATTTTGTTGAAAGAGAAGAGATAGGCTACCAAGTTTTACCAAATGAAACATTTTTTATTGATATTGGTATACCAGAAACATTTAGATACGCATGTGCTTTTTTAAATAAGCATTCGACGCGCCCAGCTATTTTTTTTGATAGAGATAATACTTTAGTTTTTGATTCTGGATATAATCATGACGCTAGTAATATTCAGTGGGTTCCGGGTGCAAAGCATCTGATTAAGGCTTTGAATGATGCAGGATGTTATGTTTTTATTATAACAAACCAGGGAGGAGTAGCAAAGGGTTTTTATACGGAAGCTACCGTTGATATTTTTCATGAAACCATGCAGAGGCAATTACAAATGATAGGAGCACATATTGATGAATTTAAATATTGTGTTCATCATCAAGATATAAATTTAGACGGGAAAAAAGTCGATTGTTGTAGAAGGAAGCCGAATCCAGGAATGTTAACTGAAATTATTAATGATTGGCCAATCAATGCAAAAAAAAGTCTAGTAATTGGAGATAAACATACTGATGTTCTTGCAGGAAAATGTATCGGCTTGACAGGACTATTGATAAACAACTCAAGCAGGAGCTTATTTGAGCATGTCTTAGAAATTTGTGGAGAATTAAATGTTTTTAAGTAAGACGCCATTAAGAGTAAGTTTATTTGGAGGCGGCTCAGATTTTCCAGAATACTTCAGAGATAGTCCCGGAGCAGTATTAGGATCAACAATAAATAGATATATATATACAGCTGTTTTACCTATTTCGGATATTGCAGAGCAAAAATACCGTATAAGTTATCGTACTGTGGAAAATACTTCTGATGTCGATAGTATAAGCCATCCTATAATTCGAGAGATTTTGCGATATAAAAATGTAAATGTAGGGTTAAATATTAGTACGATTTCCGATTTACCAGGAGGAAGTGGGTTGGGAAGCTCCTCTGCGTTCACAGTCGGCTTTTTAAACGTGATCAATAGATTTTTAAAAATTGAATCCTCGCCATTTGAATTATTTTCAGAGGCTGTCCATATTGAAAGAGACATTTTAAAAGAGAATGTTGGCATACAAGATCAATTACACGCAAGTAATGGTGGTTTAAAAATGTACAAATTTGAGGGTGATAATTATGAATCTCATAGTTTTTTACGAAAAAAAGAGATGATAAATTATTGGAATAAAAGTCTTACGTTAGTTTTCACAGACACTTTCAGAAATTCTTCAAAGTTATTAACTGAGCAAATATCAAGAAATTCCTCAGGACTTAATGATCATTATCTTAATGAAATGGTTGATATAACGCTGGAAGCTCAAAAAATTTTTGATGATCAAGTTATAAGTCCAACTTCCTGCGTAGCAGAAATTGGAAAATTGTTGAACGAGAGCTGGGAGTTGAAAAAAAAATTAGGTTCTCAAATTTCAAATCCAGTTATTGAAAGCATGATTGAAATAGGAAAAAAATCAGGTGTGCTTGGTGCTAAATTGTTAGGTGCTGGTGCAGGTGGTTTCATTTTATTTCTAACTGATGAAACTTCCAAGAAAAAACTCATGGAGAGTTTTTTACCAGCCAATGTTTTTTCGGTACAATTTTGTGAGGACAAATCAAAGGTTTATGAATTTTGAAAAATCTAATTAAATTCTTTTTTGGTTGATTATTAGTTTTATTGCGCTTTTAAAAAGTCTTGATTAACACTAGAAAACAGCGTCATTGCGGCGCTGTTTTTTATTTCTGAATATTATTTTGTAAAAACTGCTAATATCGCGAAACAGTCTGTGGATTTGATCACCCACTTGCTCGCATGATGGCGGCAAGTTCATATCCCTTAATTAATAAGTCTTGGACAGCACCAATCCTCAATGA
>Ga0206125_10004054_pt1 | contig 13349 bp, 10 predicted proteins | sample Helgoland_Spring_4_FD_148598 | JGI IMG/M metagenome (GOLD analysis project Ga0206125, IMG submission 148598) | Pelagic subsurface seawater microbial communities from Kabeltonne, Helgoland, North Sea - Helgoland_Spring_Bloom_20160331_1 | ecosystem: Environmental > Aquatic > Marine > Epipelagic ... | reverse complement strand
GCTCGAATTATTTCATCTGCCGAAAATTTTCCTGAAATTTCAAAAAAAACTTTATCGGAGATCCATAAAAAAAATAAAAATTCTACGATACCCGTTTTAGGAATTACAGGAACTGGTGGTTCTGGAAAATCTAGTTTGGTTGATGAATTAGTTAGAAGATTTTTAATTGATTTTCCAAATAAAACTATTGGACTTATTTCTGTAGACCCGTCTAAACGGAAAACAGGCGGTGCCTTATTAGGTGATCGAATAAGAATGAATGCTATTAACAACAGTCGAGTGTATATGAGATCCTTAGCAACTCGTCAGTCTAATTTAGCTTTATCTAAACATGTAAATGAAGCTATAGAGGTTTTAAAAGCTTCAAAATTTGATTTAATCATTCTAGAGACATCAGGAATTGGGCAATCAGATACAGAAATCATTGAACATTCAGATACCTCTCTTTATGTAATGACTCCAGAATTTGGAGCGGCTACTCAGCTAGAAAAAATAGATATGTTAGACTTTGCGGATCTTGTTGCCATTAATAAATTTGACAAACGTGGCGCTTTAGATGCTGTTCGTGACGTAAAAAAACAATATATGCGTAATAATAATTTATGGCATATACACATGAATGAACTACCTGTTTTTGGGACTATAGCATCACAATTTAACGATCCCGGTATGAATTCGCTCTACAAAGCTATCATGAATAAGCTTGTAGAAAAAACTGGGGTAGATTTAAATTCTTCCATTGAAATCATCCAGGAAATGTCTGAAAAGATTTTTATCATTCCACCAGCACGAATTCGTTATTTATCTGAAATAGCAGAAAATAATAGAGCTTACGATAAAAAGGAACGAAGTCAAGTAGAAGTTGCTCAAAAATTATTTGGAATCTATAAAACAATAGATTCTATATTTAGTACAAAATCGTTATCAATCAATCAGAAAGAGATCCTAACAAAAACAGGATTAGATCATAAAAATATTCTTGAAAAAACTCCAAAAAATGAATTGCCTTTCATAAAATTATTAATCAATCAGTTTGAAAAAGTAAAAATGGATTTAGACCCCTACAATTGGGAAATTATCCTAAGCTGGCATGATAAAATTGAACGATACAAAGCTCCAATTTATACTTTTAAAGTAAGAAATAAAGATATTAATATAGAGACACATAGCAAGTCTTTGTCTCATTCTAAAATACCAAAAATATCACTCCCTAAGTATGAAGCATGGGGAGATGTATTACGATGGAACTTACAAGAAAATGTTCCAGGAGAATTTCCTTTTACAGCAGGCTTGTATCCTTTTAAGCGAACTGGGGAAGATCCAACGAGAATGTTTGCCGGAGAGGGTGGTCCTGAGAGAACCAATAGACGTTTTCATTATGTTAGTCTTGGACTTGAAGCAAAACGCTTATCCACTGCCTTTGATTCTGTGACCTTGTATGGAAATGACCCAGGACATAGACCTGATATTTATGGTAAGATTGGAAATGCTGGTGTTTCAATTTGCTGTTTAGATGATGCTAAAAAATTGTATTCTGGATTTGACTTAAGTCATCCCATGACCTCAGTTTCAATGACTATTAATGGACCAGCACCAATGTTGTTAGGTTTTTTCATGAATGCTGCAATAGATCAAAACTGTGAAAAATATATTAAAGAAAATAAGTTAGAGAAAAAGGTTGAATTTATATTTAAAGAAACCTATGATTCAAAAGGATTAAAAAGACCTAAATACAGGGGGGAATTACCGGAGGGAAACAACGGATTAGGTCTTTTGTTATTAGGAATTACTGGTGATATGGTGTTACCAGCTAAAGTTTATGAACAGATAAAAACAGAAACTTTAGCCCAAGTTAGAGGTACTGTACAAGCAGATATTTTAAAAGAAGATCAGGCACAAAATACGTGCATTTTCTCGACAGAATTTGCCCTGAGACTTATGGGAGATGTTCAAGAGTATTTCATTAAAAAACAAGTTCGTAATTTCTACTCTGTTTCAATTTCTGGTTACCATATAGCTGAGGCTGGAGCCAACCCAATTACGCAATTGGCATTAACGCTATCTAATGGGTTTACTTATATAGAATACTATCTTTCTAGAGGTATGGACATCAATAAGTTTGGACCTAACTTATCTTTTTTCTTTTCAAATGGAATAGATCCTGAATATGCAGTTATTGGACGTGTAGCTAGAAAAATTTGGGCAAAAGCATTAAAGTATAAATACCAAGCAAACTCTAGAGCACAGATGCTCAAATATCATATTCAAACTTCTGGGCGTTCGCTTCACGCTCAAGAAATTGACTTTAATGATATTAGAACTACACTTCAAGCTTTATATGCTATCTATGACAATTGTAATTCTTTACATACAAACGCATATGATGAAGCTATTACAACCCCAACTGAAGACTCTGTAAGAAGAGCCATGGCGATCCAATTAATAATTAATAAAGAATTAGGTCTAACAAAAAATGAAAATCCAATTCAAGGGGCATTTATTATTGAAGAGTTAACCGATTTAGTGGAAGAAGCAGTATTGATTGAATTTGATAGAATTACAGAAAGAGGGGGTGTTTTAGGAGCTATGGAAACTATGTATCAACGATCAAAAATACAAGAGGAAAGTTTGTATTATGAGACGTTAAAACACAATGGAGATTTTCCAATAATTGGTGTTAATACATTTTTGAGTTCAAAAGGCTCTCCAACAATTCTACCATCTGAAGTAATTAGAGCAACAGAAAAAGAAAAGAAATTTCAGATAGAAACTAAAGAATTGTTACATAATGCGAATAAAAATGAGGCTACTACTCAATTAAAATCTTTACAGCAGGCAGCCATGAAAAATGAAAACTTATTTGAAAAAATTATGGATACTACCAAAGTATGTTCTCTAGGGCAAATAACAGCTGCACTTTTTGAAGTAGGTGGTCAATACAGACGAAATATGTAGTTTTGAATGAACTTACAAATTAAATATATCATCAGATGAACAAAATTTTACTTATTCTACTAATTATTTTTATAGTTTGTAGACCTAAGCAAAAGGGAACTAATACAGATGAAAAAGCTATCTATAATGATTATGTTATTACACCAAAAAAAAATATAATTAATGATAATGTTGAAAAACATCTTTTTGATTATTCTATTTCAGATAAAATTGGTTTAAATAAAATGAATGCTCCAGTGGGTTGGACTGAGCCAGTAATTAAAGCTAAATTTGAAATAAAGGTATTGTCTTGAGCGGAACACTTGGACTAGAATTTAAAGAAGGTATAAAAAAAATACCAAGTAGTAAAGGGTTTTTGATACCTAACAACACTAAAGTTAGAATTTTTAATGCTGGTTCAGAAGAATTAGTTTTGATAGAGGTATTAAGACCATGATATCAAAAAAAATTGGTTACATTTTTTGAAGGATTTAATAACTAGTGTATTGATGTTAAAAAACAAGTAATCGCTATTTTTTTTTATATTTAATTGTATAATTAATAAAAATTAAAAAATATAATCTTATGAATAATACAAGAGACATTGTAAAAGTAAGACTTCATGATGGTATTGTAGGACTCTTAAATATTGGATGTATAGTACTAGCAAGTGAATTAGGGTTCAACTGGATTTATATAGCTGTTGCTGTCGCTGTACTTCAAATTTTAAGCCCTATCACAAAATTTTGTCCTGTTTACACGATTTTAAATAAATTAATGCCTGACACCACCTCCATTCAAAATGGAAAATAATTGAAAATAATTGCATCTTTTTTTAATTATTAGAGTCTAACATATATAAACTAAAACAACTAAAGATGATATATAAAAATCAATGCACCTGTACTTGTGTTGCCTGTATAAACGGAGATTGCTCAAGCTGTACCTGCGAAGTATGCTCATGCTCTAACTGTAACTCATAGTTATAGAATTTTAAACAAAATTTTTGAAGTAACTATAATGATGACTACAAATGAAGTTTGGAAACAATATTCTGATGATATAAAAAGGTATATTGAAAATAAGGTACATGATGAGGCGATAGCTGACGATATTCTTCAAGACACATTCATAAAAATTCACACTAAATTACATACGCTTAAAGACTTAAATAAAATTAAGTCTTGGAGCTTTACCATTGCAAGAAACTCTATTATGGATTTTTTCAGAGTCTCAAAAATTAGCTCTGAATTACCTGATTTTCCGGCAGAAATAGACACTGAAGAAAATTATCATACCGAAAAAGAGTGTTTACTAGGTATTTTGCAAAACCTACCCAAAAAATATAGGACACCTCTATTCTTGTCTGATATTAAAGGCATGAAACAGTCTGAAGTAGCCAAATTACTCCACCAAAATTTACCAACCACTAAATCACAGATTCAGCGCGCTAGAAAATTAATTGCACAAGGGTTCATGGACTGTTGTGGATTTGTTATGAATGATGAAGGACTATTAGTTGGGGAAGTCAAAGAAAAAGAAAACTGTAAGGTTTGTAATTAGTCTTTTATCCCAGGCTGTTTTAATATCCATTTTTTCTCTTCTTTTTGAGCATCAACCATTTGCTTAACATCTAAAAGTAATTTTTTTGCATCATAAATTACACCATCTTTTATGGTGTGTTTTACTCCTCCTACCCTAACTACTTCATTTGACTCAGTTAATTTAATAGCTCCTGTTCCGTAAAGAACTTTTAAATTTTGTAACGGATTCTCCTCTACAATAACAAAATCTGCTAATTTACCTATTTGAATAGAGCCAATTTTATCATCCCAGCCTAGAGCTTCTGCACCATTTAAAGTGGCTGATCGAATTACTTCTAAAGGATGAAAACCGGCTTCTCTTAATAATTCCAATTCTCTTATGTAAGCAAAGCCATACAATTGGTATATAAATCCAGAATCTGATCCTGCAGTTACTCTACCTCCTCTATTTTTATATTCGTTGATAAAGGTCATCCACAACTGAAAATTTTTTTTCCAAGCTACTTCTTGTTCTGTTCCCCAATAATGCCAATAAGAACCATGTGAAATTTTACTTGGTTCATAAAATTTCCATAATGAAGGTAAGGTATATGTTTCATGCCATTCTGCTCTTCTAGCTCTTTGCAAGTCTCTACTAGCCTCATAAATATTAAATGTAGGGTCTAAGGTAAAATCTAGCGCTAATAACTCATTCATTACATTGTTCCAATGAGTAGAATATGGCTTAGCAGCTTGCTCCCATAGTTTACCAGCTTCCTCAAAACGATGCTGTTCATTTTGATAATTATAATCTAAAGGATAATTTTGAACAGTTTTATCATCAAAAAGAGCCTCAGGTAAACCATACCAATGCTCCATAGAAGTAAGACCTGCTCTAGCAGAATGTAAAACGTTCCATCTAGCTACACTTAATTGAGCGTGATGACATGCTGAGCCCAATCCTAATTTTTTATTCTCATCTAGGGCAGCAGTCATAATCTCAGGCTCTGATCCAAAGAATTTGATACCATCTGCACCATTTTTCGCATTATTCCTTACCCATTCTCTGGCCATTTCAGGAGTACTAATGGGGTTTTTACTTCCGGATCCAAATCCAACATAATCAAAAATTCTAGGAGCTACAATTTTATTTTCAGAGCTCAGCCTTTTAAGTTCTTTTGCATTAATACCACTTGGTTGTCTTACTGTTGTGATTCCATGGGCCATCCATAACTTAAAAACATATGATGAATTTGCTCCCTGTGATTTTCCTCCAATATGACCATGCATATCTACAAATCCAGGTAGTAAGTACATGCCAGATGCATCTAATTCTTTACCATCCTTATTTAATTTAGGTCTGTTTTTTTCTTCAATTTCTACCCCTGGATACCCCACCACTTGTATAGCAACAATGATGTTATTTTCAACAACTATGTCTACTGGTCCTCTTGGAGGTGAGCCATCTCCATTAATTAAGGTAACACCTCTAATAATTAATTGATCAAAAGGTCCTTCACCTAAGTAGTTTTCTTGAGAAAACCCTTTATGAATAAGTAGCAATAAAAATATAATAAGTAATTTTTTCATACGATACATTGTTAATTTCCTATTTGTGGAACTGATATATTATTTCCTAAAAATAAAGCATTTAAAAATAGTTTATTAGTACCATACCAAGCACCCCTAAAGTTTGGGTTATCTGCAAATAAAATAGCTCTTCCTTTTCCTATTGGACTTACTAATAACGACGCAGAGGGTTTTAAATAGGTATTTAAATTAACTGGAGAGATATACCCGTCTATATGAGGATCCGCTGAGTATTTTGCTACGGTAGCATAGGGGTTTTTACTAGGTTTTAAAAATACAGTATTGTTTTTATAAACTGGTAATTTAATATCTCTAAACCCAAAACCTAGTGGATGTGAGAGATCTAATTCGATCTCAAAAATAGAACCGCCTAATCTTTCTCTACCAATATTTTCTCTAGCATCTACATAAGGCAGTCTCTTTACAATTTTATTAGAGGAGTCTTTTGTATCCATAGATTTTTTAGTGAGGCTTTCTTTTACTAGTTTTTTAGAAATCAACCATTTTGAGGCACTACCAATAGTAATTAAAGTATTACCTCTACTTGCCCAATCTTTAATTTTATTTCTTTGAATAGAGTCTAACTGACTATAATTCCCAGATACCATAACTAAGATATTATATTTATCTAATGAAATTCTATTCAAATTGTGAAGTTGCAATTTCGTAATTGGCATTTCTACTCTTGTATCCAATAAATGCCATACTTCTCCTGCTTCATATGAGGAGACTCCATTTCCAATAAACATAGCTGCTTTAACTTTGTGAATTTTTCTGAAGTTATTACTACCTAAATCTATCCCTTTTACACTAAATCCTGTATTTGTAGCATATACTGGTACCATAAATTTTTGTTGTGCTTCGCTTATAATTTCATAAACAGCAGATGAAGACAATTGTTGTTTACTCACAGGAATCATAACTGTTCCATAATTAAAATTTTTAATCCCTACAGTTGTATTTGCAGAAAATTTCTTGAAGGCAGCAGCAGCTTTTATTCCTCTTTGTTGGATATAATTTAATGCAGCTGGAGCGTTATAATCATCCCAGTCTAGAAGGTAAGCATAATCTGTTTTTGAAATTTTATAATTATTTAATAGCTTCGAAGAGGTTGTTATTTCCTTGCCTATTCTTGCTGACTTTAAGCCTTTGGGTTTCATATTATAAAAATTAGAAACACTCCAAGCAGAGGCATCATAAAAAACACTATCTGCATATTTACTGTAGGTTTCAAACATTGTTTGAACCATTCTATGTTGTTTTTGCTTTAACGGTACATAAAATTTAGTACCTTTTTCATATACTTTAATCTTGTGTTTCATCAAGAAATCAACAAAAGCCTTGTTTCTATTTTGATCATAATTATCACCAAATTCATATCCAGAAAAACCTGAAGCAGTTTTTTTTGTGACAGCAGATTTAAAAAAATCTTGTTGATATTTTCTTAATACCTTTTTATTTTCTACGGCTGCTTTTATGGTAGCTATACTTGATCTATATTGGTTTCTGATAGTAAATCCAAATGAAATTGTTCCATAATCTGTATCTTGTAAATGTCCTCTAGAACTTGCTTGTTCAAACAATAACGCCAAAGCACCCTGTAAATCTGGATAAGATGATCCATACCCTGGATACGTTCCATCAAAAGCTTCTTTGGTAAAATACAGAGATCCTATATCATCCATAGTTTTTGCAAAATACGGTGCAAACAAATTATTTAAGTCTTCGTAATTTTCTTTTGGCATTATTGGATCCTTAGAACCAATAGCTTTCATTGGTTCAAAAAAGAAATTACTGTTAGTACCCATTTCATGGAAGTCTGTCACTACGTTGGGATACCAATCATGGTACCATTTTAATTTTCCCTGACTTTCTGGATGTACAGCTAACAACCAATCTCTATTTAAATCAAACCAATAATGATTAGTTCTCCCTCTGGGCCACATTTCATTGTGCTCTGCATCAGCATTATCAGAAACTAGGGAGTATGCCTTGTATTGATTAGCCCACTGAGTATGCCTATCTCTTCCGTCTGGATTGATTGTGGGATCTATAAAAATAACAGAATTATTAAGATAATTTTTTACTTCTTTGCTTTCTGATGCAACTAATGTATAAGCTGTTAATAATGCCGCTTCAGAACTAGATGGTTCATTTCCGTGAACGTTGTAGGCAAGTTGAATAAATACTGGAACCTCATCATAATTTTTTGGTGTCACACTAGGATCTACAAACTTTAAATGTTGTTTTTTTATAGTATTTAAATCAGCTAGATTCTTCTCAGAAGAAACTCTAAGTATAACTAATTTTCTTTTTTCATGTGTATATCCGTAAATTTCAATTTCTGCCTTATCTGAAATTTCTGCTAATTTGTACAAGTATGATACAATTTGATCATGTCTAGTATGTTGATCCCCAATTGGATATCCCAAAAATTCTTCTGGGGTTGGAATTCTTGAATCAAATGGATTCTTATCTTTAAAAAAATAATCTTGAGAAAATGAATTAGAGACCGTAAAAAAAACGGTAAATACTATTAGTTTTTTTAAAATTTGCATGATGGAGTTTTAAAAATGGTATTAAAAATACAAATTTATTATGTGAAACATAAAAATCACTGTTCAAATAACCGTAAAATTGTTTAGCTCTCCTTTTTTGTTTTGTATTTTTACGACTGCATTTAAACTGTAAGCATAAAAGTGAAATTTATACTTATCTCATTTTTACATTTTCAGACAAAAAAATAAAATAAACTAACATCCTTAAAATAAATACATGAAGAAAATTTTTCTATTTAGTTTACTTTTTTCAGTTCTTTTTTTGAATGCTCAAGAAAAAGCAGTTCCAGTTTTTAAAAATGGTGAAGCACAAATAGTAGATGCATTTAACACCCCTAATAAATGGATTCGACATGATTTATGGGTAGCTACTAATTTTGACACAGATGGAGATGGAAAAATGGATAGAATGCATGTATCAGTGACAAGACCTATTCAAACAGAAACTGAAGGTTTAAAACTACCTATAATATATGTAACTAGTCCCTATTTTGCAGGAGTTGCTCCAGAGACCGAGGGTGCTTTTTGGAATGTTAAACATGAGATAGGGGAAGAAGTAGAAGGGATTATTCACCCAAGCGTAATTAGAAGGGGTAAAAGACCCATAATTTCAAATTCTCATATCAGAAAATGGGTACCTAGAGGTTATATCGTTGTTCATTCATCCTCTCCTGGAACTGGACTTTCTCAAGGCGCTCCAACGGTTGGTGGTATAAATGAATCGTTGGCTCCAAAAGCAGTTATTGATTGGTTATGTGGAAGAATTTCTGGCTATACATCTCCTTATGGTAATGAGATTATTAAGGCTTACTGGTCTACTGGTAAAGTAGGCATGACCGGAACTTCTTATAATGGAACACTACCTCTAGCAGCAGCTACAACAGGTGTAGAAGGTCTTGAAGCTATCATACCAATTGCTCCAAATACTTCCTATTATCATTATTACAGATCAAATGGTTTGGTTAGGTCTCCTGGTGGATATCTGGGGGAAGATATTGATGTATTGTATGATTTTATTCATAGCGGAGATGAATCTAAACGTGACTACAACAATAAGACAGTAAGAGATACTGAAATGAAAAACGGTATGGATAGAATTACAGGAGACTACAATGACTTCTGGGCAGGAAGAGACTATCTTAACCAGATGAAACCCATGAAAGCAGCCTTACTCATGGCACATGGTTTTAATGATTGGAATGTAATGCCAGAGCATAGCTATCGTATTTCAAAAAGAGCCAAAGAAATGGGAATACCCACGCAAATCTACTATCATCAAAATGGGCATGGAGGACCACCACCAATAAAAATGATGAATCGGTGGTTCACCAGATACTTACACGGAATAAAAAATGGAGTTGAAAATGATCCCAAAGCTTGGATTGTTAGAGAAAATGATAGTCAACAAAATCCTACTCCTTATGAAGATTATCCAAATCCAATGGCAGAACCAGTGACATTTCACCTACAAGAAGGAGCTCCATATCTTGGTAAATTATCAACCAATAAAATGGAATTTAACAAACAAGAAATATTTTCAGATAACGCTTCATTTTCGGCAGAATCTTTAGCAAAATCTATGTCCTCTAATCACAGGTTGATGTATGTTTCTGATGAACTGAAACAGGATATTCATATATCTGGAGTTCCTAAAATTAGCATAAAAGCCTCAAGTTCTAAAAAAGCAGTAAATCTATCTGTATACCTGGTTTCTCTTCCTTGGAATAATAATAAAGAATCAAAAATAACTGACAATATAATTACTAAAGGGTGGGCAGATCTTCAAAATTATTCTTCTTTATCTAAAAGTTCTCCACTAATACCGGGTAAATTTTATAATATGTTCTTTGAAATGCAACCAGATGACCAGGTTATTAAAAAAGGACAACAAATTGGTTTAATGATATTTTCTAGTGATTCTGAGCATACCATATTACCTGCACCTGGAACTAAGCTAACTATAGATCTAGATAATACCTCAATTACAATTCCAATAGTAGGTGGTATAAATGCTTTCAAAAAAGCAATTGATTAATAGTAGATCTTTTAAAATGACCTCAACTGAAATTGCCTTATTATTAAACAATGATTCAGAGAAAATTATCCGAATAGGAGAAATAATAAGTAAGAAAATTGAAAAAAGAGATCATTTTGAAAAGCTCAATGAATTTGAAAAAACTTTCATATTCATAGATATCTTTGAGAATCACACCACAGACGGAGGCTTTGAAACTTTTTTTTGGGATTCAGCAGGTCAGTTTTCTCATGAAATATTAGAAGCTTACGAAAAAATTGGGGCTAAAAATACTGTGTCAATAATTTATGATTCTTTTGTATTATTTGGTGAAATTCCCATTCCAAAAAATACAGATGTGAGAAGAGAACTCTTATCAAAGATAAACCCAAAATCGTGGATTAAATTAGATCAAAAATACTATAACTGTAATGATAATATAGTACTTTTGGTATTAGAATTTGTAAAAAATAACACTAAGTATTTTGATTAAAAACTCTCAATGTTTTTAAATAAAGATTATGAAATATTTTTTAATAGTAGCTTTTTTATCATTAATTATCTCTTGTAATTCAAAGGATAAAAGACCTTTAATTGGTAAAACCATTTATCAACAAAAATTAAATGCTGTTTTCAAAGATGCATCAAAATCACCCCTAAAAAAGAAAGATTTGAAAAACTTCAAAGGCTTGGACTTCTTTCCTGTAGACTCATCTTACATCATAACAGCTTCAATTGAAAAAACACCAGACACTCCTTTTTTAGGAATGGCTACTAATACTGATGAAAAATCCTACTACAGAAAATATGGAATATTAACGTTTACTCTGAAAGGAAAAGAAATGCAATTAACGTTGTATGAAAGTTTAGAAGAATCTGAGAATCCTGTTTTTGAAGACTATTTATTTCTACCATTCACTGATGAAACTAGCGGTAATGATTCTTATGGTGGTGGACGTTATATGGATGTCTTTAAAAGTAACATAAATACCAACGGAACTCTTAAATTGAACTTCAATAATACTTACAATCCTTATTGTGCATACAATGATGATTATTCTTGTCCATTAACTCCAAGAGACAATCATCTTAGTATGGAAATCTTGGCAGGAGTTAAAGATTTTAAAAAGCAGTAATTCTTTCTATCTTAAATAATGTGCATCTATAATTAGGATAGCATTCTAGACAAATACATACCCGCAAAAACAGCCAAGAAAGCTATTGTAAAACTTGCAAAGGTATACAGGGCAAAAGATGTAAAATCACCACTTTTAAAAAGAACCTGATTTTCATATGCAAATGTTGAAAAAGTGGTAAAACCTCCGCAAAAACCGGTAGCTAACAATAAGGTTTGATTTTGTGTTAATGTATTATTTTTAGCCGCCAACCCAATGATAATTCCAATAAGTAGACTTCCTAAAATATTTGCAGTAAATGTTCCTAAAGGAATACTGTGATCTTGATTATTTAAATATTTAGCAATAATATATCTTAAAACACTTCCAAAACCTCCACCTATAAAAACAAGTAATAACTGCTTCATTTTTGTTATAATTTAATATCAGCTATATCTTTCCAATTCCATTTACCTGTAACAGTTCCTTTATTTAAAGTTATTACGCCAGGATTTGCTCTTAGCATGGTTTTTAGTGTAGTTTCATCACAGAATAAAAAATCAAATGGCAAATCATAGTTGTTTTGAATTAGGATTAAATCGTCTTCAAAAGAAGCTGAAACCCCATACACATTATATCCTTCACTAATAGCCTTGTCAGCTATGTTTTTAATGTCTACAAAACCTTTATCATCTGATTTGGAAGCATTATATACAATAACTAATAATACTTTATCCATTTTTAAAATTTCAGGAGCCAAATCGTTTTGAGTGTCCTCTAGCATAAAATCATGAACAGGAGGTATACTTCCATCTTCTGGAAATTGCATTCCTTCTGTTATATTTTTTCCAACTGCATACGCTCTAAAATCTATGATGGGAAGGTGATTAAGTACGTGAAAAGTTATGTATGAAAAGCTAACAAACGATAAAATTATTAAGAATGTATTTATTCTTTTTGAGAATAATGCTTTGATATTTTTTACACCGATCAACAATAATAAAATGAGACCTATAAGTAGTACATTTTTCCAAAATGTTTCCCATGGGGTTAGTTTAATAGCATCGCCAAAACAGCCACAATCAGTTACTTTATTGTAATAAGCAGAATACCATGTTAAAAATAAAAATATAGTAGTTAGCCCTAATAAACTCCATGTAGTTGTTTTGGACTTGTAGCCTAATAATAAAGATACGCCCAACATAATTTCTACAATAATCAGCACAATTGAAAATGGTAACGCATAAGGAATTAAAAACTCTAAATTTAAAACACCTTCACTAAAATATTCTTCAAATTTATATTGTGAACCGATAGGGTCAACTAATTTAACAAAACCGGAGAAAATGAACATAGCCCCAACAAAAATTCTAGACAGATGTACTATTAACTTTAAAAACATGAGACTATATTTTAATTAATCAATTTGTATATTAAACATTTGAAATGAAATTTATAAACCTTTTTATTATTTGTTTAAATGAATCATTGCGAAAACAGCATAATTAATCATATCCTGATAATTTGCATCTATCCCTTCAGAAACAAGAGTTTTTCCTTTATTATCCTCTATCTGTTTAACACGTAATAACTTTTGAATAATTAAATCTGTTAA
>Ga0206125_10004051_pt1 | contig 13350 bp, 14 predicted proteins | sample Helgoland_Spring_4_FD_148598 | JGI IMG/M metagenome (GOLD analysis project Ga0206125, IMG submission 148598) | Pelagic subsurface seawater microbial communities from Kabeltonne, Helgoland, North Sea - Helgoland_Spring_Bloom_20160331_1 | ecosystem: Environmental > Aquatic > Marine > Epipelagic ... | reverse complement strand
CAGTAGTTACCTTCATGTACATGATGGATGGTGTGCGCATGACATTAGGAAGCGTGTGGAGTGGCCCACCAGGGCAGATGACAAGATCGTTATGTTTTCATCCAGACACCTTAGTAAAATTACAAGATGGAGAGAAAAAATCCATGAAAGATCTGTGTTTAGGAAATGTATTGAATAATGGAAGTCGAGTAATCGGAACTATGTGTATCGCAAATGAAAACGAGGAAGCAATGTTTCAACTCCCTATAAGTTCAGAGTTGTCTTCTGTGTTAGTTACTGGTGCGCATTATATCTTTAACCACAATAGTGGAAAATACGTCAGAGTGCGAGATCATCCGGATGCGATTCCCACGAGCGTGTGTCCAAGAGAGTTCTCTTGTCTGATTACAGACGACCATAAAATATGTCTTGGTGACCTCACATTCTGGGATTGGGACGACGATGCGATCCCTGACAACTTACTATAATTGCTAGGTAGGTATCGTGATAAATATAATCCTTCCGAATATTTTCCGTGTAGAGTACATGGATAATATTCAACAAACAATACAGGCTGTAAGCAATATATACGACAATACATCATATTTTGATACATACGGTGGGTCATTGGTGTTCTGTATCGTTCTTCTGGTTTTCCTAGCCATGTTCCATATATACCAACGGATGATGCTAAAGGCTGAACCGATACGGCGTAATTGGGCTGCAAATCGCTGTAGTCCGACCGTCCTTCCGTTCGCAGGCAACATCATGCGGCCGAAAAATATGAGTTGGATTGAATTTACCGGAAAGAACTTCAACGCGTGTATGAATATTACTCTTGAACAGATCACTGGTTACTTTGTGCAACCAATTCAAACTATATTAGGACCTATACTGAAGTTGTGGAAGAGTATGTTGGAAGCACTGCAAAATATCCGAAAAATGATCGCATACATTCGCACCCAACTCGCGACCATATTTAAAGATTTTTTTACGCGATTGACAAACATATTGCCCCCGATGCAGCGCATGATTGTTGCTCTTAAGGATATGCTCGCCAAAATACAGGGGGTGTTCAAGAGCGGAGTGTACATGCTTGTCGGCGTGTACTACTCCATGATGTCATTCTTTGGATTGCTGTTGACGTTGGTGATTATCATTTTGATAGCTCTTTCTGTCTTGATTCTTCTAACATTTGCATTAGCATGGTTTGCGCCATGGCTTTGGGCTGTTTCTGCTACATTGATAGTAGTCTTTTTATCAATTATGGTTCCATTACTTATTATGGTTGTATTTTTCGCAGAGTTTGGTGTAGAGTCTCCACTCGCGGTTCCTTCGACACCGTCTTCATGTTTCGGTCCAGATACGCCTATCACACGTCTTGGAGGTACCACCGTAGCTATGAGTGAGCTTCGACCTGGAACCATGTTGGCAGACGGTGCAGTGGTGACCGCCACGATGCGCATCGAGACTGGAGACAATCTAGTGTTCTCTCTTCAAGGTATAAATGTGACAGGTAACCATTATGTGAAACACGATGGTGATTGGATCTATGTAAAAGATCACCCGGATGCGACCCCAAACCTCGAATACGACAGTCCCTATGTATTTTGTATAAACACCTCGTCAAAGTATATTACAGTCGGAGATACAGTGTTTTCGGATTGGGACGAACTCCACGAGGATGATATGATATCCAAACATATATGTCAACACCCTACGAACATAGGGTTTAGTGGAACGTCTAATCCAGACGATATCCATCGCCATTTCGAAGGCGGTCTAGTTGGTGATACACTCGTCAATCGGAATGATGGAACTGCTGTATTCATTGAACGCGTCAATGTAGGGGATATACTTGCCAACGGCGCGCGCGTGACAGGAGTTGTTTCAGTTTTAGGGTCAGATCTTTGTCAAACCACCACCCACGTAGGTTCTGATTTAGGCGGAAATCCGTTCGCAATCCTGCGCGGCGCACCACACAATGTTTTTGTGGATGGTAATACCGGAAAACTTCGAACAACACTATTTATGAAGCCATACTCAAAGGTTAAACCACCTGGATCACAACACACATTGTATCATCTCATTACCGATACAGAGACATTCACATTATCTAATGGAGTCGTCATGCGTGATTATACCACATGCATCGACTTTTTCGATTTAGTCGAAAAATAATCCCAACGTACCATATACTACGTACCGTCTATGGCTTTTAAATTAGACACACTGACTGAGAAGGTTCCGACCGCCATCAAATACGTACTCATCATTGCGATCGTATGGGTTATTATGGGTATGACTATATGCTCTTGTTGCAAATATACGTTAGGAGATATGATGCGCCTTGCATTCCACGCTGTTTACAATATCCTTACTGGCAGTGATGAAGTTTCGATCGAAATAGCAGGTATCCATAAAAAGGAATGTGATTGTTCATCACCATGGTACTCGCCATGCGTGATCTGGGGCAGCAAATCCATTAAGGAGAGTGGATGCAATGATGACAACAAGAAAACAGATACCTTGAAAGACGGTGTGGATGCCGCATCTCTAGGCGCACAAGGCGCCAAGGAGGCGTTCGGCTGCGGATGCGCTGCGACGAACACGGACGTCGGTACCGGTGGCACCGGTTATGTACGCGACAATACTATTCTTCCCAACAGATGTGGAAATCGTAAGTAAAATCACAAAATAGAATTGAAATACATACATGCTATTAGCACGTATGTATAATAAGATAGGAAATATGTCCATTCCAACAAGAATTACCTTTGCACACATTAAGGAGGTGGTGCGCAGCGCTGGGAAGATAACCAAACCTCCACTGGGTAGATGGTCTTTGAAACATCGCAAAAATAGTGGCCTCATCGTGGATTACGCAAATGAAGACAACTGTGGAGAATGCAACTCTTATCGAAAACAAATGAACCATCGGATCGACAGCAAAAAGGAAAGCGAAAACCTACGCATTCAATACGAAAGCATGATGATAAACATGCCTGAATAGTTATTAGAAATATATTGAACATCTTTTGCAAATGGTATTGCCGTTTTTTGTTGTATAATTGTGACAACACTCACTTTTGAGTTTGTTGAGGATATTGTTTACCATCTCTTGTAATGCGTCCGCCTGAGCGGCGTGGTTGTTTTGACATGTCGCGCTTTCACGAAAGAGGCGTTGTGTCTCTTGTATAGAAGCGATAATATCCTTGTATCGCCCAATGGAAATGTTATCTAGGTACACCGAAGTCACTGGGTCATCGGTGAGCGTGGCGCGCTTATGGATCATCTGGTCGATGTTCATGTAATATATCAGAGATACATTACATGCATACATGTGTTTATATCGTTAGAATACGACTAATAAAACGCCGATGATAAATAATATATTGTGGTATACAAATGAAGCATATGGAACAGTTTCTTACAAAGCGGTTTTTGGTGTTCGTCACCCTATTTCTGACATTACAATACACAAGTTGTACTAGTTATTGGAAAGCATATATGGATGCCATAAACAGTCTAACAAAATCAAAATATGATTTATATGCATTTCCTAATGCACATATAAACTTACCTATATGGTCTTTCATGTATGTTTTCATAGGCACAGTTATATATTATTTTTACAGACAAGGAAATGACGCAATAACACCTATTTTAGTTATGATTTTTATAATGTATGGATTGTGGGACGCATTTCCCGTCATGGTAATACAAAATGGGTACAAGTACATGCATCTATGGCTGTTTGACACGATGATTACAGGTGTAGCATTGACATTCATATCATTATATTTGTTTAAACATTATTATCATGTGCTCGAGAGAATATATCCTCTTTTAATTTTCACGTGTATATCGACCTATCTAATCTTTTTTTATCAATGGTTTAAAATATCTAGAACAAGCAATAATAATTGGCTAGTTAAATTAGGAGATCGTCTGCATATAGATAAATATCTGGAAACCATCCGTATTTTTGATTAGACGATATACATTACTTCATCGCAGCATTGATCACATCCATAACCAACCGATGATACTGGTTGCGACGCGAGTCTGAACCGTGTATACGCGATGGGTATTCGCCGTGCATTACCTGCCATGTTTTACCCAACTACCTACGTTTTTTAATCGAGCGGTTTCGTCTCCTTTTGCGGTTTGTCTTTGTAGTTTTCTTCTTTGCTCGGCGCATTTTTGTCGCACGCGTGCGAGTCCGCATGCGTCTTCGACCCAGCGAATGCAGGTTGGTTCCCCGACCACCCTTACTATAACTGGTCTTCCAGATCCCATTCTGATCTGATGGGATTTCAATGTCATCATTCTCATCATGTATATCTAAATCTTTCAAAACTGATTTTGTTCTTTGTATAGGTCTAAACTGTTTTTCTTCTTTCTCTTCTCTAGATTTATTTATTTCGGCTATTGTATTATTTGCTTGCACTAAATCTGATAAGTGTTTTCTTATTTGGTCTTGTTCGGATGGTGACATATCATCGATTCTCGCTTTTAGAGAATTAATTTCTTTTCTTCTTTCAAGTTTGGAATCATCTTCTTCTTTTTTTTTATCAATCGATTGTCTGTATCCAATACCCATATTTTCAGGTCGAAGTGCTTCAAATGTTTGTACTGGCGATACTGGTCGTCGTTTTTGGGTATATTTACCGACTGGAATTTTAAACCTACTATTCATACTTGTATATTGTAGGGTAATATAATATAGTACACAAGGAAAAACATATAAAAATATCTTGTGTGAATAATAAAATGGACATTAACTGGGACATCGTTGATAATAAAACTGGCCTGTTTTCATTGGAAGGTCAAGAACATCGAGCCAAAGTAGTAGATGTATATGATGGTGATACGATTAAATGTGTATTTCCAATTCATGATACGTTATATAGATGGAACTGTCGTCTTTCGGGTGTAGATACTCCTGAGATACGAACACGATGTAAGCCAGAGAAGGAATACGGATATAAAGTTCGCGATTACTTACGCGAAAAAATCTTAAATAAGATGGTGTATGTGCGTTGCGGGGATTTTGACAAGTATGGGCGATTATTGATACAAATAATGTGTGAGGGGGAGGATTGTTCTATAAATGATTGGTTAATTCAAAGCGATTATGCGTTTGCGTATGACGGTGGGACTAAGCAAAGTTGGGGAGATTTTTTGACGCTATAAAAATACTATAAGATATAGATATTATACTATTTTTTTTACCTACGCGTATATGAACCGCCTCCGTATTTCACTAGAACGTCTTCCACTTCATCAAAATCCAGACCTAAACTGTTGCCGAACTCTATTAGGTCGGAATGAGAATATTTACACACCTTTGTGATGTCTGTTTCCACACCACAGTATTCACACATTTTACGCAAGTCGCTTTCTGATTGCTCGGAAACCACAAAGTCGATAGATAATTTGCTCTTAATTTTGGATAATTGACTATCACTCAGAATGAATCCCTTTTCCGCCAAAAGATTTTTGAAATGAAATAATTTGATGTGGTTGGTTTTGTGTCCCGTGTTGTATTCCACCAAGGTTCTACCTTCATGTGATGCCCATATATTCCATATACGAAGTCCTAATGGTTGGTACCAAGGGTGTGAACAGTCGGCGGTGTCCGGTTCTTGTAGAGACATATTATGTTATGTAATTAACATATAAAAAAAGTAGGGATTGTAAAAGTCATAACTCACTTACATTGCTCACACTAATCACACTGTTAATATTGCGCTTTAATAAGTTGGTCGGTGGATTATCATTTTCAATAAGAGTTTCTTCCACTGGATCACCTAAAATATCGGACACATGCGAAACAGGTGTGTACTCTTGCTTATCTACAATCATCCGTCGATGGATGTAGAACCCACCACACAATGCACACGATATTATATTCATCGCTATTGCGAAATATGGTAAGAGCATACTATGAATGAGAATATTAAACGGAATAATGAAAAGACTTGTGTTAAAGAGTAGCAATGGGTGTGGCAAAAACAGCCAAGGGCGGTATGCGTTCATGCCCGCTATGATAAACTCGTTTGTCTCGTTACGTATCCCACATATATACTCGTACATACAAAACGAGAGAAGCGCACTAAAACATGACATCACAAATCCACATGACAATAGGAAAAATGCCAACTGATCAGTCCATGATATACTAGCATTGATTGATGACACTGCTAGACCAATGAACTGATAACCCGCTAATGAAAATCCGTAACTATACAATCTGTCGTATACATTCATCAACCCCTCCAATCCACTCGACATCGCCTTGTGTGGTGGGGCGCCCGCAGATACCATACTATGTAGGTCATTGTAGACCATGATGTCTTGATATTGTCGTCGTCCCCCATTGACTAAAGCGTTCATCAGTTCGAGGTTAGTATGAGGAGCGGCCAACGTGACGGTGCTGCCTACAAACGCTGCAATAGTAAATAGACCTAATAGAAACCGCATCTAATTACATTCAACAATGACAAAAATATAACAATGAACACGCATAAAAAAAAGACCAGAGCCTTCTTTTTATGTTTTATTTATTATTTTGATTTCGCTATACACATTATCTATCTAAACATACATTCCTTGAGCGACCCACGCCTTGTTCTCGCATTTGATCATCTTATCCACCACCTCTGTCGTGATTGTAAAGGGAAATACCACGTCGGTCGGCATATCTTTTGTAAAGAGATTGCTGCCTGGTTTGGTCAGACGGCATAAGTTCAACTTTGTGTAAATCACCTCGAGACATCTCTTCAAATTACGAATACCATCTTCCTTGTCACAGAACTTCTCAATCATGTGATGGATTGTGGCGTCAGGGATAATGATGTCCTCTTCCTTGAACAATATCTGCTCGCGGATTCTGGGGATTACGTAGTTGTTGGAGATGATCGTCTTCTGTTTGGCGTCGTAGCCCTTGGTTTGGATACGATACATACGGTCGCGGAGAATAGGATTTACCTTGCTCTCATCGTTGTAACTGAAGATGAACAGGCATTTGCTCAAATCGAAGTCGATGTCCGAGAAGTATTTGTCGTGGAACTGGCTGTTCTGTGCTGTGTCCGTTAAGTGGGTCAGGATGCCTGCAATCTCCTCACCCTTGGGAGTGTCGCTAATCTTGTCCAGCTCATCAAAGTAGATGACCGGGTTCATGCACTTGCTGTCCAGAATAATCTGAACAATCTTGCCCCAGATACTCCCCTCATAGGTATAGGAGTGACCTTCCAGGAAACTAGCGTCCGTAGCGCCGCCAAGTGCGATGAACGCGAATGGTCGGTCTAGGATCTTACTGATGCCCTCTCTGACCAGACTGGTCTTACCCGTACCCATGGGACCCTTGATGGCGATGGCTGTTCCAATGGCCTTTGGGTTCGTGACTAACTGACCTAGCATCTGCATAATCTGCATCTTGGCGTCGTCTAGACCATAGACAGCATCATCCAATGTCTTTTGTGCGTTCTCCATGAACTCGTGACACTTATCCACTCCATCGGTGATTGTGACTGGGAGAGTGCGATAAGAGTTGAAGGGGATGCGCATGAAGGCGTCCACCCAGTTCTTGATTTTGTAAAACTCGCCGCTACCTGGTTCCATATACTTGAGTGCGTTCAACTTTTTGAGTGCGATGGATTTGAATACGTGTGGGATTTCCGACTGCAGAATACTGATGCGGTATGGCGCGTCGATCTGGGAAATCTTATTCACTTCACGTGCCTCCTTGATGAGTTTCACCTGCACGTCTTGTTCGAGTTTGCTGAAGAACGTATAGTCGTTCCCACTATTCTTGTCGCGAAGCAGCTTCTTGAAGATGCGATCGTTCTTCTCCTTCTGCTTCTCTGCCTTTCTCACGGATTGACGGTCGGTCTTTTCCAACTTGGATTGATAATGGTCAAGACCCATTTCCATGGAGTCGTGAAGCAGCTTACTGCCTGGATTTTCCTTTCGAAGTTTGTTAAGCGCGTCAAACAATGCACGGTCAGTTGAAGATGTTACAGATGATTTGGCTGTTTTTACTTGTTGTTTGCCTGCAGTATCATCTGTTTCATTATCAGGTTCTACGACAAGTTCTTTCTTGATGACACGATTACGCAATTGTTTTCCTGTCGATTTAGATGAACGAGTTACCATCATTTCTTTTTCACTTTCTTCTTCAACATATTCACTATCGTCTTCTTCATCATCGTCATCCTCATCCTCATCGTCATCCTCATCGGATGAATCTGAAACACTAGACACACTGATATCTTCATCTTCACTAGTGCAATCTTCATAATCCTCGTCCTCATAATCATCATCATCATCCTCGTAGTCTTCATCATCGTCTGCATACCCACCGGATTTACCTCCTACTGCGAAGATAATGTTTAGTTTGTTTCCAGAACCAGAACGAGCCAATGCGCCTCCTCCTCGTCCCTTCTTTTTCCCTTTGGTTGTATCTATCTCTTCTTCTTCTTCTTCTTCCTCATCTTCTTCACTCTCACTTTCAATTACCAACTTGCGACGTTTGTTTGCTGCTGTTGGGGATGGTTTGGCTTTATTTTTCTTGATTTTTTTGGGAGAAGGTTCTTCTTCCTCCTCATCTTCCTCATCTTCCTCATCTTCCTCCTCTAAGTCTTTGGTAAGCAACCTTTTCAACCTGGTGCCTGCTCTGGCCTTCTCGGTGGCATGTCTGGACGGAAACATCTTAGCAAGGAACTTATGGTATTCAACTGAATCCATCTCGGCATCTTCTTGATCTTCATCAATGAAATCAGAATCGTAGTCGGATGACTCAGGATCAGCACCTGTGCGACGTTTGCTAAGAACTTTATCACCAGATTTGGCTTTGGTTCCGGCCTTGGTCTTGGGGGTGGTTTTGGAAGAGGGCATTGTTCAATCAAATGATTTACTTGTAGTATGACATAGCATACGTCTTTAGATACATTTCAATTCTTATAGTAGATTTAGATATTTATACCCCGGTCGATCCGAACCCACCTGCCTGACGAGACGTTTCTTCAAAAAAGGATTCCTTGACCATTTTTACAACAACTGGACGTAGATCGGGTGCGCAAACCTGAAGTAATCTTGTATATTGTTGAACATCATATGGTTCTCCACTCAAGTTACGGAATGCTCCAATGAGGTCGCCCCTGTATCCACTATCAATAATACCTGCACTATTTGCTAGCATAAGAGGTGTTTTGGAAATACTTGATCTGGGATACATATAATATCCAGTAGGCTTCCATTTGTTTAAAAAACTGTCATATATTCTCATCTCCGATCTCACCCCCATAGAGACCATAGATGATGGCGCAACATTTGCGATGGTTGTATCTTCGGGAAAAAATAAATCAAATCCTGAGTTTGGATACTCGTCATTTAAAACGTTTAAATTGTGCTGGACAATTGCGGGTTGATATTTGTAGTGTAACATATCATCTTTTACAACAAGATATAAAATAGCATGGGTTGGAGGGGCTTCGGTTGCGTCGATGTAGGACATGATTATATTGGTATTGGGTATGACTTTATATGGTTTGGGATGTGTTACTGTATAGAAATAATAGTTAGCTTACACCTTTGCACACTTAAAAATTATATACATAACATATTAATTAACCAATGGAAGACAACCGATGCGAAGTCCATCAACGCGAATACCAAGACAACCAAATTCTGTCCCCCTGTCGCGCAAAATGCCGTCGATGCGGTAAAAAAAGAGTGAGCGGATACAGCAACGTTAATCACGTATCGAATCCGTTCGGGTATCTGTATCTTTTTCCATCGATATGTGACCATTGTTCGCGCGAGACGAAACTGTGTATGTGGTGCAAATACGGCGACAATTTGGATTAATAAAATAATATATCACAATAACATATACGTAGATAAGGCATATTATTGCAACGATGTACGTATATATTATTCAACTGGAGGACAACCGTTTTTATGTGGGAATGACAGGCAATCCACAGTTCAGTATGTCGCGCCATTTTAACGCGGCAGGAACACCATGGACAACTAAATACAATCCTATAAAAATAATCGAGTTTATCCCCGATTGTGATAAATATGATGAAGATAAACACGTACGTAGATATATGGAAAATTATGGTATCGACCGCGTTCGTGGTGGTTCGTTTTGCGACGAAGTATTACCCGACGCAATGCGCCGCATGTTGGAAGACATGAAGCATGCAACAGAAACTGCATGTAGTAAATGTGGTCAGTCTGGACATCTCATGAGAAATTGTGTGACAAAAATGTACGAGACAGAACTCCCAGACAAGATTGAAGAGTTATGTTGTGTTGTAGAGAGAACAATCCGCGAAAAGAAAATCCTACAGAGTGAAGATATGAGCGATGAGAATATGGTGGATATTTGGTGCAAGATCCGCGCAATAGAAGACAAAATTCCTCTAGGAACCCGTGAATATCACGCATTCTATGCGCTAAATCGTAAATATGGGTTTCCTCGCACCGAAGAAGCAATTAGTCAGATACATCATTTTGAAACTGAACGCGTAAAGAGAGAACGAGATAGGAATGAACCGTTTCTTCATATGATAGAAGCGTTATATAAAGTGGTTAAATTAATACATCAGAAGGATAAAATCACCCCATGATGAGTTTTATGCAGTTACATCAAATATTATCAATATATTACTGATAATATTCATCTATGACGATTTATCCAAACTTGGTAATCGTAATGTGACATACATTTCCCCGTGATTGGGTGTTTGTGTTCACAATCTTCGGGGCCTTTGCCGTTGAAGGGTACGTTTGTCCACGCATTATCATAGTTTCTATTGTTCTTCTCTGCAATCGTGAGGTGTTTTTTCGGTGCTAATGGTACATTTGAATGCATTCTGAAATGATGCGACCTTAATCGACGATCCATGTGCTCTTCTAGAGTATACTACCATAGTAATAATTAACCGAAATTGAATGCAGTATCAGTATAAATATAACAGTATATATCATAGCAGACCATGTCTACGACCGAAGTTCCTTCCAAAATTCTGGGGATCCAGTTCTCCATCCTGTCTCCTGATGAGATCCGTGCGTCCTCTGTCGCCGAAATTACATCACGAGACACCTATGTTAATAACAAACCTGTTATTGGTGGCCTGTTCGATCCGCGTATGGGCGTTCTTGAGCCAGGATTGGTGTGTCTTACTGACGGCTTAGACTATCTTGAAACGCCCGGATATTTTGGACACATCGAACTGGCGAAGCCAGTGTATTATATTCAATATCTTGCGACGGTCATCAAGATCCTCCGATGCATCTGTTTCAAATGTAGCAAGTTGCTTATCTCCAAGGATACACATTCTAACGCACTCGAATACATGGACGACGCCCGCTGGAAATACGTATTTGCCCTCGCGAGCAAGGTAAAGCGGTGTGGCGGAGAAACCGACTGCGGATGCGGATGCGTACAGCCCAAGAAAATCCAAAAAGAGGGACTGGCTACCATCGTCGCCGAGTGGAAAGAGGGCGACGGCGAGGCCATCACCATCAAACTCACTCCAGAGATGGTCCTAAAGATATTCAGACGCATCTCAGACGAAGACGTCTCCTTCATGGGGTTTAGTCCAAAATGGTCACGTCCAGACTGGATGGTGTGCCAGGCGCTCGCAGTGCCTCCACCAGCCGTGCGCCCATCTGTAAAGCACGACGCGCAGCAGCGCAGCGAGGACGATCTCACCCACATATATTGCAATATCATCAAGACTAACAAGACTCTGCAAGAAAAAATAGACAATGGCGCAGCCGGAAACGTCATCGAGGACTGGACGACCGTCCTACAATATTACGTCGCCACACAGGTAGACAACAAGATCCCAGGCGTCGCCTCCGTGGCGCAACGCTCTGGTCGGCCGCTCAAGTCCATCAAGGACAGGCTCAACGGCAAGGGCGGACGCATGCGCGGCAACCTCATGGCCAAGCGCGTAGACTTTAGCGCACGTTCGGTCATCACGGCAGATCCCAACATCTCCATCAAGGAACTCGGGATCCCCATGAAGATCGCTAAGAACATCACCAAACCGGTGAAGGTCAATGAGCGCAATCGCGACTTCCTGCACAGCCTCGTGCTCGCGGGACCGGACAACTATCCGGGAGCCAAGATACTCGAGAAGAAAAATGGCGACTCCATCACGCTCAGATACGTGGACAAGGCGTCGCTTTCGCTCGATATTGGCGACACAGTCCATAGACATATGATGGACGGCGATCCCATCTTGTTCAACAGGCAGCCCACGCTGCACAGAATGAGCATGATGTGCCATATCGCAAAGGTGATGAGTTGTGGTGACACTTTTAGATTAAATGTCGCGGCCACCAAACCTTACAATGCGGATTTCGATGGGGATAGATTTTGTCCCCAACAGGTGACTGCCTGCTAAGTTGTAGATAATACTTAGCGGGGAAAACAGTGTAATATCTACTGGTATGTGTATTCGCAAAGATACATATTATCAATATAATCATCTAGTTATCCAATAGTTTAAATATAAAAAAATGACATAATAGTTATAAATGGCAACACACAATTTCGCGGTATGCAATGCCTGTGAAATTAAATTACCCTCGGAGAACCCTTCATATTGTGGTAGGAAATGCAAGAGTTGTTATAATAAGGATAGGCGAGATAGATACAATAACGATGAAAATTATCATTCAAAAAATCTAACCGCCAATATTGAAAGAAGCAAACTTGCTCGAAAGAAGAAAGCCGATGAAAGAAAACGAATAGTAGAAGATAAACGCATAAGTTTAGAAGAAAAAATAGGGTCTGAAAACCGTATATGTAATATATGTGACAAAATTGTCCTTAAAACTTGTTTTAGGACAGGAAGACTAAGGTGTAAATCCTGCGAGAATGAATATGACCGTAGTCGTAGCACTATTGTCGCAGCACAACGATTACATAAATTACACACAGACCCTATATTTAAGTTTAAGCAAAAACAGCGGAACCGTATATCAAAATATTTAAAGAAGTCGTCTAAGGATAGGCGAACGAATGAATATTTAGGTTGCTCATCTTCACACTTCTATGACTGGTTAAAATATAACTCAGACATATATTCATTTGAAACTCATGGCAAAACATGGCATATAGATCATGTAATTCCTATTTCACGGTTTAATCTTGAAGATACCGATCAACAACTCCTCGCATTTAACTGGGCAAATACAATGCCCCTAAGCATCGAAGACAACTTAAAAAAGGGGAACAACCTATGGATTTCACAATTAACGCTACATAAGCAAAAGTTGTTGGAATACATCGCCACAAATAACATAACAATGCCAATAACTTATATTGAACTATTAGAT
>Ga0206125_10004045_pt1 | contig 13372 bp, 11 predicted proteins | sample Helgoland_Spring_4_FD_148598 | JGI IMG/M metagenome (GOLD analysis project Ga0206125, IMG submission 148598) | Pelagic subsurface seawater microbial communities from Kabeltonne, Helgoland, North Sea - Helgoland_Spring_Bloom_20160331_1 | ecosystem: Environmental > Aquatic > Marine > Epipelagic ... | reverse complement strand
GAGTTGATGTTGCATTTTATGCATGAGCAAACGAATGTCGAACTTTCATATGATCAAAAGCGCAATTCCATCAAAGAGGATGTGGTGAAGTTCACGGTGTTTCCAAGGTTTCACCAGCGTCGGGTGGTTCGTAACATCCTTCAATCTCTTGAGAACGACACAGCGAAAAAGAACTTCTTGGTGCAGCACAGCGCGGGTTCAGGCAAGTCCAACAGCATCGTTTGGCTGGCCTACCGGCTCTCCATGTTCTTCCAACAGCACACCGACACCAAGCGGTTTTTCGACACCATTTTCGTGGTCACGGATCGCCGGGTGCTAGACAAGCAACTCCAAGCCAACCTGCTTCAGTTCAAGAACATCGCCCCCGGTGCGGTTGAAGCGATCGACCACAACAAGACCAGTCAGCACCTTAGGATGGCAATAGAGGAGGGCAGGCACATTGTGGTCACCACATTGCAAAAGTTCCCGGTAATCTCCGATGAGGTATCCAACCAGCAGGGCAAACGATTTGCCGTGATCATTGACGAGGCTCACAGCAGCCAAAGCGGGGATTCTGCACGGGAGTTGCGCAAAGCGCTGAGCGGACATGACGCCGCGGTGTCAGGAGATATGGACTTGGATGCCGTGCTTGAAGCCAACATAGCCCGCAAAGGGGTGCAAGAGAACTTATATTATTTCGCATTCACGGCGACGCCCAAAGAGCGCACATTGCAAATGTTTGGAACAGAAGACGAACGTGGCGATATGCATCCGTTTGATGTGTATTCCATGGGGCAGGCAATCAACGAGGGATTCATCCTCGATGTATTGAGCGGATTCGTCTCATTCAGGCGCTACTTCGAACTTACGACCTCGGATGGCACTGAAACGAAAGAGTACGACGAGTCCAAGGCGATTCGGCTTTTAAAGTCTTGGGTGGACCTCCAGCCCGACGCCATTGAGCAAAAAGCGGGCATCATGCTCGATCACTTCTCGGATAAAGTGGTGTCAATGCTCGAGGGTCAGGCAAGGGCCATGGTAGTCACGAAGAGCCGTCTGGCAGCTGTGCGCTATAAGCGTGCTTTCGACAAGCTGTTGGCTCAGCGCAATGCCGGTTACGGAGCCTTGGTCGCCTTTTCAGGAAAGGTTTTCGATCCCGACTTACAGGAGGAGTTCACGCCAGAAGGCATGAACCAATCCGCTCAAATCATTGGCAGCAAGCGGGAAATTCCTGAGGCGCTGAAGTTCCCGCAGTTCAGGATTTTAATCGTGGCCGACATGTACCAGACGGGTTTTGACGAGCCGTTGCTCAATGTCATGTATGTTGACAAAAAACTCGGTGGAGTGAGCACGGTGCAAACACTCAGTCGCCTCAATCGCACTAAGAAGGGCAAGACCCAACCGATGGTTTTGGACTTTGTGAATGACCCCGAGGAAATACGCTCGGATTTTGTAAAGTACTATGGGGCAAATCGAGTCAACGCAGCGGACCGGACCAATCCGGATGTGCTGTATGATTTGATGGATGAATTGGATGGGTTCTACATCTTCTCCGAAGAAGATTGCAATGTAGCTGCTGAGATTCTGCTGAAAAACGAGGAGACCGAGCGGCTATACGCTTTATTGGACCGCTTGGTCATTCGATACAATGAATTGGAAGATGAAGAACGGCAAGCCTTCAAGTCGTGTGCTCGTGATTTCGTTCGACTGTACCGATTCATCGCACAAATCGTAACCTGGCAAGCGCTGATTCTGGAGAAGTATTATTTGCTGCTTGGAGCCCTACTAAAGAAGCTGCCATACGAGCCTTCAGACTTGCCATACCATGTCGTTCAAGATGTGGAGCTGACGCGATATGTCATCAGCAAGCGAATGGAGGGAAGCTTGGATTTGGAACTCGAGGACGAGTTGTCTGCCCTCAAGGGACGTCAATTGAAATCGGCGACGCATGTAGAGGACGAGGATGAAATGACAAGGCTAGAGGAGATCATCCGAGATTTGAATGAAATTTCAACGCTCACGGAAGACAATGAAGACGTTCGCTCGGTTGTCGCGGAACTCGATCGTCGACTCGCGGAAAACGAAGGCTTAGCCAAAGTGTTCATTCCCTCGAATTCGAGAGATGACGTCAAGCGGCACTTTGCGCGCATCCTAGAAGAAACACTCTACGAAATTGGCAAGAGCAGGCTAGGGACCTTGCGAGAACTTACACGACCTGAAATAATGCCAGAGCTGACGAACCAGCTCTTCAAGGAAGCAATCAGCCGGGCTAGTCAGCGCTTGTAATTCACGACTCGTAACGCTGAGCCATGGATTGAATGGTTTGTTTGACCGATTCTCTTAACCAAGGAGGTGAAACCACGTATCCTTGATCACGAAGGGCACAAACGCGCTGGACAAACTCAACGTTAGGCTGCAATTTATAAGCGCATGTGACCGATTTATCATGATGTTTTGTTTCGATGCGAAAGCTGTGATGCAATGGTTTTGTTCGTTCGTATCCAAATTGACGTTCCGTGAACTTAATTTTTATGTCGGATACCTCGTCAGGTCGAAATGGTTGACTGACGCCAATGCGTCGATTAAACTCTCCACCTTCCCAATCTATGTTGGACTTGATGAATTCATCTTGGCGAGGTCTGAGCTTCGAACGTTCTCTTAATTCTTCGGAGTTCAAACCCCGAATTTTTATGATTCGATCGAGCGCTATGTGCTTGTATTCAAAAGCAATGAAACTGCCCGATTGCAATTTTTTGAGTGGCTCCGGATCATGACCAAAACAGTACCATCTATTGTTGTATTGTTTCAGGATGTAGGGATGGAAATCAAATTCGGATGATTTCCCGCTAAATGTCCTGTATTGAAGCCTAAGAATCCGTGATTCTGCAATGGCTTCGACGACCACATCGAGCCACTTGTTTCCGGGATATTCTTCGATGTTTGAGTCGAACAAGACATGCGCCTTTGCTTGTTCTAAAAGATGCATGGTTCGATTCTCTTCACCTGGAATGAACAGTCTAAAAAGGTTCGCGAGTGATCCACCCCCCATCCCGTTCGTTAGGAATTGGAATTGATCGTGTGAAACAAAGCGCAACAATTTGCGCAGTGTCTTCCGCACATCAGACGCAGCCTCTGGTGTAAGCCCTTGATGGTGAATTGAGGTGAATGAATCTGGGTAGGAGTAGGTGGCATTCCTTCGACCGTGGACTTCGATGGTGACACCATAAATCTTTCGCATGGTGCGAAGGTCTTCCTCTACAGTGCGTGTTGCAATTGAAGTGAATTCCGAGGTGCTTTCCCATTTTTGTTCGAGCCGATGATTCAATTCATCGGTGAGCTCTTCTTTATTCATCGGGTTTTGCGCGCACTCCCGCAACAGTTGATCAAGTAGAGTGTGTCTGAGACTCGCATTTCTTATTCTCGGCATTCGCTTAAGTTACATAAAGAATGTCTATTAAGAGCGAAAAACAATCGGATATTTGTCAAGTCAAACGAAACAAAAAGAGTCTTAAACAACATGATGACGCATCCCAGTACAAAATCCAACCATGTTAAAAAGCGCATGGAGCAGAGAGCAATCAGCGACAGCATGATCGAATGTGTATTGGACTTTGGGGAGGTCTTTCATCGCCAGGGATGCTTCATGTATTTCTTGGCGGACCGAAACCTTGTCAAGGGCTGTGACGCGAGTACTGTCGAAGCGTCGAGAGGTTTGGTCGTCATAACCTCCGCGGATGGTGTGGTCATCACTGCATATCGCAACCGCAAGTCGGGTTTAAAGGATCTTAAGAAAAAGGACAAAATCAACCGCAAGAAAGATCGAGCGGTCCGCCAGCGGGCATTCATTTCCAATAACACCTTTGCTCATGCCGCGTAAGAGAAAAAGACTCGAATCCTCCATTGCGGACAATCGTGCTTTCGACAAGGAGCTGAAGCATGAGATTGTTTGGAAATTCAAGGTGGACATGATGGGATTTTATTTTTTGTTTCACTTGATGAATGACAATGAAATTATGCTTGAACAGATGAGAAATGAGTTAGAGGATAATTGGTGGTTACTTGTGCAATCTCTCGTCATGAAGGATATGGTTGATGCCGACGGAGATCACTTCATCATCAAATCCAAAGGTGTTCGTTTCGTATTATTGTTTGCTAACAGAGTTGCCCTGAATTGAATAAGCATTGCACCATGAATACAGAATTTCAAAATATTCCATCGGAGGAGAATCCGCCAACGGCAAAGGCAATGATCAATACGTTCAGAGCTTTTGGCTATGACCTGAACATGGCAATTGCTGATATTATTGACAATAGCATTTCTGCGCATAGCACAAGCATTTGGGTAGACTTAAACTGGAATGGCGCTGACTCGACGATAACGATTCATGACGATGGCTTTGGGATGTCCCTTGATGAATTGCGCAACGCCATGAAATTAGGGAGCAACAATTTAAATGACCAGCGAGAATAGGAGGAGGATTTGGTTTATTCTTTTAGAGGATAAAATTGACTATTTTACGCAGATGAACGCAAACATGACCGGTGGCTATACAGTGCTTAGACAGAAGTCAGGAATAATTGAGGCTATTTCGCATGAGCAAGAATCAGATGGTATGTTGGCAAAGGGAACGTACTTGACAGTTGTAACTAGTGATGAAGGTGAAACAGAGCGAAAAAGCATTTTAAAGGTGGTTGGGAGTGAGCAACACGAAGTTTATTCGCCGTCACCGCTGATTGCGGATTTTGAACTGTCTCACACTGATACTGCGGTCAGTGCTGACAATAAGTGTAAAAACTTCATTAAAGCGGTACGTGTTTTTGACTTAGGGGAGAGAGAAGATGGGAAAATTGATTTCATCAAGCCGCGGAGGAAAGCTTCTCCATCTACTCTTGAGGAAATCAAAGAAGCGCTTCAAGTGCAGGATTTTAAGGGTCCAAAGGTTTTGGCTGCGACGGTTTTCGGTAATCGAAACCAGTTACTTAGGGCAAGTAATTCTCCGGTAGCCATTCCATTCCCTGAAGACTTCTATTGGTATCAATCGCAAGTCACTGGTGCGACGGGTTCTGGAAAAACCGTTGCATTAAAATACCTCGCCACCGAATTTGCCAATACTGACTTCTTGGTAGAAGGCGAGATGATGAAAGGCTGCGTTGTGATGATCAATGTCAAAGACCAAGATTTCTTGATGATGGACCAGCCATCGGCAGGTCGCATTTCTGACGCCACTTTGTCGGAGTGGAATGCTCTAGGAATTTCAGCCAAAGGACATCAGTCATTTCAAGTTTGGTGCAACGGTTACGATGATGCGATTCGAAAAAAGTTGGTAAGAAACCGTGTAACAGAACAACTGATTCAGCCGAAAACATTGCGTGCCATGGATGTTGATCCAGAGAGCCTTTTGGGACTGGTGCAAGACTTAACTGCGCAGCAACGCCTTGCGCTTCCGGATATATTCCGCTACTGGCAAGATGCGAGACGAAACAAAAACGAAGAAGCCACAATGAGCGATTTCCTCGCCTATTTCAAAAATCGCGGCGAGGAGTACGAGGGTAACTACGATACCATCAACATCGCAGGAGATAAATCGTCGGTGACGCTGCCGAGCTCAACACGTTCAAGTATCCATCGAAAGCTCAATGGAGTAACCCAATTCTTCGATTCGCCTATCGCTCAGCCTGTCGAGGCCAAGGAGACCCTGAAAGCCGGGAAAATCACAGCTGTTGATTTAGTTGACTCAATTGAATTTGGAGCAGTACTTCTCAACCAAATTTTGATTGGGGTATTGGAAGCAAAAAATGAAGACTTGCGTTTGCCTCCAATCCTCTTTTTGATTGATGAGGTGCACAAATTTTACGGAAGTGATTCATCGAAGGATTCCCTGAGAATTCTAGATAACATCTGCCGAGTAGGGCGGTCCAAGAAAATAGGAATCGTATTCGCTTCCCAAGAGCCTTCGGATATTCCCAAAGGCTTGGAAAATGTCACCAACTCAAAGTTCTATTTCAAGTCGCCATCCCATCCATCTGGGGCCAAAGACCTTGCGTCCAAATCGGAAGTTGCTAATCTCAAGCCAGGATTCTGTGTGGCGCAAGTTCACAACGTTCCCAGTTTGACCTGTATGAAGTTTCCACTCTCACCCTCAGGGGTCAAAATTGATTAACTATGAAGGAAGAAAAAGAAATCGAGGAAAAGCTGATTCAGATTTTTTTGGATGAAATCAAAAGTGAAAAACGCATTCCCAAGGGGGTTGATGTGAAGCTGCTGCATAAGGCATTGAGTAAAAACATTCAATCTGTGGACGAATTGAAAAAACTCTTGTCATGATGCATTTGGAATATGTCTTTCACGATGCCCAAAGTGATATCGTCTTTAAGAGTCCGGAAAAAATCAATGAGGTTTTCGCCAAGTCCGATTCGAAGCTTTTTAGCTTAAAAGCGAATAACGGCAAGGGTAAGAGCTGGTTAATGACCTTTATCATTTCTTCATTGATTGAGTATCCAAGTCGCGCGATGGGTGGCCCCTTGCTCGTTATGACAGACGAGCTTTTGGAAAAGATAGACCAACTGCGCAACCACTCCTCGGGATTGATTGAGGGTGAGCTCCGGATTCAATTAGGTGAGCTTATTGTCAAAGTGGAATATGAACTTGAACGCGAGAAACCAACGCGTAAGTTTGCTTTGGCCTCTGACCCTGACAATTGGCGAGACCTGGATGATTCAGTTCTGATGAGCCATGCAAGCTTTTGCTACTTAATCCCAGAAAATCCAACCAAGCGTATTCAAGGAATAAAAATTAACATCAAGGGCCTGTTGGATAGAATCAGTGCTGAAGACACAAATCGCCAACAACAACTCATGCAAGATTGGCGCAGTCAAACTCAAAACATAAGGGACGAAGGGTTAATCGAGAAATTGAAAGTGGAGCTCGCCGAAGCTACGAGAAAGCGTGACGAAAATTTAAAGCAACTTGATCAGCTTGAAGAAGAAAGCCTGCAGAGCGCCTTAGTCGACAAGTTGCAAGAGTTGAGAAAAGGCAGAGAAGAGATTGCAAGGTTGGACACGGAAATGAAGCAATTGAAGGAGCGACGTAAAAAATTGCCCGAACTCTTGTCCAGCGATGAGGAAAATAAAATTATCTCCAAATGGAACGCGGCGCAAAGAGACGTGAAAGACTCTGAACTTGCGCGCCTAGTCAAGTACATCGCCGAGCTTGGTTATGAAACATCCAATGGATTTAGCGATGTTCAGAATGCATACCTGAGTACCATTCAAGAGGCCGGCCAACTTGCTCGATTGTCAGATTTCTTTGAACATAAGAGTTTTGGCTCGATTCCATTTTTAAATAAAGATCCTCAGTCCTTATCGAACTACAGGCATCTTTTACTTTCCAAATCCCTCCAGCCGAAAATCGTTGATTTCTTTCAGAAAAAGTTCTTAGTTTCGGATTCTGAAAAGGAAGGATTGGAAGCCATCAAGGAGCTCATTAGCTGGCTCGAAAGAAGGACCGATGTTGCAGATAAATTGTTGCGAGAAAAACTCCAGCTGCCTGTCTCAGGAAGACGATTGTTGAAGCTACTTCAGGACGAGGAGCGTGACATGGTAGAGCAGGAAAAATTGAGCCGGTTGGAGCAAAGTATTGAGACCAATTTTTCAAAAATCCCGAAGGTGCTTAAAGACTTTGAAGATGTTCAAAAGCGCTTTGCGAAGGCCGAAAAGGCTTTTAAACAGATGCAACTAGGACTTTCGAGTGATGACAGGTCATTGCATTTAAAATTGAAGGCGGATTTCAGAGAAATGCAATCCCAACATGGTAGCATAGAAAGCAACCTTACCGAACTCGAGGGGTACATCTCGCGAAATGCCCCTGCCTTGAAAGTAGCCACAATCAAGGATCTAACCGATTCCATTGCAGTTCAGCGTGCTAAGACCCGTTCAGGGTCGCAGAATGCGAAGGAAAAGTATCAGAAAGCACGACTGAAAAACCATGAATACAACAGTAAGTGTGGTGATTTGGAAGGTCGGTTAAGGTTCGAGCAAGACAAAAGTACAAGCACGATTGACGCGAAAGATGTTGAACGAATTTCCCCTTACATAAACCTTATGGGAGAGTTTACACGATTTTGCACGAGTGCCTCTAAGCGTTTCGATGAAAAGAATTCAACGGAAGTTGGCGAGAAGATTCGAGGATTATTTGGAGAAGTAGCTCGCAAGCAGCTGGGCGGAGAAATACTTTTTGATGGAGTGAAGCGGGAGTTGCAGTCTGTCGATTTTAACTCTGAATCACTGGTGTTCTTGAGTGAAAAGGGCAATTCCACGAGTTTGCCATGGAATCGACTCAGTACAGGGAATTCTGCTGCCCTATTTCTGAATAGCACACTTCACAACGTTATGCAGCAGGACAAGGCCGTTGTTGCTCTCATTGATGAGGTCGGGGATATGACGAAGCAAAGCCGTTCCCAAGCATTTAAATCAGTTCACACCAATGCGGATAGGTTTGCAATTTTCTTGACAGCAGAACCATCAGAGGAAAATGTGTTCAAGATTGAGAAATTACAATGAGAGAGTTACTGTATGATTGTTACCGTGCATTTCTTCGAACTGCCGATGTGAACTCATCATTGCTTGAAACGTGGATACGTGAAGTGGTTCAGATTGACGGTGGTACAAAGCAGAAGCGGATTGATAAGTTGAAGCAATTCGGGGTTTCTGCACAAAACTCCACCGAGAGAGACGATTTCAATCTGCTTGAAGAGCAAGGCCTTGTCTTAGGATTCCAAGTCTTGAATACTCAATATTTTGCCATTTCCCTGGCTGGCCTTATTGAGGTGATGAAGGATGAAGGAGGATTGAATGCTGAAGACAGTCTGAATCAAATTTCTGATTGCATACGCTCTGAGTTGGTCAATACGCTGCCAAAGCTGGAAAAAATGAGCGTCCAAGAAGCTTCAATTTTCCTATTTTGCTTAGTTGTTTCTGATGAGGAGGGGGTCGTGGATTTGAATGATGAAAATTTTGCCAATGAAGCATGGACATTATTCGCAAATGAATTTCTCAATGTGCTTAAGAATCATGCGCAGCTTAATTCAGTGGTAACGCTTGAGGAGAAAATAAGGTTGAAGAAAAAAAAGCACCAGAATTTTCAAACGTTTATGGGTAATTTGAAATTCTTGACTAACCAGAAAGTAATAACAGCGAATAGCAAGGTTTATAGGTTTTCAGATGAGCAAACGACTGAGCGTTTTATCAATTTCTTGATGCAATCGAGTGATTTGAATTCAGATTTGACATCGCGGTTTTCTTTGGCGAATAAACTCCAAGAGCTGAGAAATTTAGCGCACTTACGGTGCATTATAAACACCTATGAATCGCCATCTTTTATCGCGGCTTTACGAGCACTCCAATACTAATTGAAGCCTCGAGATTCATTCATGGTTGCTGTTAATCCGAATTGGTCTGCTAATTGATAAATGTGCGTGGATTTGAGTGCCTCTCGAGCATACATCTCTGCTACTTCTATGATTCTGATTTGATTGTTGCGTTTAAGGCCATTCAGGATGAATTGGTAAACGATGGTCTGCTCAATTAATTCTAAGAGCGTAGTGCCATCAATTTGGCTGGCCTTTAATTCGTTATAGACATTTTCGCTCATTTCAACTCGGCACGGACTTTGAGTGCTACCAGGTTTTAAGTAGCAGAATACTTTTGTTCTTTTTGCAGATCCTGTTTTGGTCTCTGAAGAATACCGGAAATAGGCGGTTCTACTTTGGGTAGGTAGAACGTTATAGGCCCAGTGTAAATCGTTATTGTACCCAAAATTAAATTTACTGGTAATGATATCGCTGTTACTATTCTTCACCACAAATACGGGAAAACAATTTTTTTCGGGAAGTTGCTCGCTTAGACGGTAATTGTAACTCGTTGATGCGCCTGTGAAGATGGGACCATCGATGAAAAGAATGGAATCTCGTTCACTGTGATTTTTTAAAAAATCAAAGCGTTCTTCATCTCCTATATTGGTGCTTTCTTTTTCACCATCGCCATGTACTTCGTGAATCATTCCACCAATGTCATGGTTTGCGTCAACTAACAATTTACTCGCAGTGAAAAAACCCAAGGAGAGAAAAATCACAGGAACATATTCGTCCAATTTGTTACTTAAATTATTAATGCAATGAGCATATGCTCTAAGGTTGCCTTCGAGGCTGCTGTATTGAAATATGCTCTCGTCGTAGCCACTTAGCAGAAGCTGTGATTTCATTAATTTATCTGGACTTCGCATGAAGTCTAAAATCAATTTGTAATCGCTCGGATTGTCAGATAGGCATTGCAGGCCGCCAAACCCTATGTCTGCTCCTAATTGCTGTTGAACAATGCCAGCTCGTGCATTTTTAGGGTTTTGAAACAGTGTTGTCTGGAGTCTTTGCAACTTTTCATAAGAACTCGATTTTATGATTTTTCCAGGCATTTTCAATGAAAGTATAGTGCTCACTTTATCTATTGAGTACCGGTAATCCGATGTTCACTTGATTTAAAAGTAAACCATTTACGTGAATTACGCCTCAATATATGGAATTCCCATTTTTAGAGAAGTTTCTAACGAGAGGAATTAATTGAGGCTAACTTGGTGTAATCGCAATTGGCGAGAGGGGAGTGGAAATAATCGAGGTTTTGATAATATTATTGCTTGGAGGTTTTCGAGTGCCGTCAATTACTAGAAGCTGTACCTTGAATGTATTTAACCCATAACTTATGTGTGGCGTGCTTGCCGGACCTTCCATCAAAGTTATCAATAGAAAGCGAAATCACAGTTCATTTAGAAATCAGCTTGCAACGTCTTGCTGGAAACTAGCTTACCGAACCATAAAACCTCTCTTCTAATATGAATTATCAATTAGCGTTTCATCGATTTTCCAATGCCGTTGTGGATGCGGATGAGGCCATTAATAGTGAGTTTATTGAGTTACTCGATGTCATACGAGGTATTTCGGATGAGAGCCTTATTGAAACGCTTTCAGACCAAAGAGAGCGGTGGAAAATCCATCAACTCGAAAAAAAGAAAGCGGTCATAACAAAGAAGGTTCGACCCAAAAGTCTATCGGTAGCAATCAACGAGTTATTGAAGGTTCGTTTGGTCGCAAGCGGGTGGAAGGCAGAGTCTCCAATTTTTCGCGATCCAGTGTATAGCTCAGGTTCAAGATGGTACTTGGACTTTGCAAAAGAAGAAATCTCCGTAGAAGTTGCTTTCAATCATGCAGAGGCTACTGCGCACAACTTGATTAAACCCGTACTCGCCAGTGAGTTGAATCATGTGGATAAAGCGATTCAAACCCGTTTGGGTGTTGTCGTGACATGCATGGAGTCACTGCGTGAGGCGGGAAATTTTGATGGTGCGGTGGGGACATTCGAGTCGTTCCAAACGTATTTAAAGCCTTATCAAAATATTTTGATAGCACCCCTCATCATCATTGGCCTTGAGGCTCCGGCGAGTTTTAAAATTGATAAGAAATCTAGAGAAATAATCCAGTTTTGATTGTCGAAATCACGTGCAAAACTAACACTCTCTGATGTATTAAAATTCCCGACCAACATCCGATATTCGAAGAGTGAAAGAGGGAAAGCGAATGTCAAAGAAAGGGAAGCCTGAAAAGCTCAAAGTCATAGAGCTCTTTGCAGGAGTAGGAGGGTTCCGTTTGGGACTAGAGGGCTGGAGTGGGAAGTCAGCCTGCTCGCAGTATCGCATGCCGTTGCGTGCGTCCAATGAAGGAGGCTACGAGGTGGTCTGGAGCAACCAGTGGGAGCCAAGCACCAAGAAACAGCATGCCAATGAGGTTTACGAAAACCGTTGGCCCGAATCGGGCCATTGTGGCGATGATATCAGTACGGTCAAGACCAAGGACATTCCCGATCACGACATGCTCGTTGGAGGCTTTCCGTGTCAGGACTATTCGGTAGCCACCACGTTGAAAAACTCCAAAGGGCTCAAGGGCAAGAAGGGGGTGTTGTGGTGGGAGATTGAGCGCATTATTAGCGAAAAGGGCCGCAAAGCCCCGAAGTACATTTTCCTTGAAAATGTCGATCGTTTGACCAAGTCGCCTGCGTCGCAGCGTGGTCGAGATTTCGCGATTATCCTAGCCTCTTTGGCTGATTTGGATTATGCGGTAGAATGGCGTGTCATCAATGCAGGCGATTATGGAATGCCGCAACGCCGTCGTCGAATCTTTATCATGGGATACCGGAAGGGTACCCCTGAATACAAGCGCTTAAAGGGTCTGAAAAGCAAATCAGACTGGATGGAAATGGGGCCGGTTGGGGAAGCTTTTCCGGTAGCTCCGTTGCAGATGACAGGAGTGCAACAGGGAGATTTGATTGGTGATTTAGCTGAGTTGAGTCAATCCTTCAATACCGAGAAGAAAAAGGCGTTATCTCCGTTTTCCAAGGCGGGAATCATGGTCAACCGAATGTATTGGACAGCAAAAGTGGAGACGATGTTTGACGAAGAGGGCGTCACCTTGGGTGATGTACTTCAACCACTGAAAGATGTGCCGAAAATATTCCGAGTGGAAAAGTCAGACCTTGAAAAGTGGCAATACCACAAAGGAGCCAAGCGCATCCCGAAAGTGAATAAAGCGCTTGGGTATGAGTATATTTTTAGCGAAGGAGCCATGTCTTGTCCAGACCCACTGGATCGGCCCTCGCGAACGGTAATTACAGGAGAGGGGGGCGCATCGCCATCCAGGACCAAGCACATCATCAAGCAAGGCCGAACTTGGCGACGCCTCACTCCAGTAGAATTGGAACGGCTCAACATGTTCCCTGACAACCACACAGAATTGAATGAAGTGTCCGACGGACGCCGTGCATTCTTCATGGGCAACGCTTTGGTGGTGGGAGTCATCGAACGTATAGGTACAGCGCTGCTTGATTCAATGAATGAACAGCCGGTGCAGGCGAAAAAACCAGTTGAAAAGGAAGGCGTTTCCTGAGTGCTCATTGCTTCAGTGCTTTCACGCCTCAGCTTGTCATGTAAATAAACGTTCGTCACTCAATCGCAACCTGTTTGCTGACGATCTCGTTTTCAGTTCGGAAAACCAAGGTGTAAGACCCTTTGGGAAAAGACGAAACATCAATGCTTGTTTTTGACGTGTTCATCATCTCGTACATTTTCTTTCCTTGAGCATCGAAGAGCTCAATACAACGCGAGGAAGAGGAAGGGAGGCTGGTGTTGAACTGAATGATGTCTGTTGCAGGGTTGGGCCAGACGGTGAAAAGAACGTCGCTCAAACCCTCCTCCTCAACAGAATTGGTTTGATTCAATGTCGCCTGAAAAAAGTATTGTCCGAATGCATCTGCACTGGAGACTTCATGGTTGAATTCAATGATGTATTGACCACCA
>Ga0206125_10004044_pt1 | contig 13372 bp, 13 predicted proteins | sample Helgoland_Spring_4_FD_148598 | JGI IMG/M metagenome (GOLD analysis project Ga0206125, IMG submission 148598) | Pelagic subsurface seawater microbial communities from Kabeltonne, Helgoland, North Sea - Helgoland_Spring_Bloom_20160331_1 | ecosystem: Environmental > Aquatic > Marine > Epipelagic ... | reverse complement strand
ATTCTTGAAAATGGGATCTTCAAAAAAACCGGATAATGTTGCATGGGATGAAGAAAGCAAAGAATACATTGCAAAACTTTTGCCCTATGCTATTAGCAACAACAGTCCTGTTATCAATATTCCCAATGTAGATTCTTTCAAAAAGAAAGGGGTCGATAAAGTTTCTAAACAATTTCAAGCTGAACTAAACGACCTCCAAGAAAAAATCAAAAATTTCGTCAATTTAGCTTCCGACACCCAAATGGTGTATTCTGCTAAATTTAAATTTGAACCCATTGTGGGGGAAACATATCATCTTTATAAAGGTGAAAAAGAGCCTTTTTTATCTCTAATTGAGCCCAACAGTTGGGACAAAAAACACCTGGGTTCCTTTCGCCTCAATGGAGAATATAAATGGGAAAGATTAGGAACTATCTGAAATTCTGTGTTGCAAAACCTATTTGTTTGTCATCAAAGGAAATCCCTACTCCCAAATAAACATAATCTCCTAAAATGTTTTTGTAATGTGGGGGACTTTTTTTCCAGCCTTGAACTAAACATTCTGCTATGGCTTCGTTTGATCGTGTATCGCCACACCCTCTTACGTTTTCAAACCATGGAGCTTGAGCAATGTTTTCGGCGATGCCAATAAATCTTTTTCCTTTTCTTCGCCATGCTTGGATGTTGAGTTTTTCTGCTCGTTCCACAGGGCTTAATCCCTCATGATCGATGTGTTCATAAAACTTTTTTTGAACCATATTGTCGCTGTGATACTGCGCCAAATAATCTAAGGTGTCGAGTTTTTTAAAAGGCTCTAAACCTTTTTCAATTCTCAAAAAGTTTGTTTTTTGAAAAATTAGATTTGTAATTGTTTTGGGGGTTTGTTGCCCAAAAGAGGAGAAACAAACTGAAAAAAAGAAAAGAAGGATAACATTTTTTACTGTATTCATCAAATTGATTCTTTATTTAATTGCTATACTTTGCTTTTGAAGAGTGCATCCGGACAAATATCCTTAATTTTACAGAATATTCAAACCTATGGAAAGTCCAAGACAAAAAAAAATAGCAACCTTATTGCAACAAGAAATTGCTCAAATGCTTCAGGGAGCCGTTCGAAAAGAAAGGGTTGCTAACCTTTTAATCTCGGTAACTAAAGTCAGCATTACTGTAGATTTATCCATTGCAAAAATATATTTGAGTTTATTTCCTCCAGAAAAAGCTCTTGAAGTTCTCGAAGGAATACAATCGAACAGCTTTCAAGTAAAACACGACCTCGCAAAGCTACTTAAAAACCAGCTGCGAAAAATCCCAGATCTTATTTTCTATTTAGATGATTCTTTGGATTACATCCAAAAAATTGATGAAGCATTAGAGGCCAATAATGATCCGATCAAAAATCCTGATGAATTAATTTCACGCAAAAAAAAATAATCTTGTGCGTTTCCCTCTGTATATAGCTACACGATATTTCTTCACTAGAAGCAAGCAAAATGTTATAAATATTATAAATTATATTGCGCTCACGGTTGTGTTGATTGCAACAGCCGCCTTACTCATTGTGTTATCTGCTTTTACAGGGCTAAAAGATTTTGGGCTTTCTTTTTCTAATGTTTTTGATCCAGATTTTCGAGTTGAAGCTGCTCAAGGTAAAGTATTGACCATAGATTCCATTACACGAGATAAAATCAAGAAAATTGAAGGTGTTGATGCAGTCTCTGGAATTTTAGAAGAAAAGGTTTTTTTGAACTACCGCAACAAAAACCATGTTGTTTATCTCAAAGGGGTAGATTCTCTTTTCGAACAAGTCATTAATAGTAAAAAACTGTTAACAACCGGACGTTGGTTTGATCAAGAATTTAATGAAGTTGTTATCGGCGCAGGCGTGGCTCAGATTTTGAGTTTGGGAGTTTACGATTACAACGATTTTTTAGTACTTACCGTTCCCAAACGTTCAACTAAAACTTCATCTTTTAAAGATCCTTTTGTCAACAAAACAGCTTTAGTTTCTGGAATATACAACATTAGCGAAGAATTAGATAAAAAATATATTTTTTCAAGTCTTCCTTTTGCTCGTGACTTATTCCAAAGAAAAAAGGATGTTTACAGTTCCTTAGAACTTAAAATGACCCCTAGTTACAACCGTTCGACAGTAGAAGACCAACTTCGTAATACCGTTAAAATTCCCTTGAAAATTAGCTCTAGAAATGAACTCAATGCAGCTCTTTTTAAAATGCTCAACACCGAGCAAATGGCAATCTATCTTATTTTTACTTTGGTAATAATCATTGCCTTGTTCAATGTTGTTGGAGCATTAATTATGATGATTTTAGAAAAAAAACCTCAAATGAAAGTCTTATATGCTCTTGGGGTTAAACCCGCAGAAATCCAAAAGATTTTCTTTTACTTGGGTGGAATGATTAGTTGGGTAGGCGGAGGAATCGGAGTTTTGTTTGGCTCTTTTCTTGTTCTTTTACAAACTTATTCCCCTTTTTTATACGTCCCCGGAACTAACTTCCCCTATCCCGTTCGATTGGAGTTCCAAAATATTGTGATGGTTTTTTCTATTTTATTTGTTCTGGGATCAATTGCATCGAGATGGTCAACAGTTCGTCTGGCTAAAAAAAAGAGTTTTATTTAAGCCATTTGATAGTCCCCCCAGTTTGCTTCTACATCGTTTAAAGCAGCAAAAACATCTTCAGAAGCATTGGATGTTACCATACGAGTTCGATACTCCTTGAAGTGTGGGATGCCCTTAAAATAATTGGTGTAATGTCTTCTGGTTTCTAGAACGCCCAAAACTTCTCCTTTCCAAGCAATGGCCATTTCAAGGTGTCTTCTAGCTGCATCAACTCTTTCAACTATGGATGGTGATACTGCATGTTTTCCGTTTTTCATAAAGTATTTTACTTGATTAAAAAACCAAGGGTTACCTATACTTGCTCTTCCAATCATGGCACCGTCCAAACCGTATTGGTCTCTCATTTCAATAGCTCGTTCAGGACTATCTACATCCCCATTCCCAAAAATGGGTATGTGCATGCGAGGGTTGTTTTTTACTTCGGAAATCGGACGCCAATCTGCATCTCCTTTATACATTTGAGCTCGTGTTCTGCCGTGAATCGAAATGGCTTTTGCACCAACATCTTGTAAGCGCTCTGCTACCTCAACAATTTTTATGGAATCGTGATCCCATCCCAAACGGGTTTTTACTGTAATTGGAAGTTTGGTGTGTTCTACCATAGCCTTGGTCAAACGAACCATCAACGGAATATCTTTTAATATTCCTGCTCCGGCTCCTTTGCTGACTACTTTTTTTACTGGACATCCAAAGTTGATGTCAATAATATCGGGTTTAGATGCTTCAACAATTTCTACAGACCTCAACATCGATTCTTCATTTGCACCAAAAATTTGAATTCCTACTGGACGTTCTTTTTCATAAATATCCAATTTCATAACGCTTTTTGCTGCGTCGCGAATTAGACCTTCACTTGAAATAAATTCGGTATAAACGACGTCTGCTCCGTGTTCTTTACACAATGCGCGGAAGGGAGGATCACTTACGTCTTCCATAGGCGCAAGAAGAAGCGGAAAGTCATTTAGCTCAATGTTACCAATTTTTACCAAAAAACAAAAAATTTTTACAAAAGTACGTAAAAGCTTGGGTTTCTCGATATTCTACTTCAACTCAAAGGTTTCTTGGAATTTTAAAACTAAATCCTTGTCCCAAATTGCTTCGACTTTGCCTTCCCTTAAATAGTAAATCCTTGGAGGAGAATTTCCTCTCAAATCAAAAAACATGTTGACATCCATATACGCGTAGGGAAATGAGGCTTGTGTAAGGCTCTCAAATTCAGAAACCGTAGTGCTTCCTTCTTGATAAAACAAAAGATATAATTTTGGGAATTTTAAGTTCTTTCGATACAGTATCCCAAGTTTTTTTGCCGCTTCTTGACAGTGTTCACAATCCAAGTTAAAAACTGCTACTGTTTTTTCTCCTGTAGCCAAATCAACACGCCCTTCGGATTCAAAATGAGTAAAACTCTGAAAAGGAAAGTCTCGATGATTGGGGATTGGAAGGAAGGCCCACATACTTAAAACAAAACCCAAGCCAATTAAGACTGGAATTTTTAATGACCTATTATCCTTGGGAATTTTACTGTGAAGGAAAAAGGATACTGCAATAAGAACAAGGTTTTTTAAAATCGACTCACCTGGAGTCATCGAAATCATTTCTCCAAAACAACCACAGTTTTCTGAATCTCCAATAGCCCATAAATAAATCAAATGACCCGTAAAGCTTCCCAAGAGAACTATAGAAATTAGCATCAGTTGTTTTGTGTAAAAAGGGAATAGTATTAGGATTCCAAGAGCAAATTCGAGCCCAATAAATAAACGTGCTAGTTGTGCTGCAAAAAACCGACTAGGAGCCAACCCCTGGTCCATTAAGGTAATTTCGAAAAACCCAGGAGCAACAAACTTAGTGTATCCCGAAAACAAAAAAGTTACACCCAATAAAATCCTTAAAATTATTTGAACCCTATTCATACCCTTTTTTATACAACTTTACCCCACAGGATATTCTTTTTTTAAGAAGGGGGTTGGTTTATGATTTTTTTAGGAAGGTCTTCCGGGTTTTAATTGTCATACATCAGTTTATTTTGAATTGAATATACACGGTTGTAAGCATAGGTCCCAAAAAAAATAAAATACATAAAAACCCCTTTTCTTGCTTGGATAGCAGCAATGATACTGAAAACAAAATAAATAAGATTTATAAAAATCATAAACCCGAGATAAGCATAGAAATAATCGTTCGATTCTGAATTATCAAATAAGAAGATTTGTAACACCCAGTACAACAGGCCCCAATTAATCATTGTTGTGGGTAATTGGGAAAATAAAGACTGGTGACAATGAAAATGTACGTAACGGCTTTTTTTTCGATTGACATAATAATATATTATTGCGGCAATTAAATTTATTATGGGTAAAGGCAAGCTGATTGCCAAAGCTGCAAACATCATTAAATAAGAACCCATTGCATCTTCTTTTTCACGAGAAGAAAGGTCATGAGGCTGTGGAAGTGGAACATGGGTCAATGACATAGAAAAAATTTAAAGATTATACGTCTACTCGACCCGAAAAGGGCGGATATTCATCAGTCATATATCCTAAATAAAGAGATACTCGGTATTGCCACCTTATGTTTCCTGCCATAAAATCATGCAAGCTTTCGGGGTACTTCCCAGAAATCAAAACAGAAAACCATGCAAAAATGGAAATAAAAATTCCAATCAGATTTCTAAAAAACAGCAGAAAACCATGAGGAATTCCTACAAAAAAAACTCCAAAGAAAAAACGGAGAAGTACCAAACTTCGGCTTATTTTCTCGGGATAAGGGACTTCAAATTGGGTGTATTCATCATCCGTCCCCAATAAACCAAAGGCAGGGTATCCGTCTGATAAATTGAACAATCGTGCATTGAGTCGAAGCTTCCATCGCATCAACTGAACTTGGAACTCAAAAAAACTTTGGGGGTAGTTTCCCGTAAAAACAACTACCAAAAAAGCAACAAAAAAGAGTATGGCCCCCCACAGTCCAACAAAGAAGAGTAAAAACACATGGGGAAGTGTTATGTACAAGGGTCCAAAGATGGTTCGAAGCAACAGTTCGCCTCTGGAATAATGCTCTTGATTTTTAATGGTTAGTGTTATCGTTTTTAGATTTAGAGGTTATATTTTTAACAAGTTAACAATTATTTATTACATGATATTTCAATCGATTTTGTTTCAAAGTAAATTTAATCTTAAAACAAAAAAAGCACGCTACAAATAAGTATCTTTGTCGGACAAGAATAGGAAAGAGACGCATGAAGCATATCAGAAATTTTTGCATTATTGCCCACATCGACCATGGGAAAAGCACTTTAGCGGACCGTTTGTTGGATTTTACAGGCGCTGTTACAGATCGCGAAAAACAGGATCAATTGCTGGACAATATGGATTTGGAACGAGAACGTGGGATTACCATAAAATCACACGCCATTCAAATGGAATATGCTCACCAAGGGCAAAACTATGTCTTAAACCTTATTGACACTCCTGGTCACGTAGATTTTTCTTATGAAGTCTCTCGTTCAATTGCTGCTTGCGAGGGCGCATTACTTATTGTAGATGCAGCACAAAGCATTCAAGCTCAAACCATTTCGAACTTATATTTAGCCCTTGAAAATAATCTAGAAATTATTCCCGTTCTCAACAAAGTAGACCTCCCGTCAGCAAACCCAGAGGAAGTTACCGACGATATCGTTGACTTATTAGGTTGTGAGCCTGAAGAGGTTATTCCTGCTTCTGCAAAAACAGGATTAGGGATTCAAGATGTTTTGTCTGCAATTATTGAACGTGTTCCCGCGCCTAAAGGGAGTGCAGATGAGCCTCTTCAAGCTCTTATTTTTGATTCTGTTTACAATCCCTTTCGTGGGGTTGAAACCTATTTTAGAATCTTAAACGGCTCGATTTCAAAAGGACAAAAAATTCAATTTATTGCTACGCAAAACATATACAATGCAGACGAAATTGGAACGCTTAAACTCAAACAAGAACCTAAGAAAACAATCAGTGCTGGAGATGTAGGTTACTTGATCACAGGAATCAAAGACGCAAAAGAAGTAAAGGTCGGTGACACCATAACCTCACCAACCAACCCTACTCAAAATGCTATTGATGGATTTGAAGAAGTAAAACCCATGGTTTTTGCCGGAATTTATCCCGTAGACACCGAAGACTATGAAGAACTCCGTGCTTCCATGGAAAAGCTTCAATTGAACGATGCTTCCCTTGTTTTTCTTCCAGAAAGCTCGGCAGCTCTTGGATTTGGTTTCCGTTGTGGATTCCTCGGAATGTTACATTTAGAAATTATCCAAGAACGCCTAGAAAGGGAATTTAATATGACCGTAATCACTACCGTTCCAAACGTTTCTTATCATGCCTTTGTAAAAAAAGATGTAAACGATTTGTTACTGGTAAACAATCCTTCTGATCTTCCCGATCCATCTGCACTTGACCGGGTAGAAGAACCTTACATTAAAGCCTCCATAATCACTAAGGCAGATTTTGTTGGAAATGTAATGTCTCTGTGTATAGAAAAAAGAGGGATAATAACTAATCAAACGTATTTGACTACTGAGCGCGTTGAATTGAACTTTGATATGCCCTTGGCTGAAATTGTTTTTGATTTCTATGATCGTCTAAAAACCGTTTCCAAAGGCTATGCCTCTTTTGATTATTCGCCCATAGGAATGCGTCCCTCAAAATTAGTTAAAGTAGATATTCTGTTGAACGGAAGTCAAGTAGATGCCCTTTCTGCTTTGATTCATGCAGACAACGCATATACTATTGGAAAAAAAATGTGTGAAAAATTACGCGGACTTATCCCAAGACAACAATTTGATATTCCAATTCAGGCAGCTATAGGAGCAAAGATTATCTCCAGAGAAACAATCAAAGCTTTACGAAAAGACGTAACAGCTAAATGCTATGGAGGAGATATCTCTCGTAAGCGTAAACTTCTTGAAAAACAGAAGAAAGGTAAGAAAAAAATGCGCCAAGTAGGAAATGTTGAAATTCCACAAGAAGCATTCATGGCTGTGTTAAAGCTTAACGATTAATCTTGTTCCCTCTTGAAACAATTCTCAAAAATCATTAGCTCTTTAACAAAAAAATTTGCTCTGGTTTAACAACATTAATTGTATCTTTTATCAAAATTTACGGATAACTCTATCCAAAAAAAACAGATAAATGATTTGTGTTCCTACTCTTTTTTTAGATGTAAAGCGATGTAAAAAAAATATTGTGAAGATGGCTTCAAAGGCCAAAAGACATGGCCTGGAATTTCGCCCACATGCAAAAACGCATCAGTCTTTGGAGGTCTCGAGATGGTTCAAAGAGTTTGGTGTGACAAAGCTTACGGTTTCTTCTCTTAAAATGGCGACCTATTTTGCTGAAGAATGGGACGATATTACGGTAGCTTTCCCAACAAATATCTTGGAAATCAAAACCATCAACCAACTTTCCAAAAAAATTAAGCTCAACCTTTGTATTGAAAATATTGAAGTGCTTGAGTTTCTTAGCAAACAGCTCGAGCACCCCGTAGGAATATTCTTAAAAATAGACATTGGGTATCATCGGACAGGAATTGACGTTGATGATATTGAGCTAATCAATTCTCTTTTACTTAAAATGAATAAACAAAAATTTCTTGAGTTCAAAGGGTTCTTGGGTCATGCAGGACACAGCTATAAATGCAGGTCTAGAGAAGCTGTAGAATCAGTTCACCAAAAAAGTAAAGAACAAATTCTTTTACTTAAAGAACGCTACAAAAAACAATACCCCAACTTAATCATCTCCCTTGGCGACACTCCCGGTTGTAGTGTTTCGGAGGATTTCTATGGAGTGGATGAAATACGCCCAGGTAATTTTGTCTTCTATGATCTTACCCAAAACATCATCGGGTCGAACAGTTTAGATGAAATTGCGGTGGCAATGGCTTGCCCAATTGTTGCAAAGCACAAAACCAGAAATGAAATCATTATTTATGGAGGAGGTATTCATTTTTCAAAGGATCGAATTGAAGACCCTGAAGATGGGATTATTTTTGGCCGTGTTGTTGAAAAAAAGAATAAAACCTGGGGGCCTTATATCCCAAAAATGTTTGTAAAAAGTCTATCACAGGAACATGGAATTGTGTCGGTCCCAGAGGCAATCTTTGATGGTTATAAAATTGGAGACCTCATATGGGTCTTGCCTGTTCATTCATGTATGGCAGCTGATTTAATGAAAAAGTTTTATACAGCAGATGAGGAGGTTATTTCAATGATGTAATCCTTCTTTCTTTTCCTATATTTAACACAAAATATTATTCATATGATTATTATCATGGGGGTCAGTGGTTCGGGTAAAACAAGTCTCGGAAAACACCTTTCTCTAGTAACATCTAAGCCTTTTTTTGACGCGGATGATTTTCACTCTCCTGCCAATAAAAACAAAATGGAATCTGGCAAAGCATTGAATGATTTTGACCGTGAACCATGGCTCAATCAGCTTGTAAAAAAAATTAAAGAATGGTCTTCAAGTGGGGGAGCAATTTTAGCTTGTTCTGCGTTAAAAGAAGATTATCGAAAAATCCTTTCTAAGGACAATCCCAAAATCACATGGGTGGTTTTGAGCGGATCTTTTGACTTGATTCAATCTCGATTAGAAAAAAGAAAAGATCATTTCTTTAAACCCGAACTCCTACAATCTCAATTGGATGCTTTAGAGCTTCCAAGTTATGGCATTCACCTAAATATTGATCAACCCGTTGAGGTATTGGTTCAATCGTTTTTGAACCAAACCACTATCCAAGGATCCGCAAAAATAGGAGTGATAGGTATGGGCGTTATGGGGCAAGGAATCGCTTTAAACTGCTCAGAAAATAGGTTTGAAACTGCTGTCTACAATCGGTTTGTAAAAGGAGAAGAACGTATAATTTTCGATTTTCTTGCTGCAAATTCTCAATTTGAAAATTTGTATGGATTTACAGACATACTGTCTTTTATTAATGCCCTAGAGCGTCCTCGAAAAATTTGGTTAATGATTAAAAGTGGTTCTACTATTGACCGGTTGATTGATGAAATTACGCCTTTACTCGAAGAGGGTGATATCATTCTTGATGGAGGGAATTCACATTATGAAGATACCCAAAGAAGAGTAAAAATTCTTGAAAAAAAGAAAATTCTTTATGTTGGTTGTGGAGTATCTGGAGGCGAAGTCGGAGCCCGTCAAGGTGCTTCACTAATGTTTGGAGGAAGTAAAGAGGCATATAAAATTCTAAGTCCTATTTTGAATAGCATTTCTGCAAAAGATAAAACAGGAAAACCTTGTCAAGCGTATTTTGGCGCTGACGGTGCAGGGCATTTTGTAAAAATGGTTCACAACGGGATCGAATATGCCGAAATGCAACTTTTAGCTGAAGTTTATGCGGTTTTATCACATCAAATGAGTTATCCTGAAATGGCTCTGCTTTTTGAAGAGTGGAACAAAGGACCAGAGGCAAGTTATCTATTGGAAATTAGCGCAAAAATCCTCCTTAAAAAAGAAGGGAATGACTATGTTGTGGATTTGATTCTTGATAATGCTGGAAGCAAAGGAACCGGGATGTGGTCTACAAATTCTGCGCTTGCTTTGGGGGAAGTTAACAACATGATGTCTTCAGCTCTTTTTTCCCGTTACCTTTCCAGTATGAAAAAAGAACGTACTTCTTTATCCAATCAAAAACCCAAAACACAAAAATTAGATTCTTTTGATCTTTTAAAATTAAAAGACGCCTACCATTTTGCGAGAATAATAAACCATATCCAAGGCTTTAATTTGATAAAGTCTGCTTCCCAAAAATATAATTGGGATTACTATCCCGCTGAAATTGCAAGGGTTTGGACCAAAGGATGCATCATTCGCTCTTCCTTGATGGAAAACTTAATTGAATCTTTTTCAGCCGAAAAATCACTGTTAAAAAACAAACAGCTTTTAAGCGATTTAACCTCAACTGAACCAGGTGCGGCAGCTCTTATTCATTATGCCGTTGATCAAAAAATTGCTTTAGACAGTTTCTCTTCAGCTTATCATTATTGGATTGGACTTTGTACAGAAAACCTCCCTGCTAACCTCATACAGGCTCAGCGAGATTTCTTTGGCGCCCATACCTACCAGAGAATAGATAAACCTTTGGACCAATTTTTTCACACTCAATGGCATTAATATGATTTATTATTCTCTTCTTTTATCGAAGTTGGTTTATGATGACTTTAATACTCGACTTAAGTGGTTTGACAATAGTGCTCATTCTCAGTCTCTTTCTTCAAAAAATTTTATGAAAAAAACCGTTATACTTTTCAGTTTTCTTTTCCTCATTTCCGGTAAAACATCGACTCCTAAAACCTATGAAATCGGTTATATAGAAACTCCCCTTGGTGAAATGTACTTTTGGCTCTACAACGAAACTCCTCTTCACAAAGCCAGTTTTATAAAATTAGCAGAGCAACACTATTGGGATCTTCTAAGTTTTAATAGGGTAATTGAAGATTTTGTTGTTCAAGGGGGTTGTCCTGACACGCCAGAAGGATTTTCAAATTCTCCCTATCTTATTGAGCCTGAATTTAACCCTGAGATCAAACACATATACGGGGCTGTTGGAATGGGTCGGGATAACAATCCCGAAAAATTATCTGCTGGTTGTCAATTTTATATTGTTCATGATGTGCTAGGGATTCCTAGACTTAATCAAAATTACACTGTTTTTGGTCAACTTTTTAAGGGTCTTGATGTTCTAGACAAAATCGCAAAACTTCCAACAGATTCCATAGATACACCCTTAGATCGAATTTCAATAAAAATTCGAGCTTTTAAATTTACAAGAGAGGAATTAAAGGGGCTTGGCGGGAATTCTTTTCTTAAAAAAATGATGAAATGAAATGAAATTATTGCTGAATTAATTTTTGAGTTTTTCTAGAATGGTCTTTATGTTTAATTTTTTTTCAAAAAGTAACCATCTTTACAGAAGATCTTCTAAAAAGATTTTCAAAACGATCTAAAATAAACATCCAGAAAGAATACTATTGAATTTACTATATTCGGAATTATTATCTATTATTTACTTCTATAAACTCAATCAATGAAATTTAAAATCCTTTTTGTTGCCTTAAACATGTTTTTTTTGAATTGCTTCGCTGTCTTTTCACAAGACTATCATGCCGCTTTTTTTAAAGAAAATGGCAAAAGCCTTCCGTATCGTATTTTACTTCCAGAGGGTTATCAAAACAACCTAGATTATCCGCTACTTCTTTTCCTTCATGGATCTGGAGAACGAGGAAACGATAATAAGCTTCAGCTTTTTCATGGAAGTAAAATGTTTATAGATGCAGGCTTTAGAAAAAGAAATCCTGCCATTGTTGTTTTTCCTCAGTGTCCTAGTGAATCGTATTGGGCAACTGTTGAAAAGAACTCCTCTACTAAGTTTACCTATTTCGAAAAACCAAAAAACAACCCTACTTTAGATTTGGTTGAGGGAATGTTGGACGAAATTATTTCGAAATATGGTGTAGATCAAGATCGAATTTATGTTGGTGGTTTATCAATGGGTGGTATGGGTACATTTGAATTGGTGTATCGAAACCCCAATAAATTTGCTGCTGCTTTCGCTATTTGTGGTGGGGCAAATCCTAAAATTGCAAGAAAAATCAAAAACCCTGTTTGGCGGATAGATCATGGGGATGCTGATACTGTAGTTCCAATTGAATTTTCTAAAGCTATGGTAAACGCTTTGATTAAAAATAACGCTAAAGTTACCTACAATTGGTATTCTAATGTAGAACACAACAGTTGGAAAAACGTCTTTGCTGATCCGAATTTTCTTCCTTGGCTTTTTTCACAAAAAAAATAAAATGAAAATCATAAGAACAGATCAAAATAATCTTGATTTTCAACTTTTGGTTCGTTCGCTCAACCAAGAATTATACATCCGAGATGGAAAAGACCATTCGTTTTACAGTCAATTTAACGGAATTGAAAACTTAAAACATGTTGTTGTTGCCTATGAAAATAATGTTCCTGTTGGCTGTGGAGCTTTTAAAACATTTGGCAAAGACACTATGGAAATCAAACGCATGTACACACATCCTGAGAGGCGTCAAAAAAGAGTTGCATCTGCAATTCTAAAAGAACTGGAGGCTTGGATGAAAGATTTAATGGTAATCAAATGTGTTCTGGAAACGGGAAAAAACTTGCCCGAAGCTGTTGCTCTTTACCACAAGTTTAATTATATCGTAATCCCAAATTATGACCCCTACCAAAATACCGCAAACAGTATTTGCTTCGAAAAAAAATTACTTTAGGCTTTTATTATAATATTAAACATTCAGTTCTCGAACTTTTTCACAAAGACCTTTATAAACCCTACAATTTAAAAGCTTTAAAGCGTGCCTTTTTTCAATTGTTCGATGGCATAGTTCGCAGCTCGAGCAGAAATTGCCATAAAAGTTAAAGAAGGATTCTGTGTTGAAGTGGACGTCATACAGGCACCATCAGTCACAAAAACATTTTTACAATGATGCAGCTGATTCCAAGCATTCAACATGGATGTCTTGGGGTCTCTACCCATTCGAACACCTCCCATTTCATGAATATCGTTACCGGGCGTACGGTTGTTGTCTTGGGTTTGAATGTTTACAAAACCTGCTTTGGTATACATATCGGTAAATTCATCGAAAAAATCTTGCAACATCTTCTCATCGTTTTCATCGTAATCGACATCAATATTCAATTGAGGAATTCCCCATTGATCAACTTTTTCTGCATC
>Ga0206125_10004040_pt1 | contig 13378 bp, 26 predicted proteins | sample Helgoland_Spring_4_FD_148598 | JGI IMG/M metagenome (GOLD analysis project Ga0206125, IMG submission 148598) | Pelagic subsurface seawater microbial communities from Kabeltonne, Helgoland, North Sea - Helgoland_Spring_Bloom_20160331_1 | ecosystem: Environmental > Aquatic > Marine > Epipelagic ... | reverse complement strand
ATCATCATTGTACTTAGGTTTCATTTTCAAATCACTCTCTTCTATCTCTCCACGCAAAAACTCATTACCATTCTCATACATATCGGCATAATAAATACCTCGTTGGAATCCGTGTTGATAATCAGATGGTTTAATACCAACTGCTCTGAATATCATATTAATTGTTTTTTGTTTTACGCCAGTTGGAGGACCCGCTACACCCTCTTTTTGTGTGGTAGCTTTTAAATATTCTTCTGACATATTATCCCTTACCCAATCGTGCCATACATCATAAGTAGAATCATCTGGCTTCAATGCAATTCTACCTACTGACTTACCCATTGTTTTCCAATGAGGAATTGAATTATACATAGAATGAATACCATACAATGCTGTAGTAGATAAACCAACTAAGGTTTGACCATATAACTTTTTCCAAGCATCTCTAATTACAGACGATGTAACTAAAGCGGCTACTAACTTACCACCTAAGAAATTAAATCCTAATGGTTGAGAACAACATATGGTTGTACCAATAGCAGTATGTTTTAATTTACCATCTTTAAATTTATTATCTAAAGACCAACCTATGAACTTATCTCTAGCTCCTAATGAAGTTACATCAGAACCCAAACATATAACACCCAATAGTTTATTGGTTACTTTATCTTTAACAAAGAACTTAATATTTCTGCCTGGATTGGCAGTAAACTCCATACTATGAATCAACCTACGAACCAATGTCCACGTCTCATTATCCTTAGCATTACCTTGCTCTAACATTTCAACATAAGGTTCTAATGCTTCTATCTCTTTTATGGTTTGTTCTTTATTGTTGATGTCTTTTGGCATCCAAAGGGAATTATTAATTCTTTTAAATTTAGATGCTTTCTGAGTCATTGAATATACATCAGCATTAAATTCTTGCCACTTTTTATATAATGTTTGTTCTTGAACCGACATTGTTTTAAGTAGATTTAGATTATCTACAAATGTCTTTTTTTCTTTATCAAAGTCGAATTTTGGTTCGTCAAAGAAATCTCCGAATCCCATACTATACTCTCTTTATTTAATTTTCAATTGTTAAGTAGCCCACGCTGGCCAAAATTTTGAGCGGGTGGTGGGAGTCGAACCTACATCTCTTCGATGGAATCGAAGTGTGTTTCCTATAACACTTCACCCGCAATAATATATATATATTTACATCTCCAAATACAATTTTATTTTTATTTTTTGAATAATAATTTTTAAACCTGCTGAGGCGTTATTAAACCAGTTTGTATAAAAGCTGATAGAACATTTAGAGCGCCAGTTATTGCCGTAGCGCCCGCTGGAATAACAATACCAGCTGCTACAGTTGCTGGTACAGCAGCGGCAGTAACATTTGCTGCGATAGCAGCTTGAATTGCTGTAATCTGCCCAAGCGCAGCGCCAGTTATATTTACTCCAATTCTTGATGGTGGTGCTATTGCACCAGTAGGTAATAAGGTAGTTTGTATTGCGGTTATGCTCGCTATAGCTGATATTAAGTTAGCAGTTACAGGAGCAATTACACCAGGATAGCCAGCAGCTGCTACACCCGAACCTGCGGATATTGGTATAGATACATCTATAAAACCTTTAGCTGCTATTGCTGGTGGTAGTAATACACTTGACATTTAACTTAGATGAGCTATCATTTCACTTTTAGAACGACCACCTACGATTCTGTGTATCTCTACTCCGTCATTTTCAATTACAGTAGTTGGAACTGATCTAACGTTGTATTCTCTAGCCAACTCTTCATTCTTATCTATATCGAGTATTCTAACAGAATAACCTTCATTCATTACTTCAGCCATTATAGGTTTGAAAGATTGACAAGGCCCACACCAAGTAGCGGTAAAATATATTGCTTTTTTCACTTTAGTCTCCTATTTTAATTTTGTGGAGCTGAGGGGAATCGAACCCCTGTCCAGTCTGTATTATCAAAAAAGTCATTCACAACTTATCAGGTTCCAACCCTCTGAGACAGTACCTGCAACACACCAGCTATTTTATTGGATAGCTCCGTACATCTTTATACTCATATGTGAGAGTTGTTTGTCTAACTTATTTTATGACCGAGTGTTAGACAACTCAGTAACTTTAAGCGTAAGCGTAAGTTTGCTGAACATCTGCCTTACGGCTGATTGGAGCAGCTGAGTAATCAAACTCGGCTAGATGCCAATCAATGTCCAACCCGTCAAGCGAATTATCGCCATTTCAGTTTGGTGAGTCTTTTTTAGCGAGACCTACTCAATCTCCGTTGCACTCTATTTTCAAAAAACACCTGTCGATTTCCAATGACAGCCCCATATTTAAATATTTTCTAAATGTTCTGACCAACCTTCATCATCATCAAAGTCATCACGACTTTCTAAATAAGATATTACCTCTTTTATTAAATCCCAATCTTCATTGTCTCTAGCTTCTTTTAAAGTATCTAATACCCATTCTAAATCTAACATTCATATCTCCACTTATTATGGATATAAATAGAGTCTAAGCTTTAAATTGTGATGTAATATCTTTTAAAACTTCTTCTAATTTCCCATCAATATTCATTTTAGTATCTGTAATAATCTTAGGTTTTTTCTTAGAAAGTTTAATTTCTTTAGGCGACAATAGTGTAATAAGTATTGTCAATCCAAATGTTTGTAGTATATTTAATGTTGGTAAACCAAATATATCTGGCATTAACCAATTCCAAAGTAACCACAATGGTATGCTTAAAAACAAACCTGTACACAAAAATACCAATATACCTAAACCTGCTAAATATAAATATTCAGAAAACAAACTCCAATATAATTTTATTTTATTCATCTTTTTTTCTCTTTTTCTTTTTACCAAAAATTTTATCCCAATTATCAGAGTATTTCTTTTTGTCTGTCACCCTACTCTTATCGCCCTTTCCTGCATCAGAGTATTTTTTACTCATAATGTCCAACCCATTATTATAAAATAGAAGTATGCTATCGCTATCAATACAAATAATGCTGTTTTAAAATATATCATCTGTATATCTTGGTGAGATGCTACTCGTTTTTTCTTTTCTACTCTATCCCATTTGTTCATTGCATTTCCATATCTAAGTATGCCAACAAAACTTTATCTGTTGGGTTTACGTTTTTATTATTGTTCTGAAATATCTCCCACGAGTCTTTAGCATATTGTCCTATACCATATAACTCATCGACAGATTTAAAACCTTTGACATAACCCTCACTCATCTTCTTCAATGATTTGGCTCGTCTATTATACAATCCCAATGGCTTCAATAACTCTGCTAACTCTAATTGATTAGCATTCATCATATCCTTTGGTGTTGGGTATTTACTAAACAACTCATCTCTGATTGTATCCACCTGTTTTCTATTTGTTAGGTTTAACAACATACAACAAGTTAGCATCTTCCAACCATCAGGTTGATAAATCTCCTGTAGTAGTGGTCTTATTATTTTTCTATGCAATATCCCAACCATCACTTAAAAACTTTTGAGCTTTTTTGTATTTAAGAACCTTAACTGCATCACCTTTCTTAATTGTAACCAGCTGATTTCTGCCTGGTTTCTTTTCAGCTATAACAGTAGTATTTTTCACTCTATCCATAATTCGTACACCATTTAAGTGGTCTATTTCGTGTTGAATACAAACAGCCTCTAAAGTTCTAACTGCTCTATCCTCTTCAATTTCATCATCTTCCCAACTACCTTTGCCAGATTCTCCTCTATCAACCCCACTAAAAATCCAACCACTCTCAGATTGAGCAGTTTCTATGTGGACTGTTTCGTATCGTTTGGTGTGTACTCCTTTGCCTGGATAAGATAGACAACCCTCATAAAAAGGAATCTCAGTTTCCTTCGACACAATCTTCGGGTTGATGAGTACCAAAGGTTCACGAACATTGACAACGGCCACTTGTGCATCAATTCCCACTTGATTAGCTGCCAACCCAATGCCGTCTTTTCTTTCGTTAAGTATCTGAAATAATTCTGTTGCGATTTCCAATCCTTCTTCAACTGTCACCTCTCTTAGTTTCTTTTGTATTAATGGATTATCTTTTTTGAAACAATTAGTTAGTTCACGCATTATTTATACCACCCCTTTTTACTTTTAGGATCTTTTATAACTGCTTTGTATTCTAACAATCTACCACAATCTTCACAAGACATAGGAGTTACAGATTCGACAGATGAATATTCAATCAAATGGTTTTCAATATGATCTTCAATCAATTTCCAATCAGATTTATTATTAGTATTCAAACCATCGTAATCTACATCTTCTCCACAACACTCAGTATACTGAGCTTCTTTCTTAGCATTGGGATTACCTTTTTGTTTAAAGTAATCCCTATCCATAGCTACGTTTATCATCTTTACCATCTAACCTCCGAAATTGTGATTGATGAAATCCTTCTGTTTCTTTACTGCTTTTTTGAGAGCTGCTTTTTTCTCTCTATCTCTGGCAATAAGTATCTCTTGCTTTGTCCTGCGTTTAGTTTTTTTCTTAGCAACTACTTTTGTAGGTTTAAGAGTACCTTTCAACTTAGGTTGTTCTTTACCTTTGTGAAATACATTACCATCTTTATCTACAAACTCAGCCATAAAATGCCATCCAGCAGGACGACCTGTTGGTTTGTATGCCGGTTTAGATACATCGGGGAACAATTTATGCATATTACCCATCACAGCCCTACTGCCTATTACGGATACTGCTTCTGTGCTTACGTTAGCAACAGGTTCACCTGTGACTTTACAGTCCATATAGGCAACACCATCGATATAGTAACCACCATTTTTTTCAAACGTGTTTTTATTTTTAGCCATTTGTTATTTCCTTTTCTTTGTTTAACCAATTCAATTTATAAATATGAGCATCCGTATACTTATAAGGTTGTACATGCTCTGATTCTAAAATATCTACTACATTTACCCATTTAGGATTCATAGTATCTCTTACCTGATATACACCATCTTTGTGGTTTGTACCTTTGAGTAATACAAAATCCCCATAGTCAAAAGGCCCACCCCATCGTTTGAGTAGGTTACGAGATAATGCAACAAACTTATAGTTAGATGCTTTACTGATACGAATCTTAGTTCCATCAGCAGTTATGTTTGGTGTATCATCACATTGAATTACATTTGGTTGATACATAGTTACATCTACCTGTATACCATATTCATCATAATGAGATAGTTCATCTCTTAATGAAGAATTTTCTGATTTCAACCTCTCTATTTTAGTTGAATACATTTGTTTATATTCTTTAAACATAGTGGTTGAGAAAAAACCATTTACTAATGTCACCGCTAGTACTCCAGCTATAGCTTTTCCTAAAGTAATCATATTTGTCTCCTTATTGATATTACAAGTTACGAAATAAATAAATACAAGTCAAGACTTATTTTTATTTTTTTTAATATTATTTACAGCCTGTTTGTAAATTCCATTTACAGCATCCATTTGTTTTTTGGATAATCTCATATTATTTGTAGCCTGTTTCATAATACTTCCTAAAAAATATTCTTTACTACGTTTATACCCATCAGACCAATTAGTATCTCCTATCAAATTATTAACCATTAGCATTTTAGGAACTACCGATTCAACCCATTGAACTCTCTTACTCATCTCCTCAGGCGAATTGCGTTTTACAATGCTATTTATGGCTTTTTCCATCTTATGAGTAATCTTTCTACCAGACTTCAATGCCACTAACATATCGGAAGTAAATTGATCCGATTTACCACTAGCCTTTACCTGTGTTTTGATTATATTTTCCAAAGCAACAATTCTACTTCCAAATTGTTTTTTGTTAAATTCAATCCACTTATTCACTATAAATACCTCGGTCCTGTCCAACTAAACCAATTGGTTTCAGAAGAAAAAATAGTACCTCTAACGTGTTTAGCTGGAGCTCTCCAACTAGCCGCTTTAAATACATCTCCAACAAAGTAAGGAATACCCTTTAGTACACCATCTGTTTTAGCGATGAATCCCCATACTGAAGAACCATGCATAACTTTGTCAAACTTTCTACCAGGTTTAACAGAAACTCCATTGTTAAAGTTTTCAACCATTTCTGGATTGCTCATAAATTTAGAGTAATCCACTTTAATGTTCTCCAATAATTTACTTATCGAAGAATCATATATTACTTTATTTTCATTATTCATTTATTATTTCCCTGTATTATACCTAAATATAATAAGAAAATTTAATACAAGTCAAGACTTTTTTTATCTTATTTTTCTACTAAATCCACCCTTTTCTAATCTCTGAGCAGGTGGTGAATCAACTAAGTTAGCTTCTAAATCTTCTGTAGATCCTTCTATCGTAGCTTCTTCTTTGACATCTTCAGCTTTTGCATTGAATCTTTCATCATTACTAACTGTAGATTTTATGTTGTCTTTCCATTCTTTCTTTTTTCTTTCAGCTTTTTCTCCATATACTTCCCACCACTTTTTATTTTTTTCTTTCTTTTTGGTAGGTTCTTCTTCATCATTTAACAGAGTTACATTGTAACTTATTACAAATAAAACTGCCATTGGATCGAATACAAAGATAAGAACAAAGATAAAGAATTTAACCACAGTATCTACATCGGTTTCAAAGATACGAGCTAAGTATATAGCAGGTCCCACCTCTACGCCAGTTTCGACTAATGCTATTTTCAAATCTCCAATCTCACCTTTGAGTACAATGATGTCATTATTCATTTTAGATATTTGAGGTTGATATTCTTCTCTCAGTTTTCTACGAGCAGTACGATAGTTTTCAGGTAGTTCTTTTACAGCAGCATCTAACTCCTCTTTTAAGTATACCTTATCTTCTTCTAACTGGTCTAGTCTGTCTTGTTTATAAATTAAAGCAGTAGATTCTTTCTCAAAACCTACTGTAGCACCTTGGTATGCGTTGGATAGAAATCCAAATATACCGGCGGATGTGATTAATACGAGAGTAACAACTGCTATTGTCATATAGGTTCTATGTGCTATATTTATTTTATCCCAATACCTATATAGAAATGAAGCAGCTACTAATTTACCAAACTCTAATGAACCAGCCATTATAATAACGGCAAATTGTGCTCCAGCAAATAGCTTTGATAAACCAAATACTGAAAAGAAAGCAGCGCTTCCAGCTATTGATAGAGCTGAAAATCCCACTAACTTATTAAACGATTTAGATTGTTCAAACACGAGTTTCTCCTATTTATTTATAATAAATATTCAAAACCTAATTTATATCTTCAAATTCGGCTTCTAGACACTTCATACATATATAATAATCGTTGTTGTTCCTGAGAACAGCATCGGCTAATCTCCACATACTTTTGAGTTTATCTGGCGTATAACCTTTATTTACCGACACTGTTCCAAGAATTACGAACACGTCATCATTTACATTGATGCGTTTTTGCATCTATTTTATTTTGACGCTGTGCTTTGTCGGTTTTTTTGGTTCTATTTTAGGAATAGAAACAGAGAGAATTCCATCTTTAAAATTAGCTGAAATGTTTTCCCCATCTAATAAATCACCAAGTTCAAATGAACGTTTGAATGAAGATGCTTTTAACTCTCTACGAAGTACTTTAGCGCCATCTTCACCATCGATTCCGTGCTTATCGCCACTAATGGTTAATATGCCCTCTTCAACTTCTACATTGAGCTGCTTCTTATCTAAACCAGGAATCTCTGATATGATTCCAATCTTATCATCATATTCATATACATTTACTTTTGGATATGCTGTTCCTTGAAATGGTTTAACTCCAACCGATTTTGTTACATCGGGAAAAGATGATTCGACAATTTGGTCGAACATTTTATCAAATGGTGTTAAAAAAGAATCCCTGTCGATTACAGGGAATGGATTGCGTACTATTACTTTAGTCATTAGGTTTCTCCTATTGTTGTTTACTTTTAGTCAAACATTAACATCCTCATTTGAGCGATGTCAATAACTTCTATAATATATATCGTGTAATTTAATAAAAACGTATTATTTTTTTAAACTTCTAAACCTCTTCTAAACCAACCAAAGTAAAACTTCTCTAAATCTGGTTTACGAGTAACTAAGTCAGCGTAGTATTTAATTCTGTAAGCTCTAACTCTATCTAACTCTACACCTTCCATAGCCGCTATAGTTTTAGGGCCCATTCCACCATCTACTTTAAGTTCAGCTCCTTTTCCATTTGCAGCACGTTGTAGAATTTTAACGGCTCTACCTCTACCTTGGTTTACACACATATCAAAATAGATATGTCTTAATTCTTCTGATAAGGATTCTACTTTATTCTTATCCCAATAGTGTTCTTTATATATTTCTTTAGCACCATCTTTTGTCAAATTGGCAATATCCACATCGGGATGACTACGTTTAGCTATGCCAAAATTAGTCTCTCCGCCTGGATCATCAGGATCGTTTACATATCCACCTTCGTGGTGTAATACTACTTCTATAATATCATCAAATTCAACTAGCATTATTATTTCTCCTTCTTCTTAGAGTGTCTAAACCAAAAGTCTATTGTCTTACCAAAGGTAGCAATAAATGTACCTAATATAATGTTCAACAAATCTCTATGAGTTTCATCTAATTCTAAGGTAGGATGAAATAGTAAATATAATACCCAGTACAATATAGCAAACATACCAGCAGTAATGGTAAATTGCATCCAATCAGGCAAACCATCTCCGCCCATATATAAGTCAGGACCTGTTGGTAAGTCTGGTTTCTTTTCAACTTTTTTTTCTTTACAATCACAATTACAAGCTTCTAAGCTTTTTTTGTTTTCCATAAAAATTCTCCAATATAACAATAAATATATGAAGAACTAAATATTATTTTAAATTCTCTTTCTTAACAAACCAAATTCTGCCCATAGTATCTTTAACTCTCCAATCGCCATTCGCTTCTACATTCTCAACGAAAACAGCCTCTTTAGCATACAAAGTTCCATTTACAGTAGTTACTGTATTTAGAACTTTGTATCTTGTACGTTCTTTTTTCATTGTTCTTCTTCGTGGTAATCTAAGGTTGTTGTTACATTAGGTAGATTTAACTCTAATTGATTTGTGTTTCTGTTTACAACACCCAATTGAGTTTTAATCTCATTAACAACAATTGTTAAATCTGATATAGCGGTTTTTATCTTTGCTAAATCCATAGTCAAAGATTCTGCCTGCCTACTTGCCATTTGACTTTTCATCTTTAACCTCCTGTAACTTTTTAGCATCTCCCATATGTTTTGGCATCACACTCAAATACTCCATAGCATCTGATTCATTCAATGCCATAAATGTGTAACCCTCACTGGTAGTCCACTTTTTATAGTGATTCCACTGACCACTATCTTTCTTTTTACTCATATAACCTCCTGAGTTATGTTATTCTTCTTCTTGATTTTCTTCAGCTGGTTTATCAACTAAATCTTCTTTCTTAGCTGCTTTCTCTTTAGCTATCTCAGCTACAAATGCTTTTTTCTTTCCGCCATCATATTCATAAGCATGCCCTTCATTAATCAGTATGTCATTTATACTAACTAATCCATCTGCAGACCTATCAACATTTTCTGCAATTTCGTGACCTACAGAATCAGGTGATACAAAAATCTCTCCGAGAACCCTACCAAATTTACCAGTTCCGTGAGATACAATCTTAAACACACCAGCTTCTAATAATTCTTTATTACGGGCTTTAGCGGCCAAACCTTTTTCTTTTTCAGCCAAATCTCTGGTTCTACTTTCCCAAGTATCTATACCCATATATCTAATTCTCTTTTTAATCTTTAAATCAAAACCCAAATCAATATAACAATCAATTGTGTCTCCATCTAAAACTCTATCTAAAGTACCATTGTACTCAAATGATGCTGGTTTTTTAGCCATTAGCTTTCTCCTATCGTAATCTAATATTTAGTTGCGTAGCTAATAATCTCATTCTTGAATCATAAACATTTCTATCTAATTTAGTTAAGATGTTATTAGCATCTGCGGTTGTAATCTTCTTACTATAAATAGTTTTCTCATATAAAAAAGTATCATTATCTGGTGTAGACGCTATTTTCTTTAAAAATGTTCTAACCACTTTATAATCCAAATATGTGCTGTAGCTTGTAGATAGTCCTGATGTTTTAGTAGCCATAACTATAAAGTTGTCAAAATCACTTATTTTACTTTGTTCCATATTTACTCCTGTTTGTTTTTAGTTTCTTATTTGTTTTATCCAAGCACTCGCCATTTCTTTAGACGGGCACAAATCTTTTCTGATTGCTTCTATGGAAGCATTCCACATTTCATTATCTGGCACATATAGGTCTAATGAGTTTAACTCCAAAAGGCCTTCTACCCCATCTTCGGTTAAACTCTTAACGTAATCAGTTAAATCATAACCCCATTCATCAGTAAACTTTTCGTTACTCACACCGGTATTGATTCTCATAGCCCTACCAACTATTTGTATTGCATTTTCTGTAATTGGTTCTTTATCGTAAAGTGTAGACATTTCTTTATCAGTTTTTCTAAAAGAAAAGATGGTTTTTAAATTATGAATATTCATACCCATATCACCCTTTTCAACTACTAATAATATCTCACAATTATGTTCTGGATTTGAAAGCGCTTCTTTTATTTCATCTTCTGTTCTGGTTGTATATTCAATTCTAGTGCCAAATCCCCATGGTACAAAATTGACAAATCCCTTAAAATTATGAGTCAATACGGCTATTACATCTGGTTTATGTTCTGAGTTTCCTAAGTATTCGCTGGCACCATCTTTAGACAAAGATTTAAGAGCAAGTTGGATATTATCCATAGTGAATCCTAAAGCGCCATTAGCTCTTTCTGTTTTAATCATTATAGTTCTTTTACCATATTTATAACTCTTTTCTAAATGGAGTTCTACAGCATCATAAAACTGCATATAAACATCCCCAACATCCAATCCTTCTAAATCATATTTAGTAATTGAACCTACCCAGCCAGACCTACCGATAGTCTCTTTTAATTTAGGATACTTATTTATTATGTTAAAATCCATAGAACCGACAACAGGCACCTTATTTATCTGTTCTTTATTTGGTGTAGCAGTTAATCCAAATATATATGGTGTTCTTTCAGCTAACTTAGAAAGCATCTTAAATAATCCACCCTCATATTTTGGTGTATTTGATCCCATAACATTACGATAATTATCTATGTGTGAAATCATCCAACTATGTGATTCATCAACAAAGTAACCAGTTTTTAATCCCATACCTTCTAAGTCTCTCATAAATCTTTTACCATTATTACTAACACATATAGCTTGGTGTGTGAGACACAAAAGAACTTTATTACCTTTTTTGAGAAGAGTCCTAGCCTCTTTTACTGTAGTAGCAATATAAACTGCTTTACCTGATTGTATTATGCTTTTAGTTGCAGATTCTTTGGCTTGCATAATATCGAATACTTCGGTTTTTGGATATGAATAGATTATCAAATCTAAATTATGTTCTCCAAACAAAGTTGGTATAAAATTATTAAATGTGGTATAAGTTTTACCTAATCCAGTCGTTCCCCTAATAATATACATTTTTTCTTTATTTGTAGCAAACCCTTTTTTATTTATAAGTTTATTAAAAGGTTCTATTAAATATTTATCTGTTACATCTTTATTATTTTTCATTTTGCATTTTCCATTTTTAATTAAATTTTTTTATCCTTTTTAAAAATTGGGTGGCCGGAGAAAGGAATTAAAACCAGCCACCCGTTTGATGTCCGCCCCTCTTAGTAGGAGCAGACATTCACAGAGAGAAACTTAGTTAGCGTTCTCAACTTCATCTTCATTGAACAAGTCATCAGAAGAACCATCAGAAACATACTTTTGAACAAGCTGCTTCACATAAGTTCTTTCAGACTCAAGCCCACCATCTTCAGAAAACTGAGGATAGATAGTCACTTCAGCCGCCTCATCTAATCCGAAACCATCGAAGAGAAGTCCAGCAATCTCAACCGAAGTTCTGGTTGAAATACCACCCGACAACCTACCAGCTTCAGACTTTGACTCATTACGAGTTGAAGAAGCAATCTCAGCAACAGACTTTAGTAAGTCTGAATCAACATGTGGAAACATATAATTCAGTAAGCCATGTTCTTCATCAGAAGTCAAAACATCCATTTCTACGATAATGAATCTATCCATCAAAGCCTTATCCATAACTCTGGTAGAAGTGTATTCATTACCCACATTAGCGGTGGCAACGAAAGTCACACCCTCAGCCACGTTGATGGTTTCTTGACCTTCACCCTCATCAAGTCTCAAATATCTCTGACCACTATCTAAGACAGTCATCAAAATATTCCAAGCATCAGGATGAGCCCGACTCAACTCATCTAACAAAATAACAGCGTTAGGAGTTTGAATAGCTTTTACAAACAAAGCCTCAGAAAAGTAAGTACCCTTCTTTTTATCAAAGTGAGTATTACCAATCAGAGTGGCCCGAGGGTCTTGTGTCGCACCTAAGTTGAAGTAGAAGTCAGCCCTATCGAGCGAATTAACCAATGACTTAGCCGCCATAGTTTTTCCACAACCAGCAGGACCTGTCATCAAAATATTCTTACCACGAACAGCTGAACGAATCAGATACTTCCACTTCAGCTCTTTCATAACCAAACCTTGCGGTTTTAAACCATAAGAAGAGTGAATGAAGTTAAGAACCTCAGCATGTTCTGATGGAATATCAACTGATGAAACATCAATGACAGGAGCAGCAGTAGCCTCAAATTCTGACATTGGAACTTTCCACCAAAAATTCCTACCATTTTTATCAACCCTACGTTCTAAAGCCATACCCTGTTGGTAAGCTCTCTTACGAGTGCCTGTTCCCATAGCTGATGTGTATTTTACACCATCTTTGTCGAAGGCATTATAACGATTGCCCGACATCTCTACTTTTACGATTACAGATTTATTCATATCTTTTTTTCCTTTTATTTGATTTGAATTGTTAATTTTTGTCTCTCTCATTACACCTAATAATACACATAAAATGCAATACGAGTCAAGCCTTTTCTTTAATTATTTTCAATATTCTTTCAGCCACTTCTTCGTTTTCACCTTTCCACCAATAACTTCTTCGTACATTTTTTACATGCTCTCTTAATATTTCTTTGATTTTACCTTTCATTAGTTTTTCTCCAAAAACAATTTGTTCATAGTTTTAGCCACAGCCAATACCGAAGTCACATCGACAAAAGCAGCACCATTACCATACATTTTTTTGAAAGTTGAAGTAGAACTTTCTCTGTCATAACTATCTCCGATGAAGTAACTTAGAACCTTAACACCACGACTACGAATCTCTTTAATCATTTTAGAAGTGTGG
>Ga0206125_10004034_pt1 | contig 13382 bp, 7 predicted proteins | sample Helgoland_Spring_4_FD_148598 | JGI IMG/M metagenome (GOLD analysis project Ga0206125, IMG submission 148598) | Pelagic subsurface seawater microbial communities from Kabeltonne, Helgoland, North Sea - Helgoland_Spring_Bloom_20160331_1 | ecosystem: Environmental > Aquatic > Marine > Epipelagic ... | reverse complement strand
GTTCAAATCCCGTTTTTCGCTCTATATATATACCAATGCTGAAGTGGTGGAATTGGTAGACACGCTGGACTTAAAATCCAGTGGGCAGTAATGCCCGTACGGGTTCAAGTCCCGTCTTCAGTACAGATAAAAAGCCGAAACGAGAGTTTCGGCTTTTTTTATTTAATCATTTAGAACATATCCTTGAATACTTTTATCGTTTTGAGAAACAATAAAAAGTGATTTTTGATTTGTTGTTTTCATATTTAGAATTGACCTAGATTCTCCTGGTATTAAAATACCAGATTGTTTATTCCCTATATGTTTAAATGTGCCATCTTTCATCCCTTTTAATAGCATTCCATTACCTGCATCTAGTTTAGGAGTTTCAACTTCTGTATTAGTAATATTTCCAACTAATATAAGGTCTATGTAGCCATTAAAATCAATGTCCGTCGCCAGTACATCATGTATGGGAAAAGATTGAGCAATAATTGGTAGTTTTTGAATTGTAAAGGTATCATTGTTGTTAATCAATAGAACAGATTCAAATGATTCGGCATATTGTTTACTTGCATTTTCATAATTTGATTTTCCTATGATATCTTGTAATGTGGCATTTGCAAAATCTTTATATTGTGGATATTTATCTCTTATAAATGGCATTTGTTCACTACTACATTCTTTTCCTCTGAGGGGAACTTTCTTACCGTTATATTCTTTTGTTATTATTAAATCATTACTTCCGTTATTGTCAAAATCGTCAAATACAATTTCAAAAGGTTTTTTTCTTGAAGCGCTATATTTACTGTTAAGACCAAGGTTTCCTGCAATAATATCAAAATCCCCATCGTTATCTATATCTGCTTCTGTTAGACTAAGCCACCATCCTTTTGGCACGTTTTTAAAATATGTTTCAGTAGCATTAAATAAACTATTTCCATTATTTAAAAATGCATGTATTCCCATAAACTCACCTGTTACAATTAAGTCTTGTTTTCCATCATTATTTAAATCTTTGACAATGATGTCATTAATTAAACCAAGCTCTTGATTTTTCCCAAGCCATTTCTTTGAGGCATCATTAAAGGTTCCTTTTCCGTCATTTATCAAGATGTACGACTCAGGTATTTTAGGATATTTATTTTGGACAAGTCTTCCTCCAATAAATAAATCTTGATCACCATCGTTATCAATATCTATATTCATTAGTTTGTATCCATTGTGCTTCATATTCGGTAAGAAGGTATTTGAATATGAAAATTTTAAATTTCCATCATTTAAGTATAATCTATCTGTTAATAACGGATTTCCCTCCTTAAATTCGTTACCTCCACTAATAACATATAAGTCTAAATCTCCGTCGTTGTCTGCATCAAAAAATAGCGAACCTAAATCCTCATTTTTTTTGTGTAATGACCCCCAAGGACCAGAAATACTCCTAAAAGTCCCATTTTTGTTTTGTATGAACAATTTACCTTCTTGACCTGCACTACCACCTATATAGAAATCATCAAGTTTATCGTTATTTAGGTCTGCCATAGACATTAAAGGGCCAAGTGTGCTTTGTTTATAAGGGAGAAGAACTTCTAAATCAAAATCATTAAATACATTCTCTTTGTGTTTAAACAATGAAGCTATTTCCTTTTTTTCTCTCAATATTGTTTTTTGATTTTTATTAATATTATAATTCCAGATTTTGTCATTTTTATCTGGTTTAACGTTCAGGGTTTTGTTAACTTGAATGTTAGTTATAAGAGTTCTTTTATTATTTGGCCAAATCACCTCAAGACTATCAACTGAATTAATATTTTGTAGCCCAAATAGTAATTCACGGTCTACCGAAGACAGATAACCTTTATTTGGAGTGTATTCAATAAATTGTTTTTGATTATTGTAAAACAAAGTAAGTTTTGTGCCAATAATTTGTTTACTAGAATTTAATTTGACCTTTAAAAAATTATTCTTTGAAGTATTTTCATACAAAAATGCAGTTTCATCGATGTTATTGATTAATAAATCTAAATCACCATCATTGTCTAAATCACAGTATGCAATGCCATTTGAATATGTAGCATCATTTAGTCCCCATTCTTTAGAAACATCATCAAATAAAAGATTTCCATTATTTTTAAAGGCTAAGTTTTTTGATGGTATTTCTGGGATTTTGTTATAAAAGTCTTGCCTAAGTTCTTTAGGGAATCTACCGTTGTTTTGTCTTTTTATCTTTTTTAATTCAATCTGAGTATCGTTATCTGTGTAATATTTTCTAAAACCATTAGTGATAAAAATATCCTTATGGCCATCATTGTCAAAATCTGCAATTAGGGTAGACCAACTCCATTCACTGCTTAGTAAGTTAGAAACACCTGTGATGTTACTGAAGGTATTATTACCATTATTTAATTGTAATGAGTTAAATTTATTTTGAATTTGATATTCTTTATTGTAGACCAAATAATTGTAAAGTTCTACATTCATGGAAGGCATTAATGTTTTATTCATGAAATGATCTTTTGATGCCATTTCAACGGTAAAAATATCTTGGAGTCCGTCATTGTTAATATCTGCAATATCTGTCCCCATTGATGCCCAACTATTGTTCTTTGTATATGATTTTATTTGCTCTTCAAAAGTTCCATTTTTTTGATTGATGTATAAAAAATCTGGAGTGGTGAAATCATTGGTTAAATAGATATCCATCCATCCATCTTGATTTATATCTGAAACAGCAACAGTTAATCCATTACCATAATTTAATACTCCAGTTTCTTCTGTAACATCAATAAATGTATTGTTACCATTGTTTTTATATAGCCTGCTGCTGCATTTTAGTAGGTTTGATTTGTCTTTTATTTTTTCTTTAATAAATTGCTCTGAGGCTCTCGTATATATAGATTCATTTATTACAAAGCAATCTAGGTCTCCATCCTTATCATAGTCAAAAAAAGATGCATTTCTACTTATCCCTGGATCATCTAAACCAAAACTTGCTGCGGATTCCGTAAATGTTAGATCTTTATTGTTGAGGTATAATAGATTTTTTCGTTTAAGTCCTTTTTCGGGTCCAGCTTGGCATACATAGATGTCAAGGTATCCATCATTATTTATGTCGGTCATGACTACACCAGTACTCCAACCGGTTTTAATAATTCCTGAAGTAGAAGATATGTTTTGAAATTTTAATGATCCTTTATTGAGGTATAATGTATTTGCTCCTGAATTTGATGTAAAAAATACATCTTGTAATCCATCATTGTTAATATCACCTACAGCAACTCCCGCACCTCTATAAAAATATTTATGAGCTAAAACGTTATACATTGTATTTACGTCAACGTCAATATTATTAGCAAAATAAATACCACTTTCGTTTGGAGTTATTTTTTTAAATAATGTTGATGATTTCTCATCAATAGTAGAAGTTTTATGTTCACAAGCATAGCACAAAAATATTACACATGAAATAAGTGGAATAATTTTAGTAAATTGTTTCATACTTCAATTAATTTGTTACAAATTAAATAAAAATCTACAATTGTAAAAAACCAGCTTTTAAAGGTTCCATGTTAATAATCTATATTTAAAACTTATTCTTTTTTAATGCTCAAGTATTTTTTAAATAATTCTAAAATTTCAATAGACAATAAAGAGTCAATTTTTATCCACATTCCTAAATGTGGAGGCTCTACCTTTGTTGGTTTATTAATGGATTCTGTAAAACCACAAAATTTTGATTCAACAATTCCAACACATAAAATAAATAAAGTTGGAAACACAAAAATCATGCATGTAGATTTTAATACAAGAGAGAGAAAATTTAAAGCTCCTTCTATTTTTAATCCAAACAAAAATCAAGAATTTATTGATAGCCAATTATTCATTTTATTTAGAGACCCTGTAGAACGCATTATATCTGAGTTTAATTTTCAATATCATATTTTAAATGGGAAAAATGGAGATCAAAAAGCAGCTCTTTTATCAAAATTAAAACGAAGGCCTAACTCAATAGAGGAGTATATAGAGTTTAAGGAAACTCAAAATTATCAAACAAAGTTTTTGTTGGGAAAACCCTTAGGATATCCGAAAAATGTAAGCGCCAATGATTTTAATAAAATCATAAATGCTATTGAGGTTTTGTCTATTCATTGTGGTATTACAAATCAATACGCAAGTTTTCTTAATCTCTTTGAAAAAAAAACGGGAATTAAACTTAAGAAAAAGGTTTTGGTTCGTAAAAAAACCCCTTTCTTGTATTTTAATCCTATTTCAGAAGCAACAAAAAAGAGAATTATAGCTTTAAATAAATATGATTATCAATTATTTGAATATGCTAAGGAAAAAATTGATATAAATAAAAACAAATTTACCTTTAAAGAAAAGGATCAATTTATCGTATAGTTATGGGAATATTTAATTTGTTTAATGGTAAAAAAAAGCTTGAAGAAATAGATCAATTTTCTTCACAAGATGAGGTGTTATTTCAATCTAAATATAAAAACCCTCGCGTTCCTGTTTTATTGAAAGGAGCAGCAAAGCATTGGCCACTACATAGTAAATGGAGCAAAGATTATATTAAAGATAATATGGGTAGTTATATCTGTAAAATCATAGAAGATTCTAGACCAGCATATGCAAAAGATCAAACTACTTTAAAATTTTATTTTGAAAAATTAAAGAATGTTAGCACCTTAACTTTAGAACCATTTAACCAAAAAAACCCACCACTTTTTTATAAGGATATTAAAATGCCCAACCCATTTTTTACAACTAAAGATATTCAACGATTTTTCTTTTTCCATTCAATAAAAGATGCTGGTACACTTCCACATATTCATGGTAATGCATTTAATATTTTACAAGAGGGCCAGAAGCAATGGGTGTTTTATGATGCTAGTAAAACTCATAATATTAATGGCTATAATACGCTACAAGCATCAAATAAGAAGTATCCACAAGGTACTCATGCAAAAGATTGGTTCAAAAAAGAAGTCCCAAAATTACATAATAAAGTTGATAAAGTTTTTTGTTGTACTCAAGAAGCAGGAGATATTGTTTTTATACCTAACGGGTATTGCCATGCAGTGCTTAACAAAACAGAAGTAATGGGTATTGTTTTTGAAACTCGTTAAAACCACTTAAATCTTTTCTTTTTGTGTACTATTTTTTTTGTGTTTAAACGCAACTTGTTTTTATAAAGCTTTAGGTTTTTTGGTGTGTTTTTAAAACATCTATTGATGCAATTACCAATTTGTATGTTTCTCTCTAAAGGGTCTTCGTGCAGTGCATGATCTATTATATTTTTTAAAAGAGGTGTTTCTTTACAATTTTCTTTTAATGCAGATACAAACGCATCATTCCACATCTCTAGGTAGTCTTTTCCGTTTTTTATTTTTAAAGTATGATGTAAATGGGTATTTAGATCTACAAAAAATTGTGAATTTATTTTTATGAAATCTAAATTACCAAGAGTTGTCTCTAGTATGTTAAACCTTTGGGTAAATTTCATGACGTAATTGTACTTATCTCCCCTAAATAGAATTTTATTTTTTGTAATTTTTTTGGTTTGATTATTAAAGATATCAAGTGCATATTTATATAGATCAAGATCTAATTGATTGTTTTCAAGTATTAGCCTTCTTGTTTGTTCTGAAATTTCGTTAACCTTTGGTCTATTAAGTGTTATTCTTTTTATATCTATTTTTTTTGGCCATTTTAGGTTTGAGTATTTACTGAAATATGATAAAGATGCTGCATATTGCTCAAATATTCCAACTTTAATATTTATGTTTCTAATTGCATTTTTAACAAGCTCGAGGTCATCTTTATCAACAAAAGAGGTGTCATACATCCTTTTTCCAACCAAAAAACCAATCATGTAATTTTGGGTTTGCTTACTCTTTATATAGCTTTCAAAATCTTTTGGTCTTGGCTTTATTAAATTCAAAAATTCTGGTCTAGTTTTAATAAAAGAATACTCAGAGAGTAGTCTATCTACCGGATGTCTAACAAGCATAAATATATTATGTTGCTCGTATAATTCGTACTTCAAGGGGTTAAAAATATCAGCAGAATTTGAGCGTTTTGTATTGTAATCTATATGTCTATAATTAAAATCTGGAGTGGTTTGCCAGTCACTATTGTTCATGGCGCAGTTTATAGTAGTCCCACCTGTTTTAGGTATATGTATGAAGATGTTTGATTTTTTTTGTTGGTGTTTATTCATAATCTAATGTTTCATAATTGGTTTACCAGTGCATCTACTTACCACTTAATTTTTAATAAAAATAGGTTATTTTTTTAAAGTAATTGCAAAATAAATTTTGTAGGATATTACTTACAATTCTAATCCTTGCATTTTTTTTAAAAAGGATGATTAGTCGTTACAATAATATTATCTAATTGTTAACTATTTTAGTCATTTTGTATAAATATATCTAGGTTTTAACACTTTTTAACGAGTATTTATTGCAATTGGTCTAAAATATTACAAATAGCATGTTATTTTAAAGATATTTAGGCCAAGGTTTAGTGTGTTTTTAAAACTAATACTTGCCCCAATAACCAAATTTAAAACTTATAAAAATACGTATTATGAAAAAATTATTACTTACTTTATTTTGCTTATTTGCAATGTTTACTGTAAAAGCACAATGTGATTACACCCTTTCTGGAACAGATTCTTGGGGAGACGGCTGGAATGGCGCTACCATTGATATTGATGTCGCTGGTGTCACCTCTAGCTTTACTGTTAGTCAGTCTTCAGATTCAGTAACAATACCATCCTACACTGGTGATACTGTAACCTTTACTTTCAACTCAGGTTCCTATGATAGCGAAATTGGCATAACTTTAACGGCCCCTGATGGCACAAGTCTATATGACTCTGGCGCGCCTGCGCTAGATGGAGTTTTTGTCACAGACATATCTGCTTCAACATGTGCACCTCCTAGTTGTTCAAATCCTTCAAACCTATCTTCATCTAACATAACAGATACAACTGCAGATTTAGCATGGACAGCTGGAGGTACTGAAGCCTCTTGGGATATAGAAGTTGTTAATCTTAGTACAGGAGAAACTGCAACAGGTACTCCAACTGCTAGTGCATCAACCAACTCTTATCAAGCAACAGGTCTAGGATCTGGAAATTTGCATGAGGTATATGTTAGAGCAAATTGTGGAGCCGGAGAGGTTAGTGATTGGATTTTCACATCATTTACAACAACAGGAATACCTGGTTGTGGAAGTACTGTAACAGATACAGGTGGATTTGATGGTGATTATTCTTCTAATGAATTATATGAAATAAATTATAACTCATCAGGTAATTTAGTTACACTTAATTTCACACTTGTGGATTTAGAAACTTGTTGTGATAATTTATCTGTCTACGATGGCGCTGACTCTTCTGCACCCGTTTTAAATGCAGATTTAACAGCACCGGCCTCTTTTACTGCCTCTACAGAAGATGGATTAACTATATTATTTGATTCAGATGGTTCTGTACAAGCAGCTGGTTGGGAAGCAACTTTAACCTGCGCACCTTTACCTTCTTGTTTAGTCCCTACAAGCCTATCAGCTTCTGGGATAACAACAACTACTGTTGATTTGGCTTGGACAAATGGCGATGCAGAAACATTTTGGGATATAGAGCTTGTAGATGTTACTGCCTCTGGTAGTGCAACAGGTATTCCAACTACTGAAGATATTACAACAAATCCATATACCTTATCTGGTTTAACAGCCCAGAATGATTATCAAGTTTACTTGAGAGCAGATTGCTCTGGTGATAATAGTGACACGAGTAATTGGATAGGACCAATTTCTTTTACTACCGCATGCCCATCATTCTCTCTTCCGTTTGCTGAAGATTTTGATAATGGTGGTTCAACTCCAAATTGTTGGTCCCAGAGTGGTGCAGAAAACTGGTTGTTTAATACCTCTGGACCAAATCATGTTGGTAATGGTGGTACTCTTTCTGGCTCTACAGATTCTGGTGGATATTTTGCTGTTGTTGACGCCTCTGGAAGTGAGGCTAATGCAATATTAACTTCTCCTTTTATCGATTTAAGCAGTTTAACTAATCCAATGTTAACTTTTTATGAAATAAGCGATAACGAGGGAGTTGTAAATAGTTTACTTACTGTTGAAGTTTATGACGGAGCTGCCTGGAATACAGTAGCCAGTTACAACTCAAATACAGTTGGTGGTGCATGGGAGCAAAAAGAGGTTATTTTAGATAATCTCACTTTTACAGGAGATGCTCAAGTTAGGTTTACTTTTACTGAGCCAACTGATAGTTTTTATGATGACATTGCCATAGATGATGTTTCTTTCACTGAAGCTCCTTCTTGTCCAAACCCATCAAACCTAGTAGTATCTGGAGAAAGTGATACAACTGTTGATTTAGTTTGGACTCTTGGAGATTCTGAGACCCTTTGGGATATAGAGCTTGTAGATGTTACTGCTTTTGGTAGTGCTACAGGTACTCCAACTACAGAAAATATCACAACAAATCCATATACCTTGTCTGGATTAACTTCAAACAACGATTACGATGTATATTTAAGAGCTGATTGTGGATTTACTGGAACAAGCGACTGGATTGGTCCCGTAAGCTTTAGTACCATTTGTACCGCGGTAGCTGACGTTGATGAGAATTTTGATGCTGCTCTCACTCTACCTGATTGCTTTGACTCAATAACCTCTGGAGGTAATGCCTTTTTTGACATTTTACCTGCAACTGAGGCTGGAAACAATGGTTCAAATTTTGTAAGGCTACGTAGGTATACTTCTGCTGAAATATCAACTTTAATACTTCCACCGGTTACAACTCTTGGTAGTAATTATAGACTTACTTTTAATGTTAATAACTATTCAAATACAGCAGGTACTGTATTTAATGTTGGTACCGTTGATGCTGATGGAAATTTTACAAGTTTCCAAGAAATAACACTAAGCACTAATATAACATGGGAAAGCCAATCTTTTGATTTTTCTACTTACACAGGCACAGACACAAGAGTAGCCATAACAGCTGGATTCAATGCTGATAATTTTAATGGCGGCTTTTATACTGATCTTCATATTGACGATGTAGTCTGGGAGGAGATTCCAGCTTGTTTAGCTGTTAGTGATATTACATACACAAGCGCAGGTACTGATGGAACCTCATCTTTGGTTTCTTGGACAGAAAATGGAACAGCTTCAAATTACAACATCGAGGTATATGAGGCCGGAGCAGACACATCAACTGCAACACCAGTATATACTGAGGCAGTTGTTGGTGCAACAAACACTACTGTTACTGATTTAACTGCATACACTTTTTATGATGCTTATGTACAAGCAGATTGTGGGTTCTCTGGTGCATCCGCCTTTGTGATGCAAGAGATCTATACAGGACATTGTAACCCATCGTCAGATAACACAATTGTTTATATCAATGATTTTACAACCTCAGGTGGTGACACAAATATTTCTAACACAGCATCTGGTTTTAGTACCGGTGGTTATGGAGATTTTAGAGCGCAAGCAATCACTGGTCTAGTTGAAACGCAAAGTTTTGATGTAACTTTTGTCAATGATGGACAATTTGGAGGAAAAATGTATGCTTGGGTAGACTGGAATAATGATTTAGCTTTTGACAACACTGCTGGTTCTTCTGAATTAGTATTAGTTGCAGATGCTGCTAATTATGGAAATGGAAGTTTTACTGTAACCATACCAGATGGCCAAGCTGCCGGTGATTATGTGCTACGGATAAAAGTACAACAGCTTAGTGATGGTACTCCATGTGGTGATATGGTTTATGGTGAGGTAGAAGACTACACAGTAAGTGTGTCTGAGGCTTGCTCTTGGAATGGTGCTACCAGTACAGACTGGGCAACAGGATCAAACTGGAGTACAGGAGCTGCGCCTACATCAAGTGATGTTGTGTTAGTTAATGGAACATTTACCAATGAACCCTTAATTTCTAGCAGTACAGACGGTGTGGCCAAAACAGTAATTGTAGCCTCTGGTAACACATTAACTATAGACGAGACATCTTCTCTAATGGTTTCTAATGACTTTACCAATAGCGGCACTGTTACCCTAAACTCTACTGCAGATGATTTCTCTTCTCTACTTGTAGAAGGAACAGCCACGGGAGATATCACATACAACAGATATGTAAATGTATATGACGACTCTGCAGGTGGTGGTTGGGATTTAGTATGCTCACCAGTAACTATGACCATTGCAGATTTTATAACTGCAAACGGAGCAAACATCCAAGTTCTTGGAGATGATTATGCCTTTAGCCAGTTTAACAATGCAACTGGGCAGTGGGAGAGATATGCTACAGCCTCACAAACGGGAAGCTTTACCGTTGGTCAAGGATATTCTATGGCAACAACTGCAGGTGCTACTGTAGCCTTTACAGGTACCATGCAAACCACAGATCAAAACATTAATATCATTAATAATAATGGTTTAAACGGTGTTGGTAGAAGATGGAATTTGGTTTCAAACCCTTTCCCATCATACATTGCAGGTAACCCTGATGCAGGAACTGCTGCAGGAACTACAAACTTTATGAATGCTAACGCTGCAGTTATTGACAGTGAGTTTTTAGCTGTGTACGGTTGGAATGGCTCAAGCTATGATATATACAATAACCTTTCTGGCGCCTTTTCAATGGCTCCTGGTCAAGGATTTTGGGTAGCAGCAGCTAACACAACAGACACTGCGCTTAGTTTCACGGCAGACATGCGTACCAACTCTGGTACTGGAGATTTTGTATCTGGGCCTCAGCTTCTTACCCATCATGTAGCAGTAAAGCTATTTAATGGTGAGACAGAAAGAGCAACTACTGATTTCTACTTTAGAGATGGACTTACTTTAGGTCTTGATCCTGGATATGATGCAGCAGCCTTTAACCAGTCAACAAAACTAAGTTCAAGACTGGCTATGGGAAGCCAAGAAACAGCTTTTGCTATGAATGCAATGGATATGGACGCTATGCAGAACACGAGAGTGCCTTTAGAGATTAGACAAGTTGCTGGACAGGCCTTTAGAGTAAGTATGACAGATGTAGATCTTCCAGAAGATATCTACGTATATCTAGAAGATACCCTTAACGGTACCCTTACCTCATTAAAAGATCAGGACTTTGAGCTTGTAGCACAAAGTGATCTTAGCGGAGTAGATAGATTCTTTATCGTCTTTAAATCAAACAGTGTACTCTCTAATGGAGACACCCTTGGTTTAAGCGCCTTAAATGTATACAAGGCTAATAATGAGAGCTTTGTAACCATTGCAGGAATTACTCCAGAGTTAGAGAAACTAGATGTTACCATCTACTCTATACTAGGGCAAACAGTTCGTGAAAAATCATTCAATCCTAATACAGCAACCCAGAGAGTCTCTACCCAAGGCCTGGCAAGTGGATTGTATATGGTACAGATCAAATCTGGAAACCAAACAACTGTTAAGAAAGTAATTATCAAATAATAAACAACAAATTAACCTATAATTTTCTCTTCGAGTATTAAATGCTCGAAGAGAAAATTTAAAAAAATATAGTATGTCACAAAAAAACACTAACAACAAGGATATTTCTAGAAAAGAGGCTATTAAAAAGATGGGTTCTTACGCAGCTTTTGCTGCCCTTGGCACCATGATTATGCTGAACCCTCAAAAAGCGCAAGCTCAATCTGGGCCACCCAATCCAGGTTTTGGAGGACCAAATAGTAATGTAAGAGGTGTAAGAATAGACAGAAATAAAAAATAAGCCCCATTACTTTACTTCTGTACTAGAAACACAGAAGTAATTAAACACCTATTAACCAAAGGTAGAACAGCACATTGTTTTACCTTTGGTTTTTGTATTTTTATACAGAATTAATCTAAAAACTTTCTGCTATTTTTTTACTACACCCAATAGATGATAAAACGGTTTTGTGGTCTTTAAAAGACAACCAGTATCTGGTGGTAGAAAGCGCCACAGCCCTATTAGTGAGTAAATTGTCTAAGGGTGAGTCATTAGAAGATATTTCAAGAGATTTGTCTCAAGAGTTGTCTTTGCCCATTAAAGAAAGCACAGATTTTGTGCTTGATCTTAAAAAACGCTTTATAGACACTACTCCACCATCCAAACCTAACACCACAGATAGCTTTAAAGATGTTGTGGTCCCTAATCATTTTTCTGTAGAGAAATTTTATAAAATAAATAACCTTATAATTAAAGCTTGTTTTGAGAGTGAGGAGGCTTGTTTTTTGATCCATCCAAAGTTTGAGCATCTTGAGGTAGCAAGTCAAAAACACGATTTTTGTTTTAAAACCTTTACCCATAATACCCGTATTTTCTTGGCAGTTGAGGATCAACTAATTGGGAGCTGGCCATTTGATGAGATTCATTATTTCCAAGGGAAATTCTCCATGCAGCTCATCCAAAAAATACATGACATGCAAGAAGATAAATGGCTGGGCGTGTTTCATGCCTCTGCCGTTTCAAACAAAAAAAATGCCATGCTTTTTTTAGGTGATTCTGGTAATGGTAAAAGCACTTCACTAGCGCTTTTACAGGCCCATGGCTTTGATTGCATTGCAGATGATTTTGTGCCTGTTGCTGCGCACAATCAAGATATTTATTCTTTTCCGGCAGCAATTTCGGTGAAGAAAACAAGTCTAGACACCTTACTTCCTTTCTATCCAGAGCTAGATGATAGTAAAGAGTATGATTTTAAAACTACCCAAAAAATTGTTAGGTATTTAAAACCAAACAATAATGATTTTTCTAGCCATTTACCATGTAAAGGTTTGGTGTTTATAAAGTATATAAAAGACGCTCCTTTGTCTTGCGAGAAAATAGATAAAATTACCGCTTTCCAAAAATTGGTGCCAGATTCTTGGCTGTCTCCACTACAAGAAAATGCGGCTATTTTCTTAGATTGGTTTGCCGCTTTAGATTGTTTTAAGCTTACTTATTCTAATAACAATGAGATGGTCGCTCAAGTATCTAAACTCTTTAGAGATGAGCTATAAAGACGTTTTTTATTTTGTTGCAATGTGTTTGACGATTTCTCAAGAGAAAAAAAACAAACAAATCATTGAAGCGCGCCTTAAAAAAAACGATATAGACTGGGAGTTTGTAGTTGAGGTAAGTACGGGCCATTATGTATTTCCGGCCATGTATTGCGCCCTAAAACGCGAGGGTTTTTTAACCTATTTGCCCCAGGAGCTGCTTAATTTTATGGAGCACGTGGCCAATACCAATCGAGACAGAAACACCCAAATTATCTCTCAGGCAAAAGAGCTGAACACATTTTTACTATCTCACAACATAACTCCAATATTTATTAAAGGAACCGCAAATTTATTGGCTGGTCTTTACAATGATATTACAGAGCGAATGGTTG
>Ga0206125_10004032_pt1 | contig 13384 bp, 15 predicted proteins | sample Helgoland_Spring_4_FD_148598 | JGI IMG/M metagenome (GOLD analysis project Ga0206125, IMG submission 148598) | Pelagic subsurface seawater microbial communities from Kabeltonne, Helgoland, North Sea - Helgoland_Spring_Bloom_20160331_1 | ecosystem: Environmental > Aquatic > Marine > Epipelagic ... | reverse complement strand
ACTAATTATACATTAACGACAACATCATAATGATAAAAGAAATATTAGAGTTATTGAAAGATACAGATTGTAATGCAGAGATTGTACAAATAGCAAAAGGAAAAAATAAGTTTCCAGATAGTTTTAAGGAAGTATTTAAAAGACAAAAACAAGAGATAAAATGGGCAAGAAAATAGTAGTAGATTTAGAAGTAAAATCTAATAAAGGTATTAAAGAAGTTGAAAAGCTAAATAAGGAGCTTAAAAATACAAGTAAAGAAGTAAAAGAAACCAATAAATCTTTAGAAGATGCAACAAGCACATTAGATGGTTTTAGTGGTGGTGCAGTTTCTAAAATAAAAAACTTTGGAAAATCTATTAAGGGATTAACTACTGGGTTTAAGAGTTTAAAAGTTGCTATTATTGGAACTGGAATAGGTGCGTTAGTAATTGGTCTTGTTGCTTTAAGAACTGCTTTTACAAGCTCTGAAGAAGGACAAAATAAGTTTGCTAAATTAATGGGTGTTATTGGCTCTGTAACTGGTAATCTTGTTGATATATTAGCTAATTTAGGAGAAGGTATAATTAATGCTTTTACAAATCCTAAACAAGCACTAATAGATTTTAAAAATTTAATTGTAGAAAATATTACAAATAGATTTAATGCTATTATTGATACACTTGGGTTTTTAGGTAGTGCATTTAAAAAGGTATTTAGTGGAGATTTTAAAGGTGCTTTAGAGGATGCTAAAAAAGCTGGTAGTTCTTATGTTGATTCTTTAACTGGTGTAAAAAATAGTATTGATAAAGTTACAGAAGCTACTAAAGGATTTGTAAAAGAATTAAAAGAAGAAGCAAAAATTGCTGGACAAATAGCAGACCAAAGAGCAAAGGCAGATAAATTAGAAAGAGGTTTAATAATAGAAAGAGCAAAAGCAAATAGAGATAGAGCTGAATTACTTGATAAAGCAGCAAATAAAGAAAAGTTTACTGCACAAGAAAGGATAAATTTTTTAGAAGAAGCTGGTAAAATAGAAGAAGAAATAACTAAAAAAGAAATAGAATCAGCAAAATTAAGATTTGAAGCTAAAGTTGCTGAAAATGCTTTATCAAAATCAACAAAACAAGATTTAGATGATGAAGCTAATTTAAAAGCTAAATTAATTGATTTAGAAACTGCTAGATTAACTAAACAAAAATTAGTTACAAGTCAAATTGTTGCAGCAAAAAGGGAGGAAGTTGCACGACTAAAAGCTATTGATGATGAAGAAAAAGCTAGAAAATCAGAAGAAAAGAAAACACAAGATGAAAAAGATTTAGAAGCAAAAAAAGTTTTAGAAGAAAAAGAAACAGAAAGATTAAAAAAAATAAAAGAAAATGCTGATGAAGAAATTGCAATTGAGGAAAGTATAGCACAAAGAAAAAGAGAAATAAATATGCAGTATATTGGTTTTGCTGCTGGTTTAAGTGGATTGTTGCAACAAATAGCTGGTAAAAATAAAGCATTAGCAATGGCTGGTTTAATTTTAGAAAAGGGTGCTGCTATTGCGAATGTTGTAGTAAAAGCAAAAGAATCTATTGCAACTGCAACTGCAAACGAGGCTAAAGTACCATTCTTCACGTCTGTTGGTGCTTTTACAATACCTAATCCATTAAAGGTATCATCTTTAGCAACAACTGCAAAATCAATAGCAATGACAAAGATTGGTGCTGGATTAGCAATAGCTGGTATTGGTGCTACTGCTATTGGTCAAGGTAAAGGTATATCTGGAGGAGGTGGTCAATCATCAATACCTTCATCTGTTCCAACTGCTCCATCTACACCTCCACAATTTAATATAGTTGGTCAAAGTAGTACAAATCAACTAGCATCTGCTATTGGTGGGCAATCACAACAACCAATACAAGCATTTGTAGTAGCAAACGATGTTACAACTGCACAGAGTATGGATAGAAATATAATTGACGATGCAAGTATAGGAGGTTAAAAATATAAAATAACACTAAAAAAATATTATATAATTATGAAAATAATAGAACTTATTTTAGATGATGATGAAGCAATAGGAGTAGAAGCTATTTCTGTTGTTGAAAATCCAGCAATTGAATCTGACTTTATTGCACTTAATAAACAAGAAATTAAACTTGCTGAAATAGACAAAGAGAAACGTTTATTAATGGGTGCTTTACTTATACCTAAAAAACCTATTTACAGAAAGTCTGGAGAAGATGAGTACTATATTTTCTTTTCTGAAAAGACTGTTGCAAAAGCATCACAAATGTATTTACAGAATGGCAATCAATCTAATTCAACACTAGAACACGATGCACAATTAAAAGACTTAACACTTGTTGAAAGTTGGATAGTTGAAGATAAACAAAAAGACAAGACTGCTTTATATGGTTTAGATGTACCAGTTGGAACTTGGATGGGTAGTGTTAAAGTTGAGAATGATGAGATTTGGAATGACTATGTAAAAACTGGTAAAGTAAAAGGTTTTTCAATAGAAGGTTACTTTGCAGATAAAATGGAAAGACCAAATGAAGAGTTAAAAGAAGATTTAGAAGAAAAGCAGTTAGCAGAACTTAAAAAACTATTATCATAATGAGAGCAGTATATTGTAAATGTAAAAATACTTACTCAATAGATTGCAAAAATAATAATAATAAAAATTGCAAAACACCATACTATTGGAAACAAGGTATTGGTAGAATAAGTGCAATACCACCAGCACCAGTATATGAGCCTTTAACAGATGTAACATTTAATCAAGCCATTACAGATATATTAGCACAAGACCCAAATGGAGATTATGATTTAGTTCCTTATGGAAAAATACAAGATTGGGACACAAGTCAAGTTACCGATATGTCTTATGCTTTTGAAAGCAAACCAACTTTTAACGGAGATATAAGCAATTGGAACACAAGTAACGTTACTAATATGAGTTATATGTTTAGTAATGCTCCTTACTTTAATCAACCATTAAATAATTGGGATGTAAGTAGTGTTACTAATATGCAATATATGTTTCATATGGCATCATCTTTTAATCAAGATATATCAAGTTGGGATATTAGCAACGTTACTACTATAAAAGCAATGTTTCTAGAAGCATCATCATTTAATCAACCTTTAAATTCTTGGGATGTATCTAGTGTAACAAGTATGTTTTTTACATTTAGACAAGCATCATCTTTTGACAAACCATTAAATTCTTGGGATGTTAGTAGTGTGGTTGATATGAGATTTATGTTTGAGGATTCATCATCTTTTAATCAAGATATAAGTAATTGGGACACGAGTAGTGTAACTGATATGCAAGGAATGTTTACTTCAGCAAATAACTTTAATCAAGATTTATCATCTTGGGTTGTTAGCCAAGTTATAAATTGCAGCAATTTTAATAATGGTGCAACATCTTGGGTGTTATCAAGACCAAACTTTACATCTTGTACAATTTAAATAAACAACTGAAAATACAAAATATTAACTAAATTTTATTATATAAATATGAACACGAAAGACACACTTAACAAGGTTAGAGCAGTACTTGGTATTGAAGTAAAGCTAGAACAAATGAAACTTGAAAATGGTGCTATCCTAGAAGCTGAAAAATTTGAAGCTGGTGCAGAAATCTTTGTTGTTGCAGACGAAGAAAGAGTTGCAGTACCAGTTGGAGAATACGAAACTGAAGATGGTATGGTTATAGTAGTTTCTGAAGAAGGTATCATTGCTGAAATCAAAGAAGCTGAAGCAGAAGCTGAAGTTGAAGAAGAAGCAGTTGAAGAAACAGAAGCAGAAGAAGTTGTTGAAGAAGAATTAGCAACAGAAACTGCATCTCCAAAGAAAATAGTTAAATCAATATCAGAAGAAATGTTTTTCTCTGAAATTGAAAAATTAAGAACTGAAATCAACGAACTAAAATTATCTAAAACAGAAGTTGTTGCAGAAGAAGTAGTTGTTGAATTATCAGAAGAAGTAAAAGAAGTAAAAGAAGAAAAAGTAGAGTTATCTACTGAAGAAGTTGAAGGTATTTCTCACAATCCAGAGAATGTATCTGACAAAAAAGAAACAATCCTTTATTCTCAAAAAGGGAATAAAAACACAACAAGAAGTAGAATATTTAACAAAATAAACAAATAAAAAATGAGTTTATCAATCACAACAACGTATGCTGGAGAATTTGCTGGGAAATATGTATCAGCAGCACTTTTATCTGGAAATACAATCGCTAACAACTTAATTGAAGTTAAGCCAAACGTAAAGTTTAAAGAAGTATTAAAAAGAGTAAGTCTTTCTGGTGCTATTGCAAATGCATCTTGTGATTTTACAGATGCTGGGGCAGTTGCTTTAACAGAGAAGATTATTGAGCCAAAAGAATTACAAGTAAATTTAGAATTGTGTAAAACTCCTTTCAAATCTGATTGGGAAGCAGTATCAATGGGATATTCTGCTAGTGATAATTTACCATCTAACTTTTCTGATTACTTTATCGGATTAATGTCTGAATCAATTGCAGAGCAAACTGAAAAAGATATCTGGGCTGGTGTAGCTGGTGCTGGAACTTTTGATGGTTTCAAAACTTTATTAAATGCTGATGCTGGACATACTGGAGCAAAGAAAATTGCTGGAGCAGCAGTAACATCTGCAAACGTAATTGAAAAATTAGGAGATATCGTAGATGCTATTCCAAGTGAAGTATATGGAAAAGAAGATTTATATATCTATGTTGCACAAAACATCTTTAGAGCATACAAAAGAGCTTTAGGAGGATTTCAAACTGCTGGACAAGGACACAACCAAGATATGGATGTTGAATACTTTGATGGTGTAAAAGTTGTAGCTTGTAACGGACTTTCTGATAACAATGCAATAGCAGCACAAAAATCTAACTTATTCTTTGGAACTGGACTTTTATCAGACCACAACGAAGTAAAAGTATTAGATATGGCTGATTTAGATGGCTCACAAAATGTACGTTTCATTATGAGATATACTGCTGGAGTACAATATGCAGTTGTTGAAGATATCGTATCTTACGGATTAGGACTATAATCTAATAACAAACAATAATAATGAGGGTAGGTAGTTCATCTGCTTACCCTTTTTTAATAACTTAAAAAAATAAAAATCAATGGCTTGTTTACTTACATCTGGTAGAGCTTTACCTTGTAAAAGTAGTGTTGGTGGCTTAAAAGCAGTTTATTTTGCAGATTATGGTACGTTGGGAACAACTACAATAGCATCTGGAGAGATTACTGCAATTGCTGGAACACCAGACTTTTTCAAATTTGATATCAAAGGTAATTCTTCACTAGAAACCACAATTAATAGTTCAAGAGAAAACGGAACTACATTTTACACACAAACTTTAAATTTAACTTTACCAGTTTTAGATAAAGCTACACAAGAAGAAATAAAATTATTAGCTACTGCACGTCCTCACGTTGCAATAGAAGATTACAATGGTAATTTCTTTATGGTAGGTTTAGAACACGGAGCAGAGGTAACTGGAGGTACAGTTGTATCTGGTGCTGCAATGGGGGATTTAAGTGGATTCACTTTAACGTTAGAAGGTCAAGAAACTGACCCAGCATATTTTGTAACATCAACTGTTATAACTGCTAATGAAAGTTCTAGTCAAATAGACCCTAACGCATAGTTTTTTTCATAATTTGTTTTTAAAGAAAGGTAGTCTTAATTGATTACCTTTTTTTTTATGTGTAATAAATAAAAATACAAACTTTTATTATTATATATATATGAAACATTTGTTACCTACAACAAACGCACAAACAATAAAGATTATACCAAGAGTATATTCAACAAGTGTTACAATAAAATTAAGGGATGATAGTACAAATAATGAAGTAACAATTTTACCATCTGCTATAATTAATAAAAACTATGTTGAACTAACAAACGTATTTACATTGGTTGAAGGTAGATTTTATGATTTAAAAGTTTATAATGGTCAAGGCTCTATAACAGAAGCAGATATTATTTACAGAGATAAAATATTTTGTACTGCACAATCAACAAACCAATCTAATAACGAACACTATACAGTAAATAAAGATGTGTACAAAGAAAAGAGTGGTAACAATGACTTTATAATATTATGAGTAAACACATAAATAAATACAGAAAGCCAAAAGTGGCAAATAAAAACAATTCTAAAGTTAGTTTTGTTAATTTATCTACTTACACATCTCCACAAGTTGTAGAATCTAAATCAAAAGAATGGGTTGAATTTGGAGCAGATAATAATTACTTTCAGTTTCTAATAGACAGATTTAACGGAAGTGCTACAAATAATGCTTGTGTAAATGGTATATCTCAAATGATATATGGAAAAGGTTTAGATGCAACTGATAGTGCAAAGAAACCAGAGAGTTATGCAAGAATGATATCTTTATTTAAAAAAGATGTTGTTAGACAATTATCATACGATTTAAAATTAACTGGACAATGTGCAATACAAGTTATTTATTCAAAAGATAAACAATCTATTGCTAAAGTAGAACACTTGCCAATAGAAACTTTAAGAGCAGAAAAATGTGCAGAAGGAGATAAACAAGTACAAGCGTATTATTATCATCCAGATTGGGCAAATATAAAGCCAAGTGATAAACCATTAAGAATACCAGCTTTTGGTGTTTCAAGTACACCTCAACCAATTGAGATATTATATGTTAAACCTTATGTTGCTGGGATGTATTATTATAGTACACCAGATTATCAAGGTGGTTTACAATATGCAGAGTTAGAAGAAGAAATATCTAACTATCATTTAAACAATATAATGAATGGTCTTGCTCCATCAATGTTAATCAACTTTAACAACGGAGTACCAGACGAAGAAAAACAAACTTTAGTAGAAAATAAAATAAAAGCTAAATTTCAAGGTAGTAGTAATGCTGGTAAATTTATACTTGCTTTTAACGATGACAAAGAATCAGCTGCTGATATTACACCAGTACAATTAAGTGATGCACATAACCAATACCAATTTTTAAGTGATGAATCACAAAAGAAGATAATGGTATCTCACAGAATTGTATCTCCTATGTTATTAGGTATAAAAGATTCAAGTGGACTTGGAAACAATGCAGACGAGTTACAAACTGCATCCATTTTAATGCATAACACAGTTATAGTGCCTTTTCAAGAGCTTTTAACTGATGCGTTTGATAAAATACTTGCTTTTAATGATATTGCCTTAAATCTATACTTTAAGACGTTACAACCATTACAATTCTTGGATTTAGACAATGTAAAAGACGAAGAAACAAGAGAAGAAGAAACTGGTGTTAAGATGTCAAAGGTATTTTCTGATTTAGAAGAATTTGGAGAAGATGAAGATTTAGAAAACTGGGAATTAATTGATGAAAGGAAAGTTGATTATGATGCAGAAGATGAATTAGACGAAGAACTAAATAAATTAAACAATCCTAAATTATCTGTATTGTCAAAAGTTTGGAATTTAGCAACAACTGGTACTGCTAGACCAAATGCAAAGAGTGAACAAGATGGAGAAAATGAAGAAGGAGTACAATTTAAAGTAAGATATCAATACGCACCATTAAGAGTAAGTAACAATAGTAGAGAGTTTTGTTCAAAAATGGTTGCAGCAAAAAAGATATACAGAAAAGAAGATATACAACAAATGAGCCAAAGAGCAGTTAATGCTGGATGGGGTTTAAATGGTGCTGATACTTATGATATATGGCTTTATAAAGGTGGAGGAGATTGTCATCATTTTTGGATGAGAAAGACTTATAAAGCAAAAACACCAAGCACTAAACCAGATGTAGGAAATCCAAATGCAGAAGTAAGTGTAAATAAGGCTAAAAAAGAGGGTTTTAAACCAGAGGTAAATGCAAAAGAAGTTGCTAAAAGACCAACGGATATGCCAAATAACGGATTTGTAAATAAAAAGAGATAATAAATGGCAACTGCATTATTTATAAGTAGAACAGATTTAGTAAAGAATAGTATTATTGATGGCAACGTTGATACAGATAAATTCATACAATTTGTTAAGATTGCACAAGAGATACATATACAAAACTATTTAGGAAGCAAGTTGTATGATAAAATATCAACAGATATAATTGCAGATAGTTTAACTGGTGATTATTTATCTTTAGTTACAGATTACATACAACCAATGTTGATTCATTATGCTATGGTTGATTATTTACCATTTGCAGCATATCAAGTAAAGAATGGTGGAGTATTTAAACACACATCAGAAAATTCTGAAAGTGCAACAAAAGATGAAGTTGATTTTTTAGTACAAAAACAAAGAGATTTTGCAGAATATTATACAAGAAGATTTGTAGATTACATTTGTTTTAATAGTAATTTGTTTTCAGAATATACAAGTAATACAGATTCTGACGTATATCCAGACAAAGATGTAAATTCAAGTAATTGGGTATTATAATGAAAGTAATGTACAAACCAAAAAATACAAATGTTGTTAAGTTAAAAAAGTATCTAACAAAAAAAGAAAAAGACAATGGCAAACGAAATATATGAAACAACTTGGTGGGGAAGTCCTTTAGAAATTGGTTGGGGAAGTATTTATTATCCTTTAACAACACCATCTGAAACTAACGACCCTTTAACTGACGCAACCTTTCGGCAAGCAATAAACGATATATTGGCACAAGACCCTGTAAGTGGGGATTATAACCTTGTTCCTTATGGTAGGATTCAAAATTGGGATGTAAGTCAAGTTACAAATATGTCTAATGGATTTCAATCTAAATCTCTTTTTAACGGAGATATAAGTGCTTGGGACACTTCTAGTGTTATTAATATGGGAGGTCTGTTTGAACGCGCATCTGCTTTCAATCAAGATATAAGTGCTTGGGACACAAGTAATGTTACAAGTATGTATCGTACGTTTTATAAGAATTTGGTATTTAACCAACCATTGAATTCTTGGGATATCAGTAGTGTTACTGATACAAGTCTTATGTTTTATGATGCACCTCAATTTAATCAACCTTTAAATAATTGGAACACAGGTAGCGTTACTAATATGAGTAGTATGTTTGAAAGAGCAGATGTTTTTAACCAACCTATTGGTACTTGGAATACAAGTAGCGTTACTAATATGCGTAGTATGTTTGAATCAGCAGATGTTTTTAACCAACCAATAGGAAGTTGGAATACAAGTAGTGTAACTACTATGCAAGAAATGTTTAGAAATGCAATCGCTTTCAATCAAGATATAAGTGCTTGGAATGTAAGTAGTGTTACTAATATAAGAAATATGTTTGACAATGCTGATGCCTTTAATCAACCATTAGATTCTTGGGATGTAAGTAATGTTACTATTATGAACTATGTGTTTTATAATAATAATGTATTTAATCAACCTTTAAATTCTTGGAATGTGAGTAGTGTCAATAATATGTATGGAATGTTTAGAAATGCAATCGCTTTTGACCAACCTTTAAATTCTTGGAACACAAGTAATGTTACACGGATGGATTATATGTTTACTAATGCCTCTTCTTTCAATCAAGATATAAGTTCTTGGGATGTTAGTAGTGTTATAGCTCAATCTAATATGTTTAATAATGCGAGTTCCTTTAACCAACCTTTAAACACTTGGAACACAAGTAGTAGCACTAGTATGTATGCAATGTTTCAAAGCGCAACTGCTTTTGACCAAGATTTATCAAGTTGGAATATAACAGGATTAAATAGTGTTAGTGATTTAACTAATTTTTTACTTAACGGAACTTTTTCTACTGCTAATTACGATGCGTTACTTATTGGTTGGTCAGCACAAACACCTTTGTTTAATGGACTTACACCTAATTTTGGTAATAGTCAATACACACTAGGTGGTGCAGCAGAGAGTGCAAGAAACACTTTGATTAATACCTATGGGTGGACTATAACCGATGGTGGTGGAATATAAATAAATAAATAAAAATGGAAAATACAAAATTATGTTACCCTAAAGTTGAAAACTGGTTTATTATTTGGGATGATACAAGAGAAAATATTTTAGGATATGGTTCGATAGAACCTACACAATGTATGGAAACAAAATGGACAGAAGTTGATTTTTATGAAGATGAAGCTCAATGGGTTGATGTTTTATTGGACAATGAAATAAATCCTTTTTCTGAAGAAGAAGAGGGTGAAGAAACTGTAAATAAATAAATAAAAATGCCAAAACCAAAATTAGCATTAATACCAGCTTCTCAAGGCTCAAAAGTTTTTTCTGTATTACCCTCTGATGGTAGTGGAGATTTTGACTTTAGTAGAAGTGGTAAAGCAACAAGAATAAACTCACAAGGACTAATAGAAGAAGTATCAAACGGACAATCAAGACTAAACTATCCAATGATTGATGGTAAAGTTGTAGGATGTCCAAGTCATTTGTTAGAGCCACAGAGGACTAATTTGATTACTTATTCAGAAGATTTTAGTGATTCCTCTTGGAGTAAATCTCGAGCAAGTGTTGTTTTAAATTCAACAATTTCCCCAGATGGTAGCTTAAATGCAAGTAAGCTTGTTGAAGATACAACCAGCGGAGGTCATATACTTTATAGAAACAATATAACTACTGGAGCTGGTATAAATACACTTTCTGTTAAAGTAAAAGCTAATGGTAGAAACTGGGTATTATTATACGATTCTGAACAAGGTGAAGCAGTTTACTTTGATTTAAAGAATGGTGTTGCTGGTACAATTGTTGGCACTCCAGATGCTTATTCGATTAAAAAATTACCTAATGGATGGTACGATATCTCTTTAACAACTACTGCTACATTAAGAGTTGATTTTAAAATTTATACAGCTGAAAGTGATGGTAATAATGCATATCTTGGAGACGGAGTAAGTGGTATTTATGTATGGGGCGCACAAGTAGAACAAGGCTCATATCCAACAAGCTATATCAAATCCAATAGTGGAAGTACTACCACTCGTTCAGCAGAAACTGCTACTGGAGCTGGTACTTCAGATACGTTTAATGATTCAGAGGGAGTTTTGATGTTAGAATTTAAAGGATTGGCAAATGATAGTTACCGATTAATAAGTTTGTCAGATGGAACTAATGGAAACAATGTTAGAATAAATTTAACACCAACTGCAAATCAGATTATTTTTGAAGCAAATTCAGCTAATGTATTACAATCTGCTTTTACTTACAATGGAGTTGATATTTTGTTGAATAATAAAATAATTATAAAATACAAAAACAATGATTACGGATTTTGGGTAAATGGTTTTAAGGTTGGAACAGATACAATTGGAGATACTCCTATTGGGTTAGATACAATTAATTTTGACAGAGGAACAGGTGGAAACCCTTTCTACGGAAACACAAAACAACTACAATACTACAATTCAGCATTAACAGATAGCGAACTAGAACAACTAACGTCTTGGACATCTTTTTCAGATATGGCTAACGGACAACAATATTCAATAATATAGATATGGCAAATACTTTAAAATTCGGAGCAGGGCAATGGGCAACAAAAGAGGGTAGTACCTTAGCCTACAATGACGAGAATGACAACTACAAGCCTCTGCCCTTTGATTTCACAAGAGCAAGTAACGCAACTGTTGTAAACAAAGCAGGGTTAATAGAAACAGTAGGCAATGGAATACCTAGAATAGATTTTTTAGGTAATACACAAGGTGCTTTGAAACTTGAGCCACAGAGGAGTAATTTGTTTACATATTCAGAAGCAATTTCAAATTTTTCGCCAAAGAGTGGAACTTTTGTAGATAATTTTGCAATTTCCCCAGATGGAACACAGAATGCAACTAAATTAACTGCAATAAACGCAGACCCTTATTTTTATCAATCAATTGCGGTTGGCTCTGGAGATTACACTATTTCAGTATATGTAAAAGGAATAGGAAGCACCATAGGAAAAGAATTTTTATTAATTCTTGATAGTGGAGTTAATTCTACACCACAAACAATAACTGGAGAATGGAAAAGATTTACTTTTTCTGGAACTTTAAGTGCTGGTACTGCTATTAGGGGTTTAGAAATACCAAATCCAGCAGTTTCAGGAGATGAAGTTTTAGTATGGGGTTTACAAGTAGAACAAGGCAGCTACGCTACTTCCTATATCCCAACCAACGGCTCAACAATCCAAAGACAAGCAGATACTGCTAGTGGAAGTGGTAATAGTGAAGTGTTTAATTCTCAAGAGGGTGTTTTATTTTTAGATACTAATTTTGTAAGTAATAGTGGTGTTCAAGTTTTATGTAGTGTACACGATTTCGCAGCTAATAAGAGATTAGAAATTTGGGCAAATAGCAATCTTATTAATGGTTTTATTGGAGGTAGTTCAAACATAACTGTTGGAAGTTCTAATTTAATAAATGGAAGTCATAAAATAGCATTAAATTATAAAAGTGGTAATTCATCATTTTATGTAGATGGTTTTTTAATAGGTTCTTCAAGCACTACTTTTACAATTGCAGAATTGACAAAAATGACTTTAGGGTATTATAATACTACTCAATACCAATCTGAATCTCCTACAAAAGAACTTGGCTACTACGATGAAATTCTCACCGATTTAGAATTAGAAACACTTACAAGCTACCGTTCATTAAATGAATTAGTAACAGAATTAAACTTAAACGCACTATAATATGAATACATTAAAATTTGGTAACGGAGAATGGTATGGTAAAGAAGGTACTATCCTTGCCTATAATGATGAGAATAGTAACTACAAGCCTTTACCTTTTGACTTTAGTAGAGATTCAAAGGCTACTGTTGTAAATAAAGATGGTTTAATCGAAACTGTTGCTAGTGGAGAACCTAGAATAGATTATAAAGATGATAGTAAAGGAGCGTTGTTGTTAGAGCCGAGTAGGACAAACTTATATACTTATAGTAATGATGTATCTTTTTGGACTAAAAGTAATGTAGTTACAACAAGCGATTATGCAATTTCTCCTGATGGTACACAAAATGCATTTAGAGCTGCTTTTTCGAGTAGCATAGGTTTACTATATGTTACTGCAACAGGTACAACAGGAACTAATAATACTTTAAGTGTTTGGGCAAAATCAAACAATGGTAGTTCAAATAAATTTAGGTTTTTCGCAAATGGTAATACTACTTTATCTAATGATTTTATAGCTACTGATGAATGGCAAAGATTTGAGTTTACCTTTAATTGTACTTCTGTAACTGCAGGTTTAACAGGTGCATCTGATAGCGCTACAAATGATATTATATTTTATGCATTTCAGCACGAGGTCGGAAGCTACCCTACTTCGTACATACCAACACAAGGTAGTATAGTGACGAGAAATCAAGATGTTTGTAATAATGGAGGTGTGGGAGTACCTATTTTTAGTAATACATATGCTGTATGGTTTATGGATT
>Ga0206125_10004027_pt1 | contig 13398 bp, 11 predicted proteins | sample Helgoland_Spring_4_FD_148598 | JGI IMG/M metagenome (GOLD analysis project Ga0206125, IMG submission 148598) | Pelagic subsurface seawater microbial communities from Kabeltonne, Helgoland, North Sea - Helgoland_Spring_Bloom_20160331_1 | ecosystem: Environmental > Aquatic > Marine > Epipelagic ... | reverse complement strand
AGTATCTGATTAAAACCATGCTCAACGCATAAATCCACTTGATACTCTAGCAACGGCTTTCCGTCAATCAAAGCCATGGGCTTTGGAGTATTATCGCCAATCACCTCTGCAAGTCTACGACCGAATCCACCAGCAAGGATAACGACCTCTGCGTTAAAATCACAATTATTCATAATATTCCAGGCGTTCATAACTGTCATACTTATCAATATGCATTGGGTGCACTCATTGCCATCGGATCAATAAAACAGATGTACCGAAAAGAAATTCACTCAACTAAAACTAAGCTCTCTAGTAATACAATGACAAGAATGCCCAACACACACTAGGGTTTAAGTTTGGTGCTAGATGTAATTCAAGCCATTTTTATAAGCATTCAACACGATGCTGCGCCTCAAGGTCACTCTTAGACTTGTCCCAAGCGGCAGGTATCAATCCCGTCATATTAGTTCCATCCGCATACCACCTACTGGGAGTAACTACTATTGAATTCTTATTATTAGATAAATAGGCGCCCCACCAACCAAAGGTACTATTGGAGAGAACAAAGTGGTGGCATTGAGTTAACATTTGTAAGTCAGATTCGGCATTAAAATCTTTACCTTCAGCGAAATAAATCTCATTAAAAACCGCAGATAGATGGTCCTTTGCCCAAGTAATATCGTCCGAAAAAACATATATAGCAGACTCAGGAAATTTCGCTCGTAGCATTTCAATATAACTAACATAGTAATCCAGCGACTGAGCGCCAAGTTTAGACTTTGTTTTAGGATTGGTTATGTAGTCGCCTCGACGTATCTGCACTCCAATATTGACTTGATGTTCACTATGCTCAGAATTTATTTCCGACAGACACCTAGGCTGTTTAAATACCAATGTATCCAAAACCTGTTTTTTGAAGTCACCAAAATAGCGTTCACTCTGCCAAGTTCCATGGAAGTAGTAATTTCTTGCCACATCACTAATCACAATAGGAGCATATCCGTCATACAAGTCACAAATAATTCCTGGGATCAACTGCCGTCCAGACAACGCACTTAACTTTCCTAATCCCCTTCTAGCGAAACCACTAGAAAAAAAGGGTGGCATGACTTTCTTTAACTGCTGGGAATTACACTCTTCTATCTCTACATGAAAGATATTTTTTATTTTAGGGAAATTATAGTCATACTGACCAAACGTATCCGAAAAGACAACTGGGATATTGTATTTAACTGATAGGTTATACCCCATGGAATATTGAAAGAGCTGGTTCCCAACACCACCAGCTAAATTGACGATGAGCATATGAAACGCCTCACTAATTTACGAAAATAATAGGGTAAGAATGACGGTAGTTGAATCGTTTTAAACATAATATTGTAGCAGGCCCCAATAAATTTGTTATTTAACGAGACATTATAGGGGTCAAGGGCGGCCATCATATTTATTTCATTACGAGCAATAGTTTTCAAAAAAGGTCTGATTTCTTGCGTGATCGAATCATCACAATATATGCTATTCGTAACAGTGTGCGGGTAATAATAGATTTTATTCTTACGGACTTGAGCGAAAATACGACGATACCACTCACAGTCTACATACCACTTTAGGTCACGATTAAAATAAACCATTTTACCAGTCTTGATTATAAGTAAACCACACGGCCCACCAATAAAATTTAACACGGGCCCTCGGCTGCTAAAAATGCTAATTAATATCCGTTGCATCCAGGAGGGGACGTTGCGGGTTATCTCCTGCCCATCTTTTACGCTTAAGGGAAGTACCATGATATCGATATCATTCTGATAAGACTCAAGCTCATCGACAAATAGACTGTTTGAAAAAAACTCATCGTGGTGAATAAGACAGAAAAACTTAGTGTTAACCATTGCGAGTAATGCATTCCAGTTGTCTATTGCAACCCCAACGGTTTGATGCTTGACGTACACAAAGTCACTGCGATTTAAACCGACAATGTAAGCTTCGATAGCATTAGCTACAGCAGAGTCAGTGGAATCATCGCTAACAATTACTCCTATATTTCCTCTTAGTTTAACTGTCTCGATTATCCGCACTACACCGTCAAGTGAGTTATAGGCCGGAATAAGCACAGTTAAAAGGTTTTCTGTCATACATTTAGCCTAAGTGTAGTTAGCTCAGTTTTCGGTCTAGATTTACCCAATCTTAGTAAAATGATGAGGGAAAAAACTGTAAATGGGAAAAAAGAAAATAGGTGCGTGACGATTAAATCTACAATTATAATAAATACACTTACACGCTTAACAAATAGGTCCTCAGAATCAGAATTTAACTTACTATTGCTTCTGGGTATTAAGCTATAAATAATCGTCATAAAAATAAGTAACAGCGGAATTCCAAAATGAATCCCAATATTCATCAACTGCTGCTCTGCGTTACCCGACTCAAGTAACATGTCTAGAGTAATTCCACCCCCCTCAACCCTATCTATCGGTATATAACCACTATTACCCATCAGCGGCGATTCAAATATTTCTGTAGCTCCAAATGTCAGAGCTGCAATTCTTAAAGCATTACTTGAAACGTCTGACAGCAAAAAAATTCCTCCGAAAACAATTGACCCACACATAATTGCTAGAAAGAAGAGCGTGATTCGGCTTTTTACAAAATGTGCAACAATACAGCCACATACAGCGACCAAAAGTAATACCGGAGATCTCATTGCTCCAGACAGCGGCATAAGGCAAACTACCAAAAAAGTAATAATTCGATTCTTAGTGACCAGACTTGCGATAAAGGCTGACATTGAAATACCAATGCTAATAAAACTGTTAGCGTAAATACCGCCAAGTCTAGGAAATACATCGCCCGGACGAAAATCGACCCGTCGTCCGAATAAATCAGAGGACGTAGTCAAGGTATAAATGTTAAACACGCTATCTACTAAAAACACTAAGAAAATTGCATTTGCCATTCCAAATATGAATGACCTTTCCAAGTTAAGAACGCTCACCAGCATTAGCGCTGCAGGATAAACCAGAAATGGTACAGCTATCGCTAACTCTTCCATTTTAAAGAAAAATAGGTTTGCAGATAGCAAGATAAAGAGCAAAGATATTAGGGTTATTTTTGTCAAAGATAGACCGGCTAGACTGTATTTTCCTGCGCACAATAATACAATCAGTCCCGATAAGGGCAGCATAAACATTAAATTCAGCGGAACTAGGAAAAGTGTAATTCCCGCCACGATGCCCAAACTATGCCTTTTGTTTAAACTTAAAATAATCTCACGTCCGTTATATTGCAAGCTTTTTAGTTGCTACACACACAATCTCTGATCTAGCGCGGATATTTCTTTTGTTGAAAATTAAATGTGTTTTAATAAGGTTAACGGCAGCGCAAGTCGACCTCCAGTATCGAGCACCCAACGATAACGACTTATCATTTATTAAGTTACGCAAGCACTCAAAAAAACATGTGAACGTATTCACAAGTGGTGGCATCAAAAAATGGCAGTTATAACCACATCGGTCTAGAAAGACTTCGATAGCTTTATATGTAAAAATAATTCGGTGTCTAGGAAAATCTACATCTCTAGCATATTCTCTAAATTCATTTATTAGGGAAGAGTCAGCATTTGGAGTTGAAATCCAAATCGAACCGTTAGACTCCAAAATCTCCGTTAGGGAAGAAAAAGTCTTAAGAGGATCAACAACGTGCTCGATAACATGACTTAGAGTGATGTTATCAAAATTCTCGCCGGCTTTATCAATAGCCCCATACTCATAAAACTTAAAGTAATTTTGGTACCCCGCCGGAGGAGTCGAAATATCAGAGCCAGCCACACGAAGTTCAGATCGCAGTGCTTGTATCTCTAGTAGAAACTCACCTGAACCACACCCATAGTCCAATAAACTCCTGGCCCCTAATGGTAACGATCTAAAACTGTAGTCTCCCTGTAGGTATCTTAAAAACCGACGCTTGAGCGGCATGGGCCCGCTAGTCAATTCTCTCGTATAATATGAAGAATACGCAATGCCCAAGGACCTCGAGTCGGGGAAAACATCAGGAAATATCGAACTACAATTAGCGCACTTTCTTATATCGGAGAGATAATTAGTAGTATTGAAATTATAATCATAAGATTTAAAAATAACGCTACTTTTAGCCGATCCGCAGATGCACGCATTATGATGAAAATTCATATTTTCCCCTGTAAAATAAAGAGGCAACTAAAGCCGCCTCAAAAAGACTTTTAATAAGCCAAGTCACTAGTAAGCCATTCACTCCGAATTCCATTATCGCGAAAATAGACGAAATGCCCATTATTAGAGTGACAATGATGGTGATTTTCACCAAATATTCAGCGTAGCCCCTTGACTGGAGTACAGCGCTCAAAGACTGGGTCACACTATTGATGGCTATGGCCATAAAAAAAGCCACAATATATGGGTTGCCAATACTAATGTTAAAAACGCTATTAAAAAAATTAGGGTTATAGCTGACAAAGAGCGTAAGAGTACCCACTGATATGATAGAAATGGTGCCAAGAACCTTTAATAAACTAAGGATGCTTATCAGTCCGTCGCTACCCGCAGCGTAACGAACGAATATTATTGGATTTATTAAGTAATTAACCAGCCAGTATTTAGTAAAGATCTCGTAAATCAGGAAATAATTAATGGCCGTCACTGGATCAAGATAATATGAAGCTAAAATTCGATCTATATTTCCTGAGAATACGGCTAATACGGACAAACTAAAAATACTTCGCCAACCAAACAATTCGGTATCTCTAAATAGAATAAGTTCTTTACGCACTGCAATTTTAGTATATCTATAAAATTGCAATGCCAACCAGAAAGTCCTAGCCAAACAATAAGCTACAAAAGCAACCGTTGGTTCAAGTCCGAAATATATGGCGCCTAAAAAAGTAAAGACACCAATTGCTAGCCCTGCCTGTTTTGTCCAAATTCCACTCGAATAAAGACCGATATTATCAAAAATAACCCTTAATTCAGAAGACAAAATCCCAATTAGACATAGGCAATAACTGAATATAAATCGCTGCAATACCCCTAATTCAGTAGTTAAATTATTCCATACTAGAAAAATAAAAACGGTCGGAATCAATGCCTTTGACGAGACCTTTGCTACAAGTATAGCAATGTCAAATGACCGACTTTTGGTTTCGTTTAGATTGATTAGACAACTCTTCACAAGCCCTAATTCGAAACCACCCACCAAACTCACTATCAACACGAAATTTGTTATAACTTGAGGACTTACTTCGCTGTTTTCAGAGCTAAAAATAGCCAACGCACCAATCAAAGCTAAGGCAGAGAGAGCATAAGCTCCGATCATGTTTAGCGCACTTACCACATTTTTACGGGTAAGATGATATAGCCAGCTCGATGATTTACCCATGATCTAATATATCTGGCTCTCTACCGCAGATAGTTTTGTGAAATTGTCTTTGTACCAGTTAATAGTGTTAACTAATCCTTGTGACAATGGGACAGAACATGAGTACCCTAAATTTTCAATCTTAGATATATCGGGGCAACGAAGCATGGACCCCCCGATATGTTCATTTTTACTTTGCGAGACAGTATAGCTACTTTTCAAAATTCTAGCGATATCGCCCAATAATTCACTCATTGTGACACGCTGAGTGTTACCTATATTGTAGACATTCACTCCTGAATTTTTTTCACTCAGAAGAGTTAATCCGCTAACGATATCGTCAACGTAGCAAAATGCACGAACAGCTTCTAACGATCCTTTCGTTTCGATCTGTATCCCAGTGCCACTATCAATCTGTCTTAGGAACTCCATAATAAACTGAGGAATAACATGCTGAAGACCCATGTCCGGCCCAAATACATTATGCGGTCTAAAAATACTAATATTCATATCATGCTTCAGACCGAAGTGATACGAATAGTACTCAGTGTAAATTTTACTCAGTCCATAGGAATATCTAGGATTTTTTACCTCAGGCACGATTAACGGAATATCCTCTGGTGTTGGCACTATATTGCATTCTTGATATACCTCAGCAGACGAAGCAGTAATTATTTTCTCTACCCCATGTTTTTTCGCGTAAGTAAGCACATTAAAACAACCGAGAATTCCTACATCCATTATTTCAACCGGAATTTTATAGAAATTACCAGTCCCATTAATTGCGGCGAGATGAAAGATAGCTTTGACATCCAAACCACTCAGGCACTTCTCAATAGAAGTATAGTCAGTGATATCGCAATTTCTGACTAATACTTTGTCCTCAAATCCAATTAATCTCTCAGGGGTGCCCCTTGAAAAATTATCAAGCACAACAACATCATTATTTTGCATAAGCTGCTTTACAAGATGATGTCCAATGAATCCACCACCACCTGTCACGACGACTACTTCTTTCATTCTAATTCCCCCTAACAAACAAATTTGATAGTGTAAATTGTCCCGGTAATTTCATTACATCCCAGGTGTCGATGATTGTTGTGCCAGCAGCTATTCGCCCGGAAATGAATTCCAACATTCTTAATCCTTTATACTGCGGATTATTGTTCAAAATGAATATATAATCGTAACTTACACTGTTTTTTTCAAATATTTCGTCTGGACTAATTGAATTCATATTGATGGCCTTGATGAGCTCTTCCTTGGAATTCATGAAATCATGTATGGTAATTTGGTCAGCATATTCTGATAACTGATGCAGTACTTTAAGAGCTGAGGAGCCGCGCAGATCGTTTGTTTGCGGAACTCCCTTAAAGGCAATACCAGTGATAAGAATCTTTGCATGCTCATGGTTAACGAAAATATTTTTAATGTAATCGGCAAGCTCTACTTCCAAGTTTTCGTTCGCCTTGCGGATACTTAAAAGAAAATCCTTTAAATCACCGTCAGGCATATTACTTGACAATATGTAAGCATCTTTCTCCAAGCATGGCCCAGCAACAAAGCCAGGTTTAGGAATCAAACTCCTGGCATAGTTATAATTTGCTTTATCTATCACTGCCAATCCGTCGACATTAAAAGATTGAGCGATTTGGTTGAAAGTATTGGCTATGGCGAAAGACGCATCTCGATAGGTGTTATTAAATAGTTTGATGAGTTCAGCTTCTTCTAGCGACCCCGCCGCAACCACCTCATCTGCTAAAGATTCGAAGAACTGACGAGCTTTTTTAAGCGCCACCTCATTATTACCAGATATTATTTGGGGTAACGACTGAAGCTCAACTAATGCCTTACCCTCTGCTGTCCTTTCTGGACAAAAACTAATATTTATTGAAGGAAGAGTGTTTGCACCTATTATTTTTTCAGCAATTTTTGCAGACGTTCCAACTGGAATAGTAGATCTAAGAACAACCAGTGTCTCTTCGTTAACAAATGCACTTATACTACCAATGGCGTTATCCAAAACGCCCATATTTGGCAGTTTTTCTCCTACAGCAAGCGGGGTTCCTACAGTGATAATAAATATATCAAAACTTTCATCTTTGGGAATTTCTTTATGGACAAAAAAGCTCTTATTGATTGATAACTTTAACAGCTCATCAAGCCCTGGTTCATGAAAATAAGTATCTCCAGAAGCTATAACATCATAAGTAGTATCTAGAATTTCTATTCCATGAACTTCATACCCATTTCTGGCAGCGTGCATTGCTAGGGTTAGGCCAACATAACCCAACCCGACAATACATACCTTTTCGTTTTTTGCAACCATTATATTCTCGATTTTGGTTAAGAGTCTTTTTAAAAAATTTCAGCTAGCGCATTACTCAAGTTTTTGAAATTATCTTCCGTCAGACCAGAGTGAACCCCTATGAAAAGAGCATTATCTCTTATCATCCTTGCATTTTTTAGCGTGCCATGTACCCTGTGTTCGCGCCCAATAAATCCTGGCTGATCAGGGAGACATCCACCCATATTAGGACGTGTTTCAATTGAATAAGACTCTAGCTGTTTGCAGAATTCATTTCTTGAAATCTTATCATTGGGCTTAAGGTAGATTGGGAACCCATAATAACCAGGAACAATATCCTCTCCTATAACCAACGTTGATAAATAGTCTGAATAATTGCCAATTAAATCTTTCAGCCTTAATGCATTCACCCGTCTAATCTCGTTCAAACTCTCTAACTTATCTAGCTGGACCAATCCCATTGCGGCAGCAAAGTCAGTCATTCGCACGTTATAACCCAACGTTTCGAAGATGTATTTAGTATCGTAGTTTCCTATTGCCGGATAATCCTTGAATCTTTGATCGGAATCGATAGATCTGCCAAATTCTCTTACAGACCTCATCTTATTATCTAATAACTCATCCTTGTAGAACACCATCCCGCCTTCACCCGTGGTTATATTATGGGCCACAAAAAAGCTAAGTGTTGCCATGTGCCCTATAGAGCCAACTTGACGCCCTTTATAATAACTGCCATGCGCTTCACAGCAGTCTTCAACTACAATCAAGTCATTAGAATCAGCAATCTCCATTATTTCATCCATTTTAGCGGGAATACCTAAATTATGAACGACCATAATAGCCTTAGTCTTATCTGAAATTGCTTCGCCCAGAGCAACGGGGTCCATGTTCCAAGTATCCATCTCCGAATCAATATAGACTGGGACTAAACCAACCTGATACAGAATAGATGAGACAGTCGCAAAAGTAGCTGAAGGCACAATCACCTCATCTCCCACACTTAAACGTCCAGAATCTATAAGAGCTGAGAAACAAACAAGGTTCGCCGAGGAACCAGAGTTGACCGCTATGGAACCACTTCCAGTAGGAAGATCAAGATATTCCCTATAGGCCTTTTCAAATGCCCTTACTCTAGGGCCTTGCGACAAACTTAGATCAAGAAGACTATCCAAAGCTGCCCACAGCTCATTTTCATCATAAAGTGGCCAGCCTACAGTATGCTTAAACGGGGGAGTAGATTTACTTTTTCTCAAGACGAGCTCCTGAGCAATCATTTCTTTCAATTTCATTTCATTATTCATATTATGATTCCAGTTCCATAGTTAATAATATACCTTGATGCATAGACACCTTCGGTGACCAATCGTACTTCTCTCTGAAAATAGAGTCATCCATGGTGTCAGGCGGTGACTTAAAAGATGCCCTAGGTGACTTGGATGATTTAGCTATAAATTGCACTGTACTGCCAACTTTCTCTTTTTGTGTTTTTTGAAATAACTCTACGATTTTTTCTATTCTGACATTTTCACCTGAAACACATATGTCACTTTCAATGCCAATGTTATTAATTAACTTCATTAATGCACTGACAGCATCTGTTATGAACAGATAATTCCTGCAACCGTTTAGAGTAGCCAATTCAATTACAGAGAGACCTTTCTTTAAACGTTCGACAATTGCTGGGATCAATTGGCGCGATTTTTGGCCGGGGCCATACAGGTTAGGAAATCGCACTATCGTCGCTGCGTCGACACCTAAGCTGTAACTATATCGAACTATGATTTCGCCAACCAGCTTGCTAGCTCCGTATGGATCGTTCGGGATTTTTAGGCTGCTGATAAAATCCACATGACTAATATCAAGTACAGCGCGATCGGTGGAAATATAAATATAACGCCCTGAGAACTCTAACTTATTAAGATATTTTATATTATTGATAGGTATTTCAAGGTTATCTAGAAATGCTTTTTGCGGATTAGCAAAAAAATCATCCACAGATACATGACTAGAAAAATCAATCGCTAAATCATAAATTCTCCCATCACTAATAAGCGTGTCAATCTCTGAGTACAAAACACACTCGCCGGGTAGATAAGAGTCTGGCAAGCTACGCACGACCAAACAAACATGATTAGATTTATTTTTCTTCAACTCAGAAATAAAAGCTGTACCGAAAAAGCCTGTACCTCCAAAAATAATAATGTTCTGACCCATACCCATACCCATACCCAAACTATATAATTAGTATTACCCGATCCAAGACCCGACATCGATAGCCAGACGAACTCTAGAAGTCGGTGACGGCCCTACCGTATTTATCTTCAAATCGAACGATATCATCCTCACCTAAATAACTACCTGATTGGATCTCTATCAACTCCAGGACAACCTTCCCAGGATTTTCAAGGCAATGAATTGCGCCAATTGGAATATAGGTGGATTCATTTTCAGAGAGCATAAATGTTTTGTCCCCATTTGTAACTTTGGCAGTTCCAGAAACAACAACCCAGTGCTCAGCTCTATGATGATGCATTTGCACACTTAATTTGGCTCCGGGCTTTACGGTAATTCTTTTAGCTTGGTAGCGCTCACCTTTGTCAATGGAATCATATTTTCCCCAGGGACGATAAACTTCACGGTTTAATTCCCACTCACTTCGCGTCCTAGTCTTTAATATATCGGTAATAATTTTTACATCCTGAGTACGGTCTTTATGAGCCACCATAAGGGCATCTTTAGTTGAAACAATAACCAAATCATCTACACCAATGACCGCTATTAATTTATCATCCGCCCTTACATAGGAGTTACGGGTACCATGAAGGATCACATCGCCATGACTGGAATTACCGTCGCCATCCTTTTCGCTAATATCCCAGAGCGATGACCAAGAGCCTATATCATTCCAACCAGCATCGATGGGAACAACGACCGCGTCATCTGTTTTTTCCATAACAGCATAATCAACAGATTCAGCGGGGCATGACTCAAACGTTTCTTTGTGGACTCGCAAAAAATCAAGATCAGCCTTAATCTCATTCACTGATAACTTACACTTTCCCAGAATGTCAGGCCTGAATTTTTCCAACTCTTCAAGATAGCGGCTTGCCCTGAACAAGAACATACCACTATTCCAGTAGTATTCCCCTGAAGATATATAGCCCTGCGCTACCTTCACGCTTGGTTTTTCTACAAACTCATCTACCTTAAAACCTTCCCCAAGATCATTGCCACGCTTAATATAGCCATACCCTGTATGTGGTTCGCTGGGCACAATTCCAAAAGTTACGAGCTTTCCGGCTTCTGCAAGAGGAATTGCTTGAGTAACAGCTGCGCTGAAAGCGGCTTCATCCTGTATAACATGGTCAGCAGCAAGGACCAGTAGTAAAGGGTCATCTTTTGCACTTAGCGCAGCCAATGCAATAGCGGGCGCAGTGTTACGGCCAACCGGCTCAAGAATAATAGATCCAAGCTTATCAATTTCACGAAGCTGCTCTGCAACAAAGAATCTGTGCTCTTCATTACAAATAGTTATTGACGAATTGATATCTAGCTCGGAGAGCCTCTTAACCGTCGTTTGAAGCATAGTGTCTTCGCCATGCAATCTGAGAAACTGCTTTGGATGCGCAGCTCTCGATAATGGCCATAAGCGTGTACCTGACCCTCCTGCCATGATGACCGAACAAATACTCACATCAATTCCTCTTCCTAAATTATCCTAACAAAACGGTATAGGCTTGCCGCTTAATTGCTTTTTATAGCCTCAAAAAACCCTGAAAACTCATCTCTCTAGAGATCGATAATAGCCTTTATTACCATTTAAAAGGTCAATTAAGTTATCGCCAATACTAAAAGATGGTTTCCAAAAATTCTCATAGGCATTCAGCGAAGTAAAATTTTGAACTTAAACATGACACTGAAACCAACTTGGTAACTATTTAAGAATTTCTTCTTCGATATAATGGAGCTCCATTTTTTTAAATTTCAATAAATACAGGGCTTTAGCGTAGACGACCAACTCCCTCCATCTACCAAAATATGAGAACACAAGTCGCTTCAAATAGGGAATATCAATGTCCCCAGTGAGTTCATACCGCTCCAATTTACCAACAAAATGTTTCAGGGCATTCATATCAGAAGAGTCATGCGCCAAGTATCGGCAGCGCTTCGAAATCCCAGCATGATGAAACATATTTTTGAGAATCGCATCACGAAATACAATATTTGGAATTACGATTGTAGGGGTCCCTTTTTCAGGACTTTCACTAAATATGTCAGTCTTGACCAGGGTGCCTTCGTTAAAAAGTAGAGATTCGCAAGGGCCATCTGGGTTTGTGATCAAAAACCGAACTTTAGCCTTGCAATTTATAGCGCCAGAGTTTTTAAGGATGGAGTGAAATCTGTCTAATACTTTTCCATTTATCTTAAGCTTTAACTCTCGATTTCGAGAGACAGCTATACGCTCATGCACATCTTCTAGGTATTTTTTGATATAATTTTGACTATCCGAAAAGCAAGCTTCATCGGCAAAACTGAAACCACAATTACTGGTCCAACTAGAGCCAGGCAACATCACCTTTAGATTCCAATCTAGGTCACTATTCAACTCTTCAACGTAATCCCTAAGCTCAATTGGATTGGAGATATAACTGTTGAATTTGATTACATCATCATTTAAGTGACAGTGATTAGATGCAAACGGCACAGCAAATTTAGGCTTCACTACATCCATGAATAATTTAAATGATCTAAAATAATGCTCTCGATCATCACTTACAAATGATTCATCTCCAGGGATTTCATAACAAATCCTAGTATTTGCTGACGAATGAGAACGCAAAGCAAAGTCTATCGGACCGTGATCCCGTACTATTTTTTTCAGAGGCCATCCAGCAATTTTTGCATCATTAGCATTCAGGATAGTAGTTCCGCCGGCTTCAATTACAATCGCACTATCAGTAAGAAATAGGCCGAAGTTATAAAATGTAACTTTTATATCACCGATATTTAATGATTTGGAGTGAGGCAACCTTGTGATATCTTGGAACCCGATTGACCTCAAATCATGTTCTGACTTTAGATTGGGATCCTCAGCAGTAACAACAGCCTTTCCTTTAAAGTACTTTTTTAAAGTAGGCCCATGCCAGTGATCCCAATGGACGTGGCTAATCACAACGGCATCAACATCCTCCAAATCAGATTCAGTAAACGCTGGTTTGGGGAAATTCCACCATGAACGCCAATAACATGAACCGATTAACCAAGGATCTACTACTACAGAAGAGGTCTCAGTTTTCACGAGCACACACGCATGAGAAAGAATTTTTATTTCACAACCCACTGTAAATACTCCTTAAATTTAAAAACAACGCTGGGCAATAATACATATCAAAATGCGATTGATTATGGTGGTTTTCGTGTCGTATTTTTTAAACTTACACAAAAAGACACTAACCTTTAACATGCGATAATAGCCTTTATCACTGGCCAGACACACCACTCATCGCCGCACTCTCAATCATCTGTGAGGACCTTAGTCGACTCAGCGTGATGAGGTACAAAGCCACCTGCAGGCCAAAAACACCAAACCAGGCGCTGCTCTCAACAGGGATCCAGCCAAGGGCGTAAATTATCAAACAGACCCCTGATGAGGCTCCACTGATGGTCAAACCTGTTAAGGAGTTTGGCGTAACCCGTGACTTAAAACTTTGGCTATAAAAGGC
>Ga0206125_10004017_pt1 | contig 13427 bp, 13 predicted proteins | sample Helgoland_Spring_4_FD_148598 | JGI IMG/M metagenome (GOLD analysis project Ga0206125, IMG submission 148598) | Pelagic subsurface seawater microbial communities from Kabeltonne, Helgoland, North Sea - Helgoland_Spring_Bloom_20160331_1 | ecosystem: Environmental > Aquatic > Marine > Epipelagic ... | reverse complement strand
GTTTGAGACATTGCAAATAATGGAACTAGAAGTAAGATTAGTAATTTTTTCATTTTGAATTGTTTTTAAAATTAAAGAACTCAAAGCTACAAAATATTAATTGCCAAACAAAACCAATATATTTATTTTTAGTTTTAATCATTGTTGCTTGTAGCAGTAATGATGATAATACCCAACTTTTTTTAGAGAAATACGATAATGTTGTATGGACAAATTCAGATTATACATTTGCATTTGATTATAACACAAAAAGTATAATTAGAGATGGTGGTGGTTGTACTTATTCACCTCTTGAGTGCGATTGTTTTGATTCTAGCGGTAATACTATTATAGATTCAATTGAAGAAGAAACTGAAAATAGCTTGACAATAAAAAAAACTCGTTCATCAACTAATGGCGGTTTATATAGTTTTATAGAGGTAACTTCAGTATCAGAAAGCGGCAATACCCTTACTAAAACTAATGACTCTAACAATTATATTCAGACTTGGACAAGGACTTTTGAAGAAGTTTGTGACTAACAAACTACACAAGCCAATCTATTAATTTAGTAGAGGTTTTTTTATTGGACTATTTTTTTAATGAAGAGGTTATCATTCCAATTGCCCCGAGAATACCAATTACACCAACAAGTATAATTAACCATTTTGATAATAATAAATATTCTAATATAAATAAAATTAATAATGAGAATGACATAATTACAAAACCATTATTTTTAAAGTAATCAATCATTTTTTTCATAGCTAGGTAGTTTAAGATTGAGTAACAAATATAGAAAAGTTTAGCACATTGCTATTTTTGAACTATTTCCTAAATTTTCAAAATTGATTAATCAAATTATTTCAAAAAGATATTTCAGTTTGATTTAGTTAACTGATTTTTTTTGATATTATTAAACTTGATTACTATAATATCTAGTGATTGTATTTACCTTAAATTCATTTAAGACATTTACCCCACACCACTATAAAAACACCAAGTCTCAACGAATTACAAAATATTTGCAGTTATCCCTTATTAAAAAAGTATAATATTATTTTATTATTTTTGAAAAAAAACTACAATGAAAAAGATTATCATATTATTTATAATGATACTATCTACAGTATCATATTCTCAAACAGCAATTACAGATGCTAATTTTCGAAGTGCAATAAACACTTGTTTATCTACCAATCCAGAAGATGGATTATGTACAAATAGTGGGTACGGTGCAATGCCAGATTGGGATGTTAGTCAAGTTACTGATATGAGTTATGCCTTTTTAAATAAAAATACTTTCAATGCAGACATAAATTCTTGGGATGTTAGTATGGTTACTAATATGACTTATATGTTTAAAGGAAGTGATGATTTTAACCAAGACATTGGTTCTTGGGATGTGAGTAATGTTACTAATATGTCTAATATGTTTAATCAAGGCAATTATGAAACATCCTCATTTAACCAAGATATTGGTTCTTGGGATGTCAGTAGTGTTACAGATATGGCATATATGTTTTACGGATCACCATTTAATCAAGATATTTCTAATTGGGATGTGAGTAACGTGACTGATATGAGTCAAATGTTTAGGCAATCGTATGATTTCAATCAAGATATTTCTAATTGGGATGTGAGTAACGTGACTAATATGAGTGGTATGTTTGTAGCAGCAACTTCTTTTAACCAACCTATTGGTTCTTGGGATGTGAGTAACGTGACTGATATGAGTCAGATGTTTTCTGTTACACCTTTCAATCAAGATTTAAGTAATTGGGATGTGAGTAACGTGACTATTATGGTTTTCATGTTTTCCGGATCATCATTTAATCAAGATATTTCTAATTGGGATGTGAGTAACGTGACTAATATGGCTAACATGTTTGAATCAGCAACTTCTTTTAACCAACCTATTGGTTCTTGGGATGTGAGTAGTGTTACTGATATGAGGGGTATGTTTAGGAATGATTATGACAATGCTTTTAATCAACCTATTGGAGACTGGGATGTGAGTAGTGTTACTGATATGAGTAGTATGTTTAGTGGTACATCAGCTTTTAATCAACCTATTGGAGACTGGGATGTTAGTAGTGTTACTGATATGAGTAGTATGTTTAGCCAAACTGATGCTTTCAATCAAGATATTAGTTCTTGGGATGTTAGTAGTGTGATTAATATGACGAATATGTTTGCACTAGCAACTTCTTTTAACCAACCTATTGGTTCTTGGGATGTGAGTAGTGTTACTAGTATGAATCAGATGTTTTATGAAGCATTATCTTTCAATCAACCTTTAAATGGTTGGAATACAAGTAGTGTGACTGATATGGAAAAAATGTTTGAATTTGCAATCTTGTTCAACCAAAACATATCCAATTGGTGTGTTACAAATATTGATTCAGAACCTGCTCGATTTAGTGATAACTCCCCATTATCTGAAAGTAATATGCCAGTTTGGGGTACTTGTCCAACTGCTAGTGTAGATGACCAAAACCAATTAGAAATTTCAATCTATCCAAACCCTACATCAGATATAGTATACATAGACGGTAATTACACTCAATTAAAAGTATTTGTTTATGATATTCTTGGTAAACAAGTAATGAATAAGTCTATTACAAACAGCATAGATATTAGTCAATTAGATAAAGGAGTTTACATACTACAACTTTCTGATGGTGCTAAACTAACTACACAAAGAATTATAAAGAATTAAATAAGACATACTTTAAAACACAACCCTTACAGAAATGTAGGGGTTTTTTATTGGGCTTATTTTATTTGATATTGTATGATATTAGAGTAATTAATCTGAAGAAATTATAGTCAAAAATTCTTATTTAGGTACTAAATTAGGTACAATTTAACAAAATAACAAACCCTAAATCCTTCATAATAAAAGGGTTAAGGGTTTTTTATTGTACACCTTGGGTTTTTAAAATCGAACTCATTTTACAAAGGATTGATTAAACTGAGTGAATTAAAGGGATTTCTGATAAGCAGAGGATATTGGTCTAGTAAAAAATTGAGAATATAATTTTTTCCGTAATTTTGATATAAAATTTTATCATGAAAAATTTATTTTTTCTGTTGTTTATATTTATAAATCAATTAGTTTATGCACAAACATTTAGTATTAATTCAGGAAATACACTAGATTCTGAAGATGAAGTATATATGTCATTTGAATTAGATTCTATAATCGAAAATGAAATTTTTTCAATTGAAGATTTAGCCTCTGAGCCTCTTCTCGTAACATTTGATAAGGTCGAAACAAGAGGTTATGTATTGGTTGATAGTGAATATAGATATGAAACAATTGAGTATACATTTAATGATTTGACAATTGAATTAAGTCAAGAACCAGATAGTTATAAATATTCATATAATTCTAATCAAACTTTCCTTGAATTTTTCAATATCCCTGTAAATGAGGTTTTGCAAAGCATGCATTTTAGCATTAATTTTCCGAATTCAAATTTTTTCAATAACGATTATTATGACACAAATTCTGAACAATATATTGGAATTACCTATGCAGGAAATCAATTTAATATTTTCTTCAAAGAAGGATTAGATGAATCCAATTATTCTAATGTCTTATCTATCGAGAACAATATTATTTCTTCAAATTTAAGTGATTTGATTGAAGATATAAATTCAGATATAATTATTGAAATTAATGAAAATTGTGGTTCTGATAACTGCGAAGTATGGTTAGCAAATGCTGATAAAAATTTAGATTCAGTAATCCTTGAGGATTTTACTGGAGATGGGATAAATGATTTAATTGGTAGGACATATTCTTTGTATTTAGGCGATGTAGATTGGGTACTTAACGACGATGAAAAAGACATGTATTTTTCAAGATGGGTTTTACTTGAAGGTGAACTTATTGATGAAGATCAAGTTGAATATTCTTTAGTTTCAAGTTTTGATCAGATCAACGAGGCTATTAGGTTATTTTCAAAAGATTTGGATAATGATGGAGATTTAGATATTTACACAATTCCTGATGTGTATCACGGATTAGAATCAAATAAACCAGATGATTGGGACGGAAAGGTTAAATTATATTTAAATGATGGCAATGGAAATTTCGCAAATTTTGATGAGAATGAAATTTTTCCCGCCAAAGGTTTTATTGGTCAATTAGATTCTGACACAGATATAGAAATAGTTACAGTTATTGGAAAATATGACGCTAGATATTTGAATTTAGAAGAAGACAGTTCAGTTATAAAATTCGCTGATAAAATTGATGGAGTTTATGTTGAAACTATATCACCAGAAATTTTTCTTCAACCTCAAAATGGTAAAGAAATTTTCACAAGACAAGTAGTTGATTTAGAATTATATGATTTCAATAATGATGGATATGATGATATTTTATTTTGGTTGTGGCAGCAAGAAATGTTTGAAGAATTTTTCGACGCTAGCGGTAATTTTATTGGTGAAGTTGATTCAACCTCAAATGAAGAATTTGGTTTGACTTCTAATAATTATTTTATCATTGTTCGAGGTAATGAAGATGGTTTTGATTTAGATAATTCAAATTTTTCTAATGACATTTTGTATACTTATAGTTCGCCCTCATATCTCGATCATTATTCTTTTAATATAATTAATACAGGATCAAAAAATATGTTATTCTTTATGGATGTTTTTTCTAATGCCAGTTATGAATATTGGCATGATGATTTATATAGTGGTCCAAAATCAAACTTATTTGCTTTAGAAATAAATGAAGAAAATTTACTTAATGTTACAGATTCTCATTTCCCAGATTTTGAAAATATTAATTATATTTTTCCCTCAAATGAACCTGTTTTTAAAGACTTAAATAACGATGATTTACTTGATATCTATTTTTGGGGCGGATGGAGCACAACTGTAAATCAAACCCAATCATTATTTTTAATAAATAAAAATACACATTTTGAAAATGTTGTAGTTCCATACGCAGATAATGTTAATCCAATATTTGGAGATTTCAATAATGATGGGTATACAGATTTATTTCAAACTTTGGGAAATTCTTTGAAATTTGCAACTAACATAAATGTTTTGTACGAAAATGGAAAAAAAATTATTTCAGATGAATTTGATCCTAAGCAAATTTTAAAATTAACCTTTAATGATATTGACAGAGATGGAATCAAAAATTATTTAGATAATTGTCCTGAAGTTGAAAATTTCGATCAGTCAGATATTGATGATGATGGAATTGGAGATGTTTGTGATAGTAATAATTCCATGGGAGTTTCATTAATAGATTTAAATAGTTTTTTCTCATATCCAAATCCTGTTTCAGATTCTTACATAATTGATTCCACTAAAAAATTAAAACTTGATATTTTTGATTTAATGGGAAGATTAATTTTAAGACAAAATTTGGCATCTGGTAAAAATATTATCGATACATCTGAATTTATTAGAGGAATTTATTTATTTAAATTTAACTACAATGGTGTTATTGTAGATAAACTGGTAATTAAGAAATAAAATTTGATGGACAAAAGTATCGAACCCCAAAGTTTAAAGAAGGATTTGGTTTTATCTATCTGAAAATAAACGAGTCACAAGCATTTAAAAATGAAAAAGGAGACAAACTTTTTCGAATGTCCCCTTTTAGTACTCGAGGTGGGAATACAAACCCTTATATATTAAATATTTTACAGATACCTAAAAACCTATTTTTTACTACATATTTCAATAATTATATGGATTTATAAAATATTTATATTATCTAAATTTATTTAATGATATTTATATCGGTTGTCAAAAGGTTGTCAAAAGGTTGTCAAAATAAATGGTTTTACATATTTTTGTTGGATCAAATAGTTTTTAAATATGGCATCTATAAAATTTGAAGTCTTAAGCAATTCAAAAATTGCACCTATTTATTTAAGGTTATCAGTTAAAAGAAATGTAACTCCTAGATCAAAAACAGGCTTATATATTGATAGTAAAGACTGGAGTAAAGAGACCAAACTTCCTAAACAAACTAAATCAGTAAATAAGAATTTAACTACTGATTTATTGAAACTAAAAGTTTTCATTTTAGATAAATTAAATAAGTCAATAATCAAAAACGACACCATTAATAAGTTATGGTTAGAACACCAAATTGATGTTTTTTTCAAACGAGTAGATGAAAGTAAAAACAAAGTTTTAGTTACTAGTTGGATTAAATATATCATTGAAAATTCTCATACAATGCCAAACCAAAAAAAACAAAAAGGATTGAGCAAAAACAGAATTAAATCATATAAGAGTTTATTGGTGAAGTTTCAGAAGTATCAAGAATATAAGAAAGGTAAAAATTACAATATAATTGATATTGATAAAAAATTCTTTTCAAATTTTGAGACTTGGTTATTGACTATAGAAAAATATAGTGCCAGTACCTCAACTAAGTTTCTAACAGATCTTCAAAAGGTAGTTAGGGTTGCATCAAATGAAATTGAAATTTCAAAAGATTTTAATAGTATTAAATTTCAAAAAGTAGAAACCTATGATGATGATATGGATGTTATAACATTAAATGAAAACGAAATTGAAAGAATACATAATCTAGATTTACAAAAAGAAGCATTAATTAATGCACGAAAATGGTTAATTCTTTCAATTTTTACTGGGCAAAGAGGAACTACATTAGTTGAACGTATAAATCAAAAAAACTTTCATCATTATGGTAATGAGTATATGATTGAATTAAAGCAAATCAAAGGGAATAAAAAAGTTTATATACCAGTATTACCTGCAGTAAAAAAAATATTTGAGGAGGGTTTGCCATATAAAATTTCAACTCAAAAACTCAATCAATATATCAAAACCATTTGCAAACTTGCCGAAATTAATGAAATGGTAATGGGTAATAAAAGGAATAAAGAAACTAAAAGGAATGAAAAAAAATTAAGACCAAAATATGAGTATATATCAACTCATACAGGTCGCAGAACTTTTGCAACTATACATTACAATAAAATACCTACTCCAACTATTATGCGAGTAACTGGTCATAAAAAAGAAAGTACTTTTTTACAATACATAAATCAAAATAATGATGATCATTTAGATACGGTTTATTATTACTACAAAACCAAAGAATTGAAGCAAAGAAAAGAGCCTATTTTGAAAGTTGTTAATGATAAATTTTAAAAACTAAAAATATTTTTTTAATTCCTACAAACTTATCAACGTTTTAAGCAAATTGTTGATATGTCTCAATAACAATGCTTGATTGTCACCTATTAGATTGCATACATTTGTAAACGAACAAAGAGTTCATACTAATAAAAGTATAAACCCTTGTTTATTGTTTATTTAGTATTATTTCGACGTACTACTAAATAAGATAGTTTTTGAAAACTTATACGAAAGTAGTATATATTATAGATATATACAATTTCTGAAGTTATTTAACCTACAATAATCATCGGTTTTATTTTTAAGTGCTAGGGCTCTTATTAAAAAATAATCTATGAGTAAAACTCCCACAACAATTCAGTTTGTACAGGTAAGTACTGAAGAATTACAAAGTCTAGTTTCTAATGTACTAGAAAGTAAGTTAAACGATTTCAAAAGAAATTTCAAACCCATCGAGCCAAACGAATATTTAAGTCGTTCAGAGGTTGCAAAAATGCTTTCTGTAAACGAATCAACAATTTTTAATTGGAAAAAAAGAGGGATTCTTTCTGCCTTTCAAATTGGAGGGCGAGTATTCTATAAACGTAAAGATGTTGAAGATGCAATAGTTAAACTTAAGAACTAATTGTATGGCGAAAATATCTAAACCAATTATCTATGTTTATAAAGAAATAAATGTAGGGAAATTCAGTACGACAAAACATTTTGAACTTGTTAATCAAACTAAAGATTTTAATAAACTTACCAATCAAGTAAAAATTACAAAAGATAGATGTTTTGCAAGGGTTCAGCCAGTTTATTGGTTACATACAAGAACTGATCATAAGTGGGATAAACCCTGTTTAACTGGATTATTCAAAACCTCGATAACAAACCTATTTATTGGGGACACTGAAAAGAAAAAAAACTTACTTCTTTTTAAATTTTCAAGTACTGCTGATACATTAACTATTTATTGTTTTAAGAATTACTATTCATTGGATATAAAAGAAGCATTAAAGTATTTGTACTAGTATAATTTAAGAGGGTGTAAAAACCCTCTTTCTATTTCTTATCTCTTTTTAATAAAATTCCTTATTCCTGTATTTGATAGATTTCATAAAAATATATGTTCAAAATATAAATGCCGATATTATTGAGAATAACGTCTTGCTTGATTTTTTACAATTAATAAACACAAATACAGGTGAAGTTAATAGTTATAAAAGTGCATATTATAGAGGGTTGGAATTTAAAATTTATGAACAAACAGAAGTAACAAAATTTAGACGTTTAACCATAGAGGGTAGTTTGCATAAATACTGGAACAAAGGCGCACACAATTTTAATGATTTTGGAATTGTTGAGGTTGAAAACGTTATAAGAGATTTAGAAACAAAGTTTAATATTGACATTAAATTATGCGTTTTAAGGCAGTTAGAAATTGGAATCAACATAAACCCTCCAATCGCCACAAAACAAATCTTAAAAGGGTGTTTAAAATACAAAACGAATGATTTTAAATGGGTTTTTACAAGTGATGAGGGAAATTATATTCAATCAGTAAATCAAAGACATTTTATTAAGATTTATGACAAGAAAACCCACTATGAAAATAGAGGTTTTGAGATAGAGCAAAAACACATAATGCGTGTAGAGAAAAAATGGCGTAAAATGATTGAGTTAAATAAAAAAGGCATTTATACTTTGGATCATTTAATTAATTATGGTTTAATCAATTTTAAAAACGATTTATTAAAGTTATGGGATAACGTCTTATATTGTGATTTCAGTCTTGTAGAGAATACAAAGTTTGAAAACAAATATACCAATGTAAACTGGTGGGAAAGGTTAAACTATGATCAATTAAAATATCACAGAAACAACCTCAACAAAATAATTAAAAAGAATACAGATAATATTAAAAATATAATTTCAAAATTGATTAGTTCTAAAGTCGATATTTTAAATGTAAAAACCTCCGATATTAACCCTTTATATATAGGGTTAAAAAAGGGTATTGATGATATTCTTAATCAAGATAAAAATAGACGTTTTTGTATGATTACAGGATTAAATATTTCAATGCAGAAAGGCAATAGTTTTCTGCTTTCTCATACAGGTTTGAAGTATTATTTTAAAACTGATAAAAAAGTTTTTTTAGAAGTAAAAAGAAAATACTTATCAAGGAAGTGGTTAGAAGCAAATCAAAAAATACAGATTAAAGAGATTGCTCATAATATCCGTAATAAGTATAACAACAATTTAATTAGTCAGTCGAGGTTTAAAAATCAATACAAACTAGATTTTCATATTTAACTAATTTAAACTGATTATTTTAATTTTATATCAAACATATTCGGACACTATAAAAAAGAGATTCTATGATTTTTTAATATAAGAGTTACATATATCATTTATAGATTTCATTATCCTATTTAACTCTTCATTCATTTTATCTTTTTTATCAAAATACTCTCTCTTAATTTTTTTTAAATCCTCATCTTCCGGATTGACTATATGTTTTTCCTTATTTTTTATTATTGATGAAGAAGCCTTAATCAACTCATTTCTCAATTCTATAATATCTAAAAAAGGTTGACTTTCATCATCTGACATCAGAGCCTGAAAAAAGTATTTGTTTTTTTTTATTTCATTAAAACAAGGTTCACCTAACTTGAGTTCATCAAGGTTTGCTTTTGCTCTTTTTAATGGATCAACTACTCTTAAAAGAACTCCATATTTAGTTTCTGTAAACTCAGAAATCCTTGAGCGTCTGATAATATCACTTGCTTCTAAAAACAAACTTAAAACCTTATGAGATAGATTGGATTTTTTTTCTTTTTGCCAGGATTCTAAACCTTTTTTACCTATGAGATAAGTACTTATTGAGGCTGTTATAACAGCGACACTAGACAGTATGTTCATAAATATTTCCCAGTCAAACTCACACATAATAAATAAATTTAGTTTTTAAAACTATAATATATATAATGATCATACAATACCCATAAAAGGGGAAATTTTTTATTACCTATAAATGGTTGAATTTGTATATTTAGAGAGTGAAAAAGATCATTAATAACCTCTTTGATTTAATTTATCCTGAAATAAAAACAAAGTTCAAAACAAAGGTTTTTGTATTGGGGTTATTCATTTTTATGATTTTGATGATATACATTTAAAAAATGTGAGTATATATTTCTACTATCTTAAATGTTTTTATTACTTTCGATAAAAAACTATTATGAAAAAGATTATCATATTATTTATAATGATACTATCTACAGTATCTTATTCTCAAACAGCAATAACAGACGCTAATTTTCAAACTGCTATAAACACTTGTTTAACAACCAATCCAGTAGATGGTTTATGTACTAATAGTGAATACGGTTCAATGCCAGATTGGGATGTGAGTAATGTGACTAGTATGAAAGATGCTTTTCAATCCAGAGAAGATTTCAATGGAGACATAAGTGCTTGGGATGTGAGCAATGTGACTAATATGAATGAGATGTTTTTTTTAGCAGAATCTTTCAATCAGAACATTGGTAGCTGGGATGTAAGTAATGTTGAAGATATGGCTGCTATGTTCGCAAATACATTATCTTTCAATCAACCATTGAATGATTGGGATGTGAGTAATGTTGTTGAAATGTATTCTATGTTTTTTAATTCTAACGCTTTCAATCAACCTATTGGAGATTGGGATGTGAGTAGTGTAACTAATATGAGTTTTATGTTTCAGAATGTAACTTCTTTCAATCAAGATTTAAGTTCTTGGGATGTAAGTAACGTGAGTGGTATGACTAATATGTTTAATGACTCGGGACTTTCTAGACCTAATTATGATGGGATATTAAATAGTTGGTCTCAACAAGATGTTCAGACTGATGTTATTTTTGGTGCAGAAGGAATTACCTACTGTAATGGTGCAGATGCTAGACAAAGTTTAATTGTTAACTACGGATGGAATATAACTGATGCCGGTAATTTATGCACACCCGCTAGTGTAGATGACCAAAACCAATTAGATATTTCAGTCTATCCAAATCCTACATCAGATATCGTATACATAGATGGTAACTATTCTCAATTAAAAGTAGTTGTGTATGATATACTAGGAAAGCAAGTAATAAACAAGTCTATTACAAACAGCATAGATATTAGCCAATTAGAAAAAGGAGTATATATACTGCAACTTTCTGATGGTGCTAAAGTAACTACACAAAGAATTATAAAGAATTAAAAAACTATTTACCAAAAAAAATTCTATTTATTATGAAAAAAATATTGATTGTTTTATTTTTTGTTATTTCATCTAGTTCGTTATTTGCACAAGACAAAATAACATATTCCACAGACCCATCAGGTAACTTAGTAGCAAAAAATAAATATGGAAAAATTATTGCCATTGGAAAAAAAGATTTTAATGGTGATTTTGTTTGGAAAGATGCTTACGGTTCTGTCATTAAAAAAGAAGTTGTAAACTATCTAGGAGGAATATCCACAAAAGATAAGTATGGTAAAGTAATTTCAAATTCAAAAAAAACCTATTATAACGAAATTGAAGAAAGGAGTGTAACGGGCGAATTAATTGCAAAGTACAGAACTAATTATTTAGGTGAGGTAGAAAAAATAGACAGGAATTATAATATTATTGGGAAATATTCAACTACGCCACTAGGTGATATAGAATATGTGCAAAATAAAAGTTATGAGGCACCTAAATATGAAAAGAATAAAGAAGGTGGTTATGCTAATCCAAAAATATATACACCTGTATATAGTAAGCCTATAACTTATAGTGATGAATACTATGCTGCTATGGGAAAGGCTTTGGCAGAACACTTATCAGGCTTTGGTATTTATGTAGGATATAATTCTGGAATTAATTTTGGATTTGATGTCTGGTTAGGAAAATGGGCAAGTTATGGATTGCATTATGGAAATACAAATATTGACGATGCGCGTTATGGAGTAAATAATCGTGAGGAAATGGCATTAAACCTTGGTTTTTATATTAACAAAAAGAAAAATATAATTTTAAAAACTAGCTGGGGTTATACTGACTTAGCAAAAGATTATTCTGCTTACCCAGGCGTACCCTCTAACTCAACATTTGAGGAATGGGAGGTAGGATACAATGAATGGGCTAACGAAGATTATCAAAAATTTTTCTATAAAATAGGAATTCAATTTGCATTGAGTAAAAAAAACAAGGGTACTGGATGGTCTCCTGAAATTTATTATTCAAATAATGGCATTGGTTTTGGATTAGGTTATATTTTTAATAGGAAAAATCCTAGATACTAATAAACCTAATTATATAATAAAATAACCCTACAGAAATGTAGGGTTTTTCCCCTTAATTTTTTTTTGATAAAAACTATTATGAAAAAGATTACTATTATTTTATTGCTATTAACTAGTTCTGTCTTTGGTCAGAAGTTAGTTGATTCATTGTTCACATTTAAAGTTATGGACAACGAGGTAATATGGCAGAAAATCTTTACTTCTGAAGTTGAGGATTTACAAAATGCTTTTAAGAAAGAAGTTGTAACAAATATGCAATTAGAAAACCTGCAGGAGATTGGGAATACAATTTCTTTTAACGTTAAAGGTGAGAATATTGACTATAAAAAATATGGAGGAACTTGGGGAGGTACTGCAATTTTTCTTCAATATCCTCAAAATTTCTTGGTTGTTATTGATTTTAAAGATAATAGGTATAGGGTTTCTGTTAAGTCAATTAAAATAGATTTCTCATCTTCAGGAGTAGATGGTATAAATAATTTAGAAGATTATATTCTTAAAAAAGGGAAGTTTAAGAATACTAAATATTTAAAGAAAATGTTGGGTTATTGCCACAGGCATTACACAAGTAAATTTACAATTAAAGTAAAAAATGACGATTGGTAGGTTTTACCATAATCATAAATATAATATTTAGACTATCTGTTTAAGTAGTTATATTTCCCTATCTGTTCGCGCGTTTATTCAGATTTAAATAAACTTTGAACTAATAAAACCAACAAAAACCGACACAAAAAGGGGTTTTAAGACCCAAGCATCAGTTCAATAATTTAATGTGTTAAATATGAGTATTTTTTGTAGTTGTTGTTAAATGGTTGTCAAAGTTAGGTATATAAAAACCCTAACTAATTAAAAATAATATAGTTAAGGTTTTAAAAAGTACTCGAGGTGGGAATCGAACCCACACTCCCGAAAGAACTGGATTTTGAATCCAGCGCGTCTACCAATTCCGCCACTCGAGCATTATTAATAGTTTGCAAATCTAAAAAATA
>Ga0206125_10004012_pt1 | contig 13441 bp, 13 predicted proteins | sample Helgoland_Spring_4_FD_148598 | JGI IMG/M metagenome (GOLD analysis project Ga0206125, IMG submission 148598) | Pelagic subsurface seawater microbial communities from Kabeltonne, Helgoland, North Sea - Helgoland_Spring_Bloom_20160331_1 | ecosystem: Environmental > Aquatic > Marine > Epipelagic ... | reverse complement strand
GTAAATTTATAGACAATTTGCCAAAAGTTTACGGAATCTATACGGGAGGTTTTATAGGTTTCATAATCTTAATGGCAATTGGTGAGCAGATGGGTATGACTGCTAAAGCAATAGGTGTTGCTTTTGTAGCCTTTACAATATTCATCTATGCATTGATCGGTTATCTATCAAGAACAGCTCAAGCAGACGCATATTACGTGGCTGGAAGACAAGTGCCCACTGTATTCAATGGAATGGCGACGGCGGCAGACTGGATGTCTGGTGCTTCATTCGTTGCAATGGCAGGTGGTATTTACTTCAAAGGCTATGGATATATGGCTCTACTTGTCGGTTGGACTGGTGGTTACATATTAGTTGCAACTTTATTAGCACCATACTTAAGAAAATTTGGCTGTTACACAGTTCCAGATTTTGTAGGTACAAGATACGGTGGTAATTTAGCGAGACTATGTGCGGTAATAGTTTTAACTGTTGCTTCATTCACTTATGTGACTGCTCAGATTAACGCTACTGGTACTATTGCATCTGTTGCTCTAGATATCGACTTTAAATACGCTGTATATATTGGACTAATAAGTATTTTACTTTGTTCAATGTTAGGGGGTATGAGAGCGGTAACTTGGACACAGGTTGCACAATATATCGTACTAATTATAGCTTACTTGCTTCCAATTTTTTGGATCAGTAACAAAATGGGTGCAGGTTTCTTCCCTCACTTTATGTTAGCTGATGAAGTAGCTAGAATTGGTGAGTTAGAACAACAGTTTGGTTTTGTTAAAAACTCTGCTGCTGATCTAGCAACGGTACCTAAAGGGTTAGCTGGAATAACTAAAGCACACTCTGCAGTAAATGCAACGCCTTGGGCGTTTATTTCGTTAGCATTAGCGATGATGATGGGAACAGCTTCATTACCGCACGTGATGATGAGATACTTTACTACTCCAAGTGTAAAAGCAGCTAGAAAATCAGTTGGTTGGTCATTATTCTTTATCTTCCTTCTGTATTCTTCTGCGCCAATGTTAGCAACACTATCTAAACTATCGTTGATCGATCCAACACTACCAACAGGTATTATTGGTAAATCATTTGCTGAAGTTCAGTCAATAGATTGGTTCCAAAACTGGAATCAAGCAAACTTGATGTTCATCAGTGACTTTAACGGCAATGGAACTCTTGAGTTAAACGAGTTTTTCATGGGCGGTAAAGCGGTTGTGTTAGCAACACCAGAAATAGCTGGATTACCATATGTAATCTCAGGACTGGTTGCTGCTGGAGGTATGGCTGCTGCCATGTCAACAGCTGATGGTTTGATCCTAGCAATTGCGAACGCGATCTCTCATGACGTTTATTACAAAATGATTGATCCAAAAGCAGAAACTGCAAAAAGACTTCTTGTTGCAAGGGTATTACTTGTAGTAATTGGTTTTGCTGGAGCAACTATTGCGGCAATGGAAATCCAAGGTATCTTAGGTTCAGTTATCTGGGCTTTTGACTTTGCGATGTCTGGATTGTTCTTCCCACTTGTACTTGGTGTATGGTGGAAGAGAGCTAACAGAGAAGGTGCTATTGCTGGTATGGTTTTAGGTCTTGGTTCTGCTATTTGGTACCTAGTTTGGGTACGAAGTGGTGGAAGTGGGTTCTTAGGACTTACTCAATTAACATTTGGTATCTTCGGAGCAGCTGTTAGTTTTGTAGCAATGGTGGTAGTAAGTTTAATGACTTCTGCACCTGAGGCTGCGATTCAAAAAATGGTTGATGAAGTTCGTATACCAAGCGGTAGAACTGTTACTGGTAAGTAGAACTAATAAACTTTAATTCTAAGGGGCGATTAATTTCGCCCCTTTTAATTCAATCTCATTTCTAATATAAATCATTAAATGTCAGCAAATTTCCATCCATTAGTTTATTTTATAGATTACTTATTTGGTATGATTATGTGGACTTTAATAGGACGAGTTGCGATGAATATTTTTCAAAAAGAAGATTCTGAATTCTTTTTTATGAAGATTTTTGTCAAATCTACCAATCCACTAATAAAAATTTTTAAACCAATAACCCCTTCTTTCATCATAGGACCTCTAGTTCCATTATATGTAGCATGGTTCTTTTTTATGATAAGATTTTACTTTATGCCCTGGGTCTTAGGTTATTCTGTAATGGGAATGTTATCATTTCCTCTAGAAAGTGAAATTTCTAAACAAATTTATCAATTATTTAATTCAATTAAATTTTAAAAATTGATACTAGTAGAGCTGGCAATCAATGAAAAAAATACAAATATCACCATCAATTTTATCAGCTGATTTTAGTCAATTAGGAAATGAAATTAAACGACTAGAAGAAGGAGGGGCAGATATGATCCATGTAGATGTGATGGACGGTCATTTTGTGCCTAATTTAACTATGGGGCCTCCAATTATTAAGGCTTTAAGGAAATATACAAAACTGCCATTTGATGTTCATTTAATGATTTCACCAGTACATAAATACATTCAAGATTATGCAGATGCTGGAGCAGATATTATAACTATACATCCTGAGGCAACTGAAGATTTAAAAAGTTCAATAGCACACATTAAAAGTTTAAATAAAAAAGTGGGTGTATCGCTAAACCCTAAAACTGAAATTAATTTAGTAACAAATTTTCTAGAAGAGATAGATTTAATCTTAATCATGAGCGTCAATCCTGGATTTGGTGGTCAAAAATTTATGCCAGAAGTATTACAAAAAATTAAAGAGTTAAAAAAAATAAAAGATCAAAAAAATTTGAAATTTGATATTGAAATAGATGGAGGAATTAACTTTGATAATAATAAATTGGCTATTGAAGCTGGTGCTAATATTTTGGTCTCAGGCACAACTATATTTAAAAATAACAATGGAAATATAAAAAAAAATATAGAGCTTCTAAAATCAAGTTAAATAATGATTTTTAATAACTCATTTATTTTTTTTAAAAAAAAAATTCTTTCACTTTATTTAAATTCAAGTATTTATAATAAAAAAATTAATCCCACCATCATCAGTTCTTTAGAATATCAACCAAGTCCTAATTTTTTAGATTCTCTTATTAAGTTTGAAAAAAAAAAAATTAATATTGAAAACTACTCATTAGGTAACATCTGGAATGATAAAAATTTAAAAGATAAAGATTACAAAAATTTAAACAGTTTTTTTTGGTTATTTAGTTTGGATTTAAGATCCTCAAAAAAAGATACTCAAGAAATAATACAACAATGGATAAGTAAGAATTATCGTTATAATCATAAAAGCTGGGAAATAGATATATTGGCAAAAAGAATAATAGCTTGGATTTCAAATGCTAGATTAACTTATGAAGATGGCGCTAGCTCTTATAAAGATAATTTCAACGGTGTTATTAAAAAACAAATTAACTATTTAATTGATCAAATTGAACGGTCTGAAAAAGTTGATGATAAAATGATAGGTTGTTCTGCTATAATTTTAGCCGGATTGTGTTACCGAGATGAAGATAAATACTTAGATAAAGGACTTAATTTGCTCAAAAAATTTGTTAAATTTTCTTTAGATAATGATGGTTTTCCAAAATCTAGAAACATAAGACAATTAAATTTTTATTTAAAATATTTTATTCTAATTCGAGAGTGGATCAAAGAATCTCAAAATGAAATACCAGATTATATCAATGAATATATTTATTATTTAGGACAAGGATATGCCTTTACTTGGAAAAATAATAATGTGGACTTATTATTCAACGGTAATCATGAAACAAATAATGACAATTTTGATCATTATTTGAAAAAGTTTGATTATAACTTTAAATCTCAAAACAAAGAAATAGGAGGATATGTAATTCTTAATAATAAGAAATACTCTCTAATAATGGATATTGGAGATAGTCCTGATAAGAAATTTTCATCTGATTATCAGGCAGGTGCTTTATCTCTTGAGATATTAACAAATGGTAAAAAATTAATTTGTAACTCAGGATATTATCAAGACTATAAACATAAATTAAATGATTTATCTAAATCAAGTGCAGTCCATAGCACATTAATTATAGATGACAGATCTTCATGTAAATTTACTAAAACTAAAAATAAGGGTTCCAAACTTTTGCAGGGTTTAAAAATATTAAAAAAAAATATTATTTTTGAAAAAAATTATTGGAAAGTTCATGCCTCACACGATGGTTACCTAAAGCGATATGGTATTATTCATGAAAGAGAAGTTGAATTTTATCCAGAACAAATAAAATTTGTGGGTCATGATAAAATGATTTCAAAAAATGGTATTAAAAATCTAAAATTCGAAATTAGATTTCATTTAGAGCCAAATATTAAGGTAATGAAAACACAGGATAACAAGTCAATACTCATTGATCTTGATGGTGAAGGATGGAAATTTAACTCAGAAAACAATACTATCAATATTGATAACGGACTATATTTTGGTAAGAAAAATTCTTTTTCTGATAATCAAAATATATTTATTTCAGGAATGACTAATGATGAAAATCAAACTATAAAATGGGAAATTACTAAATTATAATGAATAAAATCAAAAAAGCATTAATTTCTGTATCTGATAAAAGTAATTTAAAAGACCTTTTAAAAATTTTAACTAAATATAAAGTTGAATTCATAAGCTCAGGTGGCACTTACAAAGAAATTAGGAAACTAAAATTTAAATGCTTAGAGGTCTCAGAATACACAGGATCTCCTGAAATACTTGGTGGAAGAGTTAAAACACTGCATCCAAAAATACATGCTGGGATATTAAGTAAAAGAGAAAATAAAAAACATAAAAATGATTTAAAAAATAATAATTTTCATGAAATCGACCTTGTTATAGTTAATTTCTATCCATTTGAGAAAACTTTAGAACAAACAAATAATCATTTAAAAATAATAGAAAATATTGACGTTGGTGGACCAACTATGGTGAGAGCTGCAGCAAAAAATTATAAGGATGTAACTGTTATTACCTCCTCAAATCAATACTCTGAGCTTATTAATGAACTGCAATTAAATAAAGGTTCAACATCTTTGGAATTTAGAGAAAAAATGTCTTTAGAAGCTTTTTCTGAAACAGCTTATTACGATGCAGTAATTTCAAATTATTTTAACAACATTAAAGATAATAAATTTCCTAAAAAAAAAATTATTTATGGAAATTTAGTAGAGAATTTAAGATATGGGGAAAATCCACATCAGCAAGCTGCTGTTTATTCAAAAACTAATAGTTTAAATTTGGATCAAATTCATGGAAAGCAATTAAGCTATAACAATTATAATGATATATTTTCTGCTTTAACTATTTCAAAATCACTGCCCTCCAATACTGGAACGGTTATTATAAAACACGCTAACCCTTGTGGTGTATCTATTCATAAAAACGCTCTAGAAAGTTATAAATTAGCACTGGCTTGCGATCCTATTAGTGCTTTTGGAGGAATAATTTCATGCAATTATAAAATAAATAAAACTTTAGCAAAAGAATTAAAAAATATTTTTTTAGAGGTTATTATTGCTAATGGATTTGATAGAGAAGCCCTTAATATATTAAAAAATAAAAAAAATTTACGTCTAATAGACTCTTCAAATTTTAAAATAAAAGATTTAGTAAGATTTAATTCTGCAAATGAGGCAATTTTAACTCAGTCTGAAGATATAAATAAATTTAATATTAAAGATTTTAAGATAGTTTCCAAAAAAAAACCTACTAAATTACAATTTAAAAACTTAATCTTTGCTTTTAATATTTGTAGATATGTTAAGTCAAATGCAATCGTATTAGCTGCTAATGAGGCAACAGTAGGTATTGGTTCAGGTCAACCAAGTAGACTAGATAGTTGCCAAATTGCAATTGATAAAATGCATAAATTTGAAAATTTTAGAGAAGACGTAGTTGCAGCTTCAGATGCATTTTTTCCATTTGTAGATGGAATAGAAAAATTAATTCAAGCTGGAGTTTGTGCTGTTATACAACCTTCTGGTTCTATTAGAGATAAGGAAATAATAAAATTTGCAAATCAAACTAATACGATATTAGTTTTTTCTAAAACTAGACATTTTAGACATTAGCAATTTGATCAATTTTAGCTGCTAAAATAAAATCATTCTCAGAGAGACCTTCTATTGCGTGTGTGGTAATTATAATTTTTGCATAACCCCATCCAAAAGAGATATCAGGATGGTGGTTTTCACTTTCAGAAATTTCCCCAACTTTGTTTATAAAATTTTGACTATTAATAAAATTTTTGAATATAAAATTTTTTTCTAAAAAAAAAATATCTTTATCATTTTTTTTTACATCCCATCCATCAACTTTTTTTTGATATTTATGAATTTCACTTATATCAAATGGTAATATCCCACCTTCACATGGCACACATTTTTTACTTAAAAGATCACTCATTTAATATTATAACTTAAAATTTATTGGAGCGGGTCAAGGGAATCGAACCCTCTACCTAATCGTTGGCAACGATTCGCTCTACCAATGAGCTAGACCCGCATATAAATATAATAAATAGACGGTTTTTTTAACGCAAGCAATAATAAAGTTTTTGATTAGTATATAGATTATCAAAAATTTGATAAAAGAAATTATGAAAAAACAAGATTTACCAAAAATTATACCCGTGTTTCCCTTAAGTAACTTTATTATTTTTCCAAATACAACTGTTCCCTTAAATATATTTGAACCAAGATATATAGAGATGATAAATGATAGTATGAAAACCAATAAATTAATTGGTTTAATTCAACCAAAACAAAAAAAACTAAGTAATATACCTGATTTATATGAGGTTGGATGTTTAGGGAAAATTTCAAATTTTGAAAAAGTTGATGGCAGATATTTAATTGAGCTAAATGGATTAACGCGATTTAAAGTAATTAAAGAAATTAAAGCTGATAAAGCTTACCGTCTATGTGAAGTAACTTTTGATGATTTTTCAGATGATTTAAACATTTCAAAAAAAGAATTAAAATTTTCAGATCTTGAGTTAATTTTTAAAGACTTAAAAACCTTGTTTGAAAAAAAAGGATACATAATCAATTGGAAATCTCTTGAGAAACAAGATTTAAATGAAACAATTAATGCTCTTGCAATGGCGTCACCTTTTTCATTAGAGGAAAAACAAATATTATTGGAAAGCCAAGATTTAGAAATTAGAAAAAATAAAATTGCTGAAATTTTAAATACTTATAATTATGATAACTTTGATAATACAACCATTCAATAAATTACAGATTTATTCCCCTATCTGCAATTTTAATCAATAAATTATTAAAATTATTATTTTTACCAACTGCTTTAAGAATTTTGGTGAAATTTCTTATTTTCAATTTTTTTTCTAAATTAAAAAATTCATAAATAAAATCTATTCCATTTGAAAACATAAAGTTTTTATTTCTGGCTTGATTTTCAAAATCTTTTAAAATTGAAGAATCCAACTGTAAACCCAAATCAATTTTATTTTGAATAATTTCAGAGAAAATTTTTATATCTCTAATAGTCATATTAAAACCTTGTCCAGCCAAGGGATGAATTCTGTGCAATAAATCTCCAAAAGCTAAAATATTTTTTTGATAATATTTCCTTAAAACAGACGAACTTAAGTTAAAACTATTAATATCAAAAATATTTTTTATTACATATTTAGGGTTATTTTTATTAATCAATTCTATTATTTCAGAGTTTGAGAATTTTTTACTTTTTGTATCCAGCGAACATACCACTGAGGTTTCATTTTTTGAAATAGGTAAGAATGCAACAGGACCAAACTCCGTAAATACCTGAACTGCAGTATTATTTTCTATTTTTTTATGTTTAAAAATTGCTGTGTAGGCTACATTAAAATAATTTTTTTCTATCTTTTTTGTAAAATATTTCTTTGCAATAAAATTATTTGGGTCACTATTTATTATCAAATCGTAATTTTTTTTATTAAGATTTTTCTCATTTAATTTTTTATTGATTGCTATTCTTTTAATAAACTTACTTTTTAAAACTTCTTTTTTTAACAATTCATAAAGTCTCTCATTTTTAACCATATAAAATAAATCATTTTTTTCATTATTAAAATTAAAGATATTTTCATTTTTAATTTTTTGTGAATAAATTTCTATTTTTTTTATTTTCCAATAATTTATTTTAGTGATTTCAAAAATTTCTTTTTTAAAAAATTCTAAGTTATTTTTTGATATACCAATAGTTCTACTAGTTATTTTTTTTTGAATTTTAGTTTTATAATAAATATGAACATTTATTTTTTTATTTATAAGATTTTTAGCTAAAGCTAGACTGGTTAATCCTTCTCCTATAATGCATACATTCATAATATTTTTTAATTTTAACAATAAAAATTAGATGATACAAAGTGATTAATCTGATTAATTAATTTATGGAATTTAAAAAACTAGCAAACAATACAATTAACTTTGGAATAAATAGAGTAATTGAGATTTTGGGTTTGGGTATCATAGTTGCAGGTGTTTTTTTGTTAATTTCATTGGTTAGTTTTTCGCCTGATGATCCAAATTTTATTTTTCCAGATAACACGGTAATCAAAAATCTACTTGGTTTTCAAGGAAGTTTTACTTCTGATCTTTTTTTTCAGTCTTTTGGGGTTATATCCTTATTAATTCCTTTTAGTCTTATAATTTGTGGAATTAATATTGTTTTAAATAAAAAAATTTTATTAATAATAGAAAGTATTTTCTACACTTTGATTTATTCTTTAATTGGATCTTTATTTTTTTCTTTTTTTTATCCTAGGGCATTTAATCTTTATATTAATGGTAATGGGGGTTTTATTGGTAAGTACCTTGAAACAACTTTCCTGGCATCAATGATCAATATCAATTCACAAATATTTTATTATTTATTAATTTTTTTAATTTTGACTATTTTTTTAATAAGTATTCAATTTAGAATTAATTTTTTTTATAATACTATAAAAAAATTATTCAAATTTCTGTTTTCTAAAAAAGAGAAAAATTACACCAATGAAAATGAAATAATAAGTGAATTTATACCACAAGATGAGATAAAAAGCTTAATTCAAGATGATCTTCCATTTATTAAAAGTGAAAATAAAGATACCAATAAAAAAATAAGATTTAAATTGCCTTCTGTAGATTTATTAAAAATTCCAACTGAAAAAGAAAGAGCTAAACTTCAAGATGAAGATTACATTGATAGTGAATTCTTGGAAAAAATCCTTTTAGACTTTGGAGTTAGTGGAAATATTAAAAAAGTTAGTCATGGGCCCGTTGTAACTCTTAATGAATTTGAACCAGCAGCAGGAGTTAAGGTTTCAAAAATTATTAACCTCTCAGATGATATCGCTAGAAACACTAGCTCTGAATCTGCGAGAATAGCAACTATACCAGGTCGTAGTACTATTGGTATTGAATTACCCAACTCTACTAGAGAAAATGTTTTTCTTAGTGAAATTCTCTCACATGCTGACTTTAATAAAAAAGACGTAAGACTACCAATAGCACTTGGAAAAAATATTTCGGGAATACCTATTGTTGGTGACTTGGCATCTATGCCTCATTTATTAATAGCTGGCACAACTGGCTCTGGAAAGTCTGTATGTATCAACACTATTATTCTCTCCTTACTTTACAGGCACGCTCCTGATAAATGTAAATTTATATTAATCGATCCTAAAATGTTAGAGCTGTCTACATATGAAGGAATTCCTCATTTGTTATGTCCAGTTATTACAGAGGCAAAAAAAGCTGCTTCAGTTTTAGGTTGGGTTGTTAAAGAAATGGAGAATAGGTATAGACTTATGACAAAAGAAGGTGTCCGTAATATTGATGGATATAATGCAAAACATACTTTGTCTATGCCTTACATTGTTGTGGTAGTGGATGAAATGTCTGATTTGATGTTGGTAGCAGGAAAAGAAATAGAAAATTATATTCAAAAGCTCTCACAAATGGCCCGAGCCGCTGGTATTCACATTATAATGGCCACTCAAAGACCCAGTGTTGATGTAATTACAGGCACTATTAAAGCAAACTTTCCTACAAGAATTTCTTTTCAAGTAACTTCAAAAATTGATAGTAGAACAATTTTAGGAGAACAAGGAGCTGAACAATTACTTGGGAAAGGAGATATGCTTTATATGTCATCTGCTAATCGAATAGTGAGAATTCATGCACCCTTTGTTTCTGACAATGAAATTGAAAAGGTAAATAACTATTTAAGAGTCCAGGCAGAACCAGACTATATAGATGAAATCTTAAATTTTGTGGATGAAAAAGATAGTGGTGATACTGGATCTAATAATGGAGATAAAGATGAATTATATCAAGCAGCCTTAGATATAATTAGGTCAGAAGGTAAAGCCTCAACTTCATTTTTACAAAGAAAATTGCAAATAGGATACAATAGGGCGGCTAGAATTATTGATATGATGGAGGCTGATGGAATTGTTAGCAAAGCAAACCATGTTGGTAAAAGAGATGTCCTATAATGCCTAGGATATTAATAATATTTATTTTGCTAAACTTTTATAATCCTGCATTACCATCTATGAAGGAAGATATAATTGCAAAAATGAAAAGCACTAATAATTTAAGTTTTAATTTTATTCAAACTGTTGATGATAAAAGTGAAAATGGAATGTGTGTCTTGGAATATCCAGGAAAAATTTGGTGTGAGTATAGTGGATCAAATAAGAAAGTCCTTGTCTCTAATGGAAAATCTTTAGTAATTAAGATTAACAATAGTGGTAATTATTATATTTACCCACTTGCTAAAACGCCGTTGCAGTATTTACTAGATAAAGAGTATCTAATTTCTAAAATACAAGAGTTAGAACCAAGGAATATAGATAATAAATATCTTAACTTTAAAATTTTTGAAAATAATAATGAAATAAATATTTTTTTTGACAAAAAAAATTTAAACTTAATTGGATGGCAAACAGAAGATATATATCAAAATTTGAGTATTACATTTATTTCTTCAATTAAGATAAATCAAAAATTAGATTATAACAAATTCAAGTTACCAAAAAATAACTAAAATTCTACCTAATTAGAGTTTCTGTTTTAAAAACTTTCATTCCTCTTGCTAAATAATTTTTTAAGGCATTCTCATGGTCAAGTGAACAAGTGTGTACCCAAACTCTTTTTGCTCCCTGATTAAATGAATTTTTGATTGCCTCACTAAGTAAATATCCACCTAATTTTTTTCCAAAATATTCTTCTAAAATTCCAAAATAAGCAATTTCTGCCTCTTTATTATTTTCATAAAATAACAATTCGTAATAACCTGCAATCTCATTTTTTTCTTTTAAAACATAAGTAAAAAGTTTTTTATTAGATACATATTCAATCCAATTTAAATCTGTCCAAATCAATCTATCAATCCAACGATGGTTTTTCCCTACATTTTTATAGAAGAATTTATTTAATTGAAAATCTTTAGGATTAAGTAATTCTACAAAACTATACTGCGAGGGTGCTTCTACTTCTTTAAAATCTTCTAGGGATTTAATTTCTAAATAATTTCTAAAAATTTTTTCTGTCACTCAACCATTTTTCCTATTTTTTCACCACCAAATAAGTGAAAGTGTAAATGAGGAACTTCTTGTCCTCCATGTTCCCCCAAGTTAGTAAGTGCTCTATAACCTTTGCCTGTATCTGTTGATATATCTAATATTTTTGATACCTCTGTAATTGCTTTACTCAAGGCAACAATTTCTTCATCTGAAGCTTTTTGATTAAAATCATCTAGGTCAATATATTCACCTTTTGGTATTACCAGAGCATGAATTTTTTTTTGAGCGTTAATATCATAGAAGGATAAAACATGTTCATTCTCAAAAATTTTTTTACAAGGAATTTCTTTTCGTAAAATTTTCGCAAAAATATTATTCTTGTCGTAAATCATTTTCTATTATTTTTTTCCTCAATTCCTGATTGGTTTTTCCTATTTTCTAGCTCTTGTAGAACATCCTCAAATTTAATGTTAGCTGCTTCTAGTGTGACTAATAGATGATAAATTGTATCTGCTGCTTCATGAACTTCGTTTGACTTATCATTTAAAGCTTCTTTAAGTTCACCAAATTCTTCCTCCATTTTATCTATACATTTAGATAAACCACCAGATAACAATGATGATGTGTAAGATTTATCTTTGTCTTTATTTTTTCTTTCTCTAATTGTATTTACTAAATTTAATAGATTTTCTGACATCTTTAAATTCTAATGGGAATCCCTTTTGAATTCAAATATTGTTTAGCTTCCTTTATTGAATGGGTACCATAATGAAAAATGGATGCAGCTAGTACAGCACTAGCATTTCCTAATTTTATACCATCTACTAAATGGTCTAAATTTCCTACACCACCTGAGGCAATAATAGGTATATTAACTGTTGATGATATCTTAAACATTAAATCATTATCATAGCCAATTTGAGTACCGTCTCTATCCATCGAAGTGATCAATAGCTCTCCTGCTCCACTATCTTCCATTTTTTTTGCAAAATCTATTGCATCTATGCTCGTATTATTTCTTCCTCCATGAGTAAAAACCTCCCATTTATTGTCATTTTTTTTAGCGTCTATTGCAACAACAATGCACTGTGATCCAAATTTTTTTGAACTTTCAATTATTACTTCAGGGTTTTGAACTGCTGCAGTATTGATCGAAACTTTATCTGCTCCACAATTTAATAATTTACTAATATCATCAATGCTTCTAACCCCTCCACCAACTGTTAAGGGCACAAAGCATTTTTTAGATGTTCTTTCAACAACGTCATAAATTGTGTCTCTATTTTCATTGGAAGCAGTAATGTCTAAAAAACAAATCTCATCAGCACCACCCTCACTATAAATTTTAGCCTGCTCAACTGGGTCACCTGCATCTTTTAGATCAACAAAATTAATTCCTTTAACAACACGACCATTCTTAACATCAAGACAAGGAATAATTCTATTTTTAAGCATCAATTTCTTTTATTAATTCATCTAAGCTAATATCACCGTCATATATAGCTTTACCAACTATTATACCTTCAACATTTTTTAAATTCTTTGCTTTTATAATATCGTCTATGGATGAAACTCCACCAGATATAATCACGGGACAATTTGATATTTCCGCAACGTTTATCGTTTCTTCAAAATTAGGACTTTGCTTCATGCCATCTCTATTTATATCTGTATAAATTAATCTACTAACACCAAAGTCATTAACCTCTTTTAAAAAATCTAACGTTAATTGATTAGAGTTTTCCTTCCATCCTGAAACAGACAAATACCCATCTTTAGCATCTAAACCTAAGGCAATTTTATTTGGAAATTTTTGACATGCTTCTTTTAAAAAATTTTTATCTTTTATGGCTGCACTTCCTAAAATAACTTTTTCAACTCCTATATCTGTATATTTTTGAATACTATCAATGGTTCTAA
>Ga0206125_10004011_pt1 | contig 13445 bp, 13 predicted proteins | sample Helgoland_Spring_4_FD_148598 | JGI IMG/M metagenome (GOLD analysis project Ga0206125, IMG submission 148598) | Pelagic subsurface seawater microbial communities from Kabeltonne, Helgoland, North Sea - Helgoland_Spring_Bloom_20160331_1 | ecosystem: Environmental > Aquatic > Marine > Epipelagic ... | reverse complement strand
AAAACTGCAATGGGCAGACATGGGTGAAGTCTATGATCGGGTGATTATTGGAGACAAGACCTATGATTTTGTCAAAGGCGTTACAAATTTCAAAGCCCAAATTAAGGCCTATTTCCCCGAAGAGGGCCCAGCCATTGATCGCTATGTAGATTTAGTTTTCCAAGCGAATAAAGCCATGGGTAAGTTCTACATAAATAAGACATTACCCCAATGGGTGAGCCTTTTTTTGGGTACTTTCTTGACCAAAAAATATTTAAAATTTACGGATCAAACCACGTATGAAGTTTTGTCATCCTTGACCAAAAATGAAACGTTGATCAAGGTCTTGACCGCTCAATATGGGGATTACGGATTGCCTCCACGCCAAAGTAGTTTTGCTATGCACGCCTCAGTGGTCAAGCATTATTTTGATGGGGGCAGCTTTCCAGTAGGAGGTTCAGGTGCCATTGTCTCAACAGTTAATGAGGTTTTGGAGGCCCATGGCGCACAAATCATGACCAACGCCGAGGTGGCTGAAATACGGATTGAGAGGGGCAAAGTACTTGGGGTCAAAATGCAAGAGGGCAAAGAGATAGCTGCCGATCAGGTAGTGAGTGGTGTTGGAATTTTCAACACCTATGAGCAGCTGATACCAGAGACTATAAGGGCCAAACATGAGTTTGATGTTCAGCTGCAAAAGATTCAACCTTCCGTGGGCCATGGCTGTTTGTACATAGGGCTGAAGGGATCTCCTGAATCCTTAGAATTGCCGAAAAATAATTTATGGATTTATCCCGAAGGAGTAGATCATGATCAGGCCGTGGTAGATTATCTTGAGGATCAAGATCGGCCGTTTCCCGTGGTTTATATTTCTTTTCCTGCTGCTAAGGACCCCAGTTGGAATGCGCGCTACCCAGATCGCAGTACTATTGATGTCATCACCCTACTTCCCTATGAAACTTTTGCCCAATGGGAGGGAACGCAATGGATGCATCGAGGAGCCGAATATGAGGCGTTGAAAGAACAAATTGCCCAGCGTTTGTTGGCACATCTTTTTGAGCAATTGCCGCATTTGAAAGACCACATCGATCATTATGAATTGTCCACGCCCTTAACAACTAAAAACTTTGCTAATTATCAAAAAGGGGAACTCTACGGAATCGATCATTCGCCGAGTCGTTATCGCCAGAAGTTTTTACAGCCACTAACACCCATTAAGGGGCTCTACCTGACGGGCCAAGATATTGTGACGGCCGGTGTGGGTGGGGCGCTGTTTTCAGGATTAATTACGGCAAGTGCGATGACGGGGAGGAATTATATGAAGAGGGTGATGGGGGATTGAAAAGGGAAGGGCCCCTTGTGAGAAGAACAAGCTAGTCTAAGGTGGAGTGGATCAAGTGTTAAATCCTCGATGTTATTAAGCTGTTTTGCTGCCTTCTAAAATCTGCTTTCTCATTGCGGAAAAAGGTTCTTTGATCAGCGCGTAGCCAAGACCCAAGAAAAATCCCAAAAACGTGAATCCAAGTACGATGAATTTCCGCTTGGGACCGGTTCTTTGATTGGGAATGACCACAGGATCGATAATGGTGAAGATGGGGGTGTCCCTACTGACCTGAATCCGCGCTTGCTCCACCTGTTTGGCCAATTCTTCATTGACGGCACTAGCGATGGACAATTCGGATTCTAGACGACTCAGCTTGTTTTCAAAAAGTCCGGAGCTGATGTTTTGGTGTTGGTCGCGAAAAATGGCCAATTCATCTTGCAGGGCCTCAAAAGCCACTTTTTTTTCCGTGTAAAGGGTTTCTGTGAAAGTCAGTAATTCTCGGGCATTTTTAATTTTAAAATCAATGACCTCTTGTTGCAATAGATGCTGCGTATTTTGGGCAATGATGGCGGCTACTTGTGGATCTTTGTCTTGAACGGATAGCGCAATAAAGCCTTCCTTTTTATCAACGCTAATGGTGACCAAGCTTTTAAGGTAATTAAACAATTGTTCCTCTTCATAAGTGAGTCTTTTAATGGTTATATTCTCTGCAGCACTCGGTAGGGCATTCATTTCCGCAAAAATTTTGCCTTTAAGAAGTGCGGGAAGACCAATGGTATATTTTTTCAAAAAGTTTAAAAAATCAAAGGAATTGGATTCCTTAAAATACATTTGGGTCAAGAGGTATTCTTTCATCACGATATTCTGTCCATTCAATGGAACTTCCAACGACAACGTTTTTTCAAGAAAGGGAATGCTGTTCAAGACCATAGGGTACATGCTGGGTGGAATTTCAGAATCACCCCCACTCATGCCGCCGAGGCTAATTCCGGCGAGGGAAGCCAGACCACTCAGGCTTCCGCCTACCGATCCGCTACTTTTTCCTTTTGGGATAAAGGTGGTGGTCGCGGTATAGACATTGGTACTGCTCAGGGCAAAAATGACACCCAGTAGGGCAAATACCACACTTATTTTGATGGCGATTTTACGTCCTTGCCATACTTTTTGGAGCAATTCCACTATGTCAATTTCATCTGATTCGGGTAGCTGATGCGGTTGTTCCATAGGGCTTAATTAAAATTTGTTTGTGGCATGTGGATAAGACTAGGTTACAGCTATCTTAAAGCAACGAGGCAAAACTATTTAAAAATTGATAAAAACAGGAATCGCAGGGACATTTAGTAGAATAATTGAATTTACTCCCTATTATAAATAGGAACAGTCACTCAAGGGTTCTTTTGTAATATAAAGGATATTTTAATTTCTTGTTGCTATTAACCGTAGTATAATTAAGGGAGTTCTAAATTTTTTTAAAATGATTATTTTTGAAGGGGTCTTATTTGGAAAAGCGTTTATTTTTTCAACATTTTTTGGATATAAAAACTAATCAAGTACTTTTATTACTTGAAATTATAATATCAGATCCATTGTTAGAAACATTAATTACTTCTAGGACGAGATTAAGATTACTGATCAAATTTTTTGTTGCGGCAACCAACAAGGGATATTTGAATGGTCTTGCCCAAGAATTTGGAGAATCGACCAATGCCATTCGCAAAGAGCTCAACCACTTGGCTGTTGCTGGATACCTCACGAAAAATAAAGAAAACAACAAAATTCAATACCTGGCCAACGATGCACATCCCCTCTATTCTTCCTTGAAAAAGATAGTGCACCAGCATTTGGGATTGGAATTGATCGCCGAACAAGTCATTGATCGCATGGGGGAGGTACAAACCATTTCGCTTGTGGGGGACTATGCCAAAGGCATGGACACGGGCACTATTGAAATCGTCATCTGCGGCCATCAACTCAATCATGATTATTTAGTGGGGTTGACCAGAAAAATTGAGGCTCAAATCGATCGCCGTCTTCATATAAAGGTGGCGAAGGATATACCCGAAGGGGGAATCGTATTGTATACTCATGAATCAGCTAATTGAACGGATGTTTTGGCGGGTACTCTGTACGAATCCTCGGGCTGAAATGAAAGTCACGCAGCGGCTTGAAAAATTAGGAATGAAAGCCTATTGTCCGGCGAGAATGGAGATGCGTCAACGCAGCGATCGGAAGAAAAAGATTTGGGTGCCGCTGCTGCCTTCAATGGTCTTGGTCAATATCGATGAGCGAGAAAAAAACAAAGTATTTGACGTGCAGGGAGTGGTGCGTTACCTCTATTGGCTGGGGCAGCCGGCCAAAGTGAGTGTGGATGAAGTGTTGACCTTAAAAGAGGTGACCGCCGGTAAAAACTTAGTCGCCCACGAAGTGATCAAAAAAGGTGTCGGAGCTCAAGTGAAGCTACTAGGCACCCAACGAGGGTTGATTGTCAAAACATCAGCAAGTCACTACTGGGTGGAATTGAAAGGACTGAATTACCTCATTAAATTAACGGTGGCATAGTAGCTGGAGGTTGATTTAGTGATACATGGTTCCACTCAATATGGGGGGGACGATGGCGAAGCCGTGGATGAACGCGAAAGTTAGTGTTGTACAGTGGGCCAAAGATTACCTGCTGTTAATGTTAAATATTATTCTAGAGTAAGAATAAAACATATCAACTGTTTGATTTATTATATAAAAAGTTCAAATTTTACAACGAATAATCACTCGGCATAAATTAATATGCGTCATGATTTGTTTTTATAATTGAAATTAGAAGAATCTTGAAAAAAGCAATTATTACAGGAATTACAGGTCAAGATGGTGCTTACTTAGCCGAATTCTTGTTAAATAAAGGATACGAAATACATGGTATTAAAAGAAGGGCTAGTTTAATTAATACCCAACGAATTGATCATATCTATGAAGACCCGCATACACCAAATAGACATCTTCACTTACATTATGGCGATTTAACGGATAGTACTAACTTAATTCGAATTATACAGGAAGTTCAACCAGATGAAATTTACAATTTGGCTGCCATGAGTCATGTAGCTGTAAGTTTTGAGGAGCCAGAATACACAGCAAATGCGGATGGCATAGGTACATTAAGAATTTTGGAAGCAGTTCGTTTATTAGGCTTAACTAAGAAAACTAAAATCTACCAAGCATCAACCTCAGAATTGTATGGTTTGGTACAAGCAGTCCCACAATCTGAAACGACGCCTTTTTATCCTCGTTCTCCTTATGCTGTTGCTAAGCTTTATGCATATTGGATTACTGTGAATTATAGAGAAGCATATAACATGTATGCATGTAATGGTATCTTGTTTAATCATGAGTCACCACAAAGAGGTGAAACTTTTGTGACAAGAAAAATCACAAGAGCTACAGCGAAAATTGCTTTAGGAATGGATACTTGTTTGTACTTAGGGAATTTAGATGCTAAAAGAGACTGGGGACATGCAAAAGATTATATAGAGGGAATGTATTTGATTTTACAACAAGAAAAACCAGAGGATTTTGTTTTAGCTACAGGAATTACTACCACAATTCGCGATTTTGTTAAAATGAGTTTTGCAGAATTAGGAATTGAATTAGGATTTAGAGGAAAGGATGAAGCAGAGGAAGGATACGTCGTAAAAAATAATAGTGAATACAAATTAGAAGAAGGTAAAGTGGTAGTGAAAGTAGACCCTAAATATTACAGACCAACGGAAGTTGATTTATTAATTGGAGATCCTACAAAAGCAATGACGCAATTAAGATGGAAACCTAAATATGATTTAGCAGCTTTGGTAAAGGAAATGGTGGCAAGTGATGTCTCTTTGTTTAAAAAGGAATTGTATATCAAACAAAGCAGATTATAATTATGGAGCAAACCGACAAAATATATATTGCTGGACATAGGGGAATGGTTGGTTCTGGATTAGAACGTAAATTAAGAAAGGACGGGTATAACAATATTATTACAAGAACATCCAGCGAGTTAGATTTAAGAAACCAGCAAGCGGTAAATGATTTTTTTGAAAAAGAAAAACCAGCATATGTAACGCTTGCTGCTGCAAAAGTGGGAGGTATACATGCTAATAATACTTACAGGGCGGAATTCATATATGACAACTTGATGATAGAAGCTAACATTATTCACGCAGCGTATTTAAACAAGGTAATTAAACTATTGTTTTTGGGTTCTTCATGTATTTATCCTAAAATGGCAACGCAGCCATTGAGAGAAAAGTATTTGTTAAGCGGATATTTAGAACCAACTAATCAACCATATGCCATAGCCAAAATCGCTGGAATTGAAATGTGTGATAGTTATAGAGCACAATATGGTTGTAATTTCATATCTGCAATGCCAACAAATTTGTATGGCACAAATGATAATTATCACCCAGAGAATTCTCATGTACTTCCTGCATTGATTAGAAGAATTGTTTTAGCAAAAAAGGAAAATGAACCGAGCGTAACAATTTGGGGAACAGGAACACCAAAAAGAGAGTTTTTACACGTTGATGATTTAGCTGATGCGTGCTATTTTCTATTGCAGAATTATAATGACAAAGGCTTAGTGAATATTGGATGTGGAACTGATGTTTCAATAAAAGAATTAGCAGAATTAATTTGCTTCATTGTAGGTTATAAAGGTGCTCTAGTATTTGATTCCTCTAAACCAGATGGAGTGATGAGGAAGTTAATGAGCTCAGAAAAAATCAATGAAATGGGTTGGAAACCTTCAATTAATCTCGAGGAAGGGATTAAAAAATCTATTGAAGAATTTAAAAGTAAGCATAAAGTATAATTATGGATTTGAAAGATAAAACAATTCTTATTACCGGTGGAACAGGTTCATTGGGGCAAGCCTTAACAAGGCATATTCTTAACAATTTTCCTAACATCAAGAAGCTCATCATCTTATCAAGAGATGAACAAAAGCAATACAAAATGGCCCAAATTTTCTCGGAGCAAGAATATCCGAAAATGCGATATTTTTTGGGTGATGTTAGAGATAAAGAACGTCTTGTCAGAGCATTTAATAACGTCGATATAGTAATTCATGCCGCGGCAATGAAGCATGTACATTTAGCTGAGTATAATCCTGATGAATGTATAAAAACAAATATAGGAGGAGCTCAAAATGTAATTTATGCTGCTCTTGAAAATGAGGTTTCTGATGTTGTCGCCTTATCCACGGACAAGGCATGTGCCCCAATAAATTTATATGGAGCAACTAAACTGACTTCAGATAAGCTGTTTATAGCAGCCAATAATATTCGAGGTAGCAATGATATTAAATTTTCAGTGGTGCGTTATGGAAATGTTATGGGCTCTAATGGATCAGTTATACCATTCTTTTTAAAAAATAAGAATAAAGGAAAATTACCAGTCACAGATATTAATATGACAAGATTTAATATATCATTAAAAGACGGGGTATTAATGGTAATGTATGCTATTCACAATGCATGGGGAGGAGAAATTTTTGTTCCAAAAATCCCATCTTATCGTATTTTAGATGTGGTAAATGCAATTGGGCCAGAATGTGAAGTAGAAATAATAGGAATTAGACCAGGAGAAAAACTTCATGAGGAAATGATTACTTCGTCGGATTCTGTCAATACTTATGATTTGGGTTCCTACTACGTAATTGCTCCTCAAACACCAAGATGGCAGATCAAAAAATATATTGAGACGTTCAGCGCAAAATTAGTTTCTCCTGGCTTTAGATATACATCTGGTGAAAATGATGAATGGGAGTCTGTTGATAGCTTAAAAAAGCTTATTGCTGAAAACGTAAACTAGAGTTATTGTTTTAATTAAAATACTAGATGGTGAAGATAGCTCTAGGAACAGCTCAATTTGGGATTAATTATGGAATTTCTAATGAAAAAGGAATCCCTAATGATAAAGAGCTCAAAATGATTTTTACATCAGCTAGAAATCATGGGATAAAGTACTTGGATACACATTCTGCATATGGAAACTCAGAGGAAAGAATAGGTACATTAGGAAATTCTTTTTTTAAAATAGTAACAAAATTTTCTAAGGTAACCTCCAATATGGAGTTAAGGTCATCTTTGGCAAATTCGTTAAAGCGATTGAATGCTGATTTTATTTATGGATTCCTTGCCCATGATCCAAATTCATTAATTAGTGCCCCATCGCTTTGGCATGAACTATTAGAACTAAAGAGATCAGGAAAAATTAAAAAAATTGGTTATTCTTTGTATTCTCCTGAGCAATTAGAAAAATTAATGGAGTTAGGCTGTATTCCTGAAATTGTACAATTACCTTATAGTTTGTTAGATCGAAAATTTGAAGGATACTTACCTTTACTAAAAGAGCACAATACCGAAATTCATGTGAGATCAGTATTTCTTCAAGGGTTATATCTGATGAATCCCAGTAGTTTACCCAAAAAGTTGTCATCTTTGAAAGAATCACTGACCATTTTACAAAAGCTTTGCAAAAATGAAAAAAAATCAGTTGCTGAAATTGCTCTGAATTTTGTTAGAGTAAATCCATATATTGATCAATTGGTAATAGGCGTTGAATCAGCTCAGCAATTAAATGAAAATATCGATCTGATTTCAAAGCAAATCTCAAGTCCAGAATTTTTCGTAAAATTGGATTCAATTAATGTGAAGGATAAATTACTGCTAAATCCATCAAATTGGTGAAAAATAAAATAGTAATCATAACTCAGGCAAGGATAGGTAGTTCCAGATTTCCTGAAAAGGTATTAAAGAAACTAGGAAATTCAACATTATTAGGAACTCATCTTCAGCGATTGAAAAGATCAAAAAAGGCGCATAAAATTATCATCGCGGCGGCAAATGAATTAAGATCAAAAGAGATTGATAACATTGCAAAAGAGGAGGAGGTTGATTTTATGGTAGGATCTACAGAAGATGTATTAGATAGATATTATCAGATAGCGACTATTTATGAACCTGATTTCATAATTCGAGTCACTTCAGATTGCCCTTTAGTTGACCCTGTATTGATCGATAATATCACACAGATGGCTGAGGTTAATAATTTAGACTACGCCTCGAATACCTTAATTGAGTCATTTCCAGATGGTCAAGATATTGAAATTTTTAGCTTTGAGACACTTCAAACAGCATGGAAAGAGGCAACTCTTTATTCAGACAGGGAACATGTTACGCCATTCATAAAAAAGAATTGTGATTTTAATAAAGGGAATTTATTTAGAGCTATGAATTACGATTTAGATAAAAACTATAATAAAGTTCGTATGACTGTCGATGAGCCAGCCGACTTGGAAACCATCAGTATAATTATAGAAAAGTTGGGAACCGATAAAGATTGGTTGACATACACAAACTTTATACTTGAAAATTCTAAAAACTTTAAAAATCAAGAGATTATAAGGAATGAAGGTTATTTAAAATCATTAAAATTAGATTGAATGGTTAATAAACGATCCGGGCAAAATTTATATAAACGGGCAAAGACATTAATTCCAGGAGGAACCATGCTTCTCTCGAAGAGGCCTGAAATGTTTTTACCTGAAAATTGGCCAAGTTATTTTTCTAAGTCTAAGGGTTGTAAAGTCTGGGATTTAGATGGTACTGAATTATTAGATATGTCCATTATGGGAATTGGTACAAATTCTTTGGGCTATGGGAATGATGAAGTTGATTCTGCTGTTATCGAGGTTGTTAAAAAAGGCAATTTGAGCACTTTAAATTGCCCAGAAGAGGTTTATTTAGCAGAAGTATTAATAGAAATGAACCCCTGGGCTGATATGGTCCGATTTGCAAGAAGTGGTGGAGAAGCGAATTCAATTGCTATTAGAATTGCTAGGGCAGCAACTGGAAAAGATAATGTCGCTATTTGTGGTTATCATGGGTGGCATGATTGGTATTTATCTGCTAATCACAATGGGGGGGATAATTTGTCGGAGCATTTAATATCTGGTTTAAACCCTAAAGGAGTTCCTCTAAACCTTAAAAACTCTGTTTTTCCATTTAACTACAATAATTATGATGAGCTCCTGAGGATTGTAGAAAAATATGATATTGGGGTTATAAAAATGGAAGTTATAAGAAATTTTGAACCGAAAAATAATTTTTTACAAAAAGTTCGAGATTTAGCGACTAAAAAAAACATAGTATTAATTTTTGACGAGTGCTCATCCGGGTTTAGAGAAACTTTTGGGGGTATTTTTCAAAAATTTAATGTAGAACCAGATATGGTAATGTTTGGTAAAACTATTGGTAATGGCTACGCGCTAACAGCAGTTTTAGGAAGGCGACCCGTAATGGAAGCAGCACAGAAGACATTTATTAGTAGTACTTTTTGGACCGAACGTATTGGACCGACAGCAGCATTAGCGACTTTAAGAGTAATGAAGAGAGAAAAATCATGGGAAAAAATAACGCAGACAGGGATTAAAATGCAAAATGGCTGGCTTAATTTAGCTCAGTCAAATAACTTAGATATAACTGTGTTTGGTATACCAGCGATGACTAATTATAGTTTTAACAGTAAACATGCTTTAGAATATAAGACCCTAATTACTCAAGAAATGTTAAAGAAAGGGTTTTTAGCAAGTACAAATTTTTATGCTTGTACCGAACACACCAATGAACATTTAGATTTATATCTAACAGCATTAAATGAAATTTATGAAATTATTGGTAAATGTGAATCAGAAATTTTAGATGTAAATAAACTTTTAGAGGGTCCTGTATGTCATTCGGGTTTTAAAAGATTGAATTAATTGAAAAGTAAAAGAGTCTTGATATCGGGAGCATCTGGGATGTTTGGAGCAACATTGGTCAACGAGTTGAAAAACGAATTGAAAATTTTTGCTACCGGGGCTTCATTTTATGAAGGACAGCCTGCTGATTATATGAAATTTGATCTAAAATCTAGTTCTTATCAGGAACTAATTGATTGGGCAAGGCCAGAAATTATTATTCACTGTGGAGCATTAACTAATGCCGAATATTGTGAAGCTAATCCTAATGAAGCGTTTAATATAAATGGGACTTCGGTCTATAAATTTTTACAAGCTACAAAAAAGGAAATTAAAATTATTTATATTTCAACTGATGCAGTTTTTCCGTCATCATTACATTTGGCCAAAGAAACCGATTGCGTGTCACCTGAAAATACTTACGGGAAATCTAAAGAATTAGGTGAATTTTTCCTTAATAAAACAACAAATAGGGATTATACGATCATAAGAACAACAATCGTTGGATTTAATATTAATAAAGAAAAACGAGGATTTGTAGAGGAAATAATAAGTAGAGCTAATCAAGATCTAGACTTGAGATTATTTAATGATGTTTTGTTTTCTCCAATATCTATATGGGATTTGGCAAATGAAATTAAATTTTTAATAAAATCTAATAATATTAATTCTGAAACGCTTCATATCACAAGCGAAACATGTGATAAGTATCAATTTGGCAAATTACTATTAGAAAATTTGAATATTTCGACTGCAAAATTATTTAAAGGGTCAATATTGTCTTTTAAAGAAAGAACGAATAGATCAATGGATCAATCTATGGATTCGAGTTTTTATATAAAAAAGTATAATAGAAACTTGCCAAGTTTGAATCAAACGATAGCAAATATTAAAAAATATTATCTGCAAAAATCAGCTTGAAAGAATACGATTAAAGACCTCTTCTTAAAATGGTTTATGATCTTGTGTATTGAATAGTGACTAAATAGACAAATATGAAAAGAAATATAAAAATTGGCAAACATGTTGTTGGAGCTAATCAACCAACTTATTTTATCGCGGATATAGCAGCCAATCATGATGGTAGCCTTGAGAGAGCTAAGTCACTCATTAAATTAGCAAAAGTCTCTGGTGCAGATGCTGTCAAATTTCAGCATCACGATGTAAAAAAATATGTTAGTGACTACGGATTCAAGAATCTTGGTGGCAAATTCAGCCATCAGTCAAAATGGGATAAATCTATTTTTGAAGTTTACAAAGATGCTCAAGTTCCAAGGTCATGGACAGAAGAGTTAATGAAATATTGTAAAGAATTAGAGGTAACATTTTTCACAACGCCATATGATTTAGATACGGTTGACTATATTGATAAATATGTGCCAGCTTTTAAAATAGGTTCTGGTGACGTTGCATGGTTTTCAATGCTTGAGAAAATTGGGAAAACAGCTAAACCTGTATTATTTGCAACAGGAGCATCAACAATGCAAGAAGTGATAAGCGCTGTAGACATCCTGACAAGAATTAATAAGAATGTTATTTTGATGCAATGCAATACCAACTATACTGGTTCAGATGAAAATTTCAAGTATATACATTTAAATGTTTTAACGACATACAAAACGATGTTTCCTAATTTAATATTGGGTTTAAGTGATCATACACATGGATCTGTAACGGTCTTGGGTGCAGTAGCCCTTGGAGCAAGAGTTGTAGAAAAACACTTCACAGATGATACTAATAGGGATGGACCAGATCATCCTTTTTCTATGGATCCAAAATCATGGAGGAAAATGGTTGATGATACTCGTCTTTTAGAAAGGGCAATGGGGGGCCCTCTTAAAAAAGTAGAAGATAACGAAAAAGAGACTGTAATTTTGCAAAGGAGATCAATTAGAGTCACAGTATCTAAATCGAAAGGCGAAGAGTTACTTCTGGATGATATTCAGTTTCAAAGACCATGTCCAAAGGATGCTATTTCAGTAAATGACGTAAGTAAAATTATGGGCAAGAAGTTATCAAAAGATATTGAATGTGGTGATTATTTAAGAATTGAGCATATAAAATGGTAGTGCAAGATAATGTTGGAATAAGAGCTATTGAAATTGAAGATTTGCCGATAATCCAAAAATGGAGAAATGATGATCATTTGAGGCAATACTTCAGAGAATATAGAGATTTTTCTTTAACTCAAAAGAAAGATTGGTACTTTAAGATGATTAATGATGATAGGTTTGAGATGTTTGTTATTGTCGATTTGGAAACTAATGAAGTTATCGGAGTTACAGGCATCACTTATATAGATTGGCCAAATAAACATGCGGATATCCATTTTTATATTGGTAAAAACTCCGAATGGATTGATGAAAAATATTCTCCGAAAGCACTAAATATAATCTTAAATTATGGGTTCAATACTCTTAATTTAAATAAAGTATGGGCTGAAATATATGAGATGGATTCCAAAAAGCTTAAATTTTTTAAATCAAAAGGATTTCGGATTGATGCAACCCTTAGGGAACACTATTTCCACCAGGGGAAATATTACAACTCACACATATTATCATTATTAAAAAGCGAGGCTAATTGTGAATAGAATTTTAATTATTGCAGCTCATCCTGATGATGACATTCTCGGATGCGGTGGATACATATCAAAATACTCAAAACAAAACTGTATAAGAGTGGCATTTATTGCAGAGGGTTCTAGCTGCAGATTCAATGGTAATATAGATGATATTGTTAAAGAAGAAATTAATAATCGAAATCAATTTGGGCTAAATGCATTAAAGATTCTTGGTGTAAACGATGTTGAATTTTATAATCTTAAATGTGGAAGTTTAGATCAGATCCCTATTTTAACAATTAATAAAATTATCGAAAATGAAATTAATTATTTTAAGCCAAATATAGTATTCACTCACTCTAACAAGGATGTAAATAATGATCATATGATCATTCATAAATCTACTATTATGGCGACAAGACCAGGAGCTAAATTTTTTGTTCCTAAGGTTTATGCATATGAGGTTTTGTCATCAAGTGAATGGAAATTTACTGAATCGTTTAAACCTAATTATTTTGAACAATTAAATGAATTAGATCTATTAAATAAATGGGATGCATTAAAGGAATATGAATCTGAAATTAAACCATTTCCATATCCAAGATCCTATGAAGGTCTCAAAGTATTGTCAAATTACCGGGGAATACAGTGTAATTGTGAGTATGCTGAAGCTTATGAGATAATTAGAGAAATTAATTTATTGTAGAGGATGAAAATCGCGTGCATAACTTATAGAAACTGGGCCATTGAGATTTATGAGCTCTTAGAAAATCAATTTTCCGATAGTCACAATTTTCTAATAT
>Ga0206125_10004007_pt1 | contig 13462 bp, 14 predicted proteins | sample Helgoland_Spring_4_FD_148598 | JGI IMG/M metagenome (GOLD analysis project Ga0206125, IMG submission 148598) | Pelagic subsurface seawater microbial communities from Kabeltonne, Helgoland, North Sea - Helgoland_Spring_Bloom_20160331_1 | ecosystem: Environmental > Aquatic > Marine > Epipelagic ... | reverse complement strand
GTGGACTTTTGTCATTTGGGGGGGGCTGCATGGATTGTATCTCGTGGTTGAAAGATGGTTGGTGGTTCGGTTCGGGCACCTCTCACTTTGGAAAAACCCCCCAGTGCGTGTGTTATTAGCCATGGTTACTTTTGCCCTGCTTTGTCTCACTTGGGTGTTTTTCCGAGCCAATAGCTTCCAGCAGGCTTTTCATCTTTGTTCGAGCATGTTCGGGCTGGGTGAGGAGACGTGGTCGTTGTCGCTCCGGTCGTCTGGGATTGCCTTTGGTTTAATGGCTCTAATATTCGCCGTGCATGGGCTGAATCGTAATTCGAGTATTGAGCATCGGTTGCTGACTTTACCCTGGTGGGCGAGCGGTCTCATCGGTGGTGGGATGCTCTACCTGATGGCGACACTGTCTGGGGTGGATCAAGCCTTTATATATTTTCAATTTTAGTAGGATGACAAAGCGTATTATGACTGCTGGCGTTCCTTGGGTGAGGGTTTGGCTATTGGCCTTGGTTGTGGGGCTCGTGGGTATTTCCGCAAACGAGTACCTCTTGAGGTGCGCGGGGCATCGTCCCTCTCTTGTTGCTGATCCCGCGCTTTGGGGCGCGACGTATGGTCGATTCCTCGAGACGAGCACGGCGCGTAGTGTGGTGTTACTCGGGGCATCCCGTATGCAGGCCAATATTGACTTGGATGTGGTTCGCGAGCAGACGGACTGCGATCAAGTCTATCAATTGGCTCTCTCCGGACGGGGCTCGGCGCGTGCCATTTTCGAGGCAATTGTAAGGGAGACTGATTTTGTCGGAACCGTAATCCTCTCGGAAACGGAAGCAACCTTAGTCTCGGATGGACTCGCGCAAGCTGGAATACTACGAAAATCCGCACGTGCACCATTGGATAGCAGTTTGAATCGCAGGATAGCCAATAGCCTGCAATCGCGTTTCGTTTTTCTGAATCCCAATTCCAGTTCTCTGCGACTTTGGGGGAATTTGCTGATAGAGAGAGAATGGCCCGAAGCGGTGCACGTGATTACCCATCCTGACCGGTCTCAGGATATTGATTTTAGTATGAGGGATGTCGATCGGATTAGCAATCTTCGTGCGGAAACCATGCGGCAGGGCGAAGCCAACCAAGCACCTTCGGTCGACCCGGAAACCTGGATGAAGGCAGCTCTCTCCAATTGGCAACCCTCGGTCGAGACCTTTACCGCACGAGGTGGTACAGTCGTCTTTGTCCGCTTTCCTGTGAGTTCTCAGCGGTGGCAGCAGGAGGGGCGTGTTTGGCCAGTCGCGGAGTTTTGGAATCCACTGATGGAGCGTTTACAAGTAAGCACTGTTCATTTTGCAGACTATCCCAATATGTCAGTTTTCGAACTGCCGGACTCCAGTCATATCGATTTTAAGGATAAGCCGAAATTTACCCGTCAACTTTTCCAGCTCGATTCGATGCAGAATCTCTCGCAACGTCATTCAAAAAATCATGCACAAAATCGCAGTCATCATACCGTGCTACAATAACGAAGCTCATCTGCGAAAGGCGATTTCGAGCGCGTTGGCTCAAGAAGGGGTCGCTCTCGAAGTCGTCGTTGTAGACGATGGCTCTACGGATACTTCTGTTGCGATTGCACGTTCGTTTGGTGATTCAGTTGTGGTCATTGGGCAAGCCAATCAGGGAGCTTGTGCCGCTCGCAATCATGGGTTAGCGGAGACGCGTGCACCGTTCGTTAAGTTCTTGGATGCGGATGATTATTTGGCTCCTGAGTGTCTTCGGGCCCAAGCTGACTGCTTGGCATCGTTGCCTGACGACTGTATTGTGTTCGGGGATGGGCTTTGGGTGGATGAAGTTGAGTGCCCGCTGGGACGCTACCCTGAAGTAGCGCTGATCGACCAATCTACGTTGAGTCCAGCTGAAGTGATTGAGCATACCCCGCTGACTTCCTGTCCGCTGCATCGGCGTAATCTGCTTGAAGCAGTGGACGGCTTTGATGCGCGTTGCCAAAGATCGCAAGAATATGATTTACATGTGCGTTTAGCCTTAAACGGTGCAGGTTTTGTATACCAGCGCGGCCTGGTTTATTATTACGTCCAGCATGCCTCTGCCGGACGCATAAGCCAGCGAGATCGGGATATATCCGTTTTGCGAAATAAATACGAGGCGCAGTTACGGCATATTGAACTTGCTCTACATGTGTTTGACGGCGAAATGCCCCCGGGTGTTTGCCGCAGCTTGGGGCGCGCGCTTTGGAGGACAGGTCGTATGGCTGCTCGTCGTGATGGGAAAACGCTAGCGAATTGTTGTTTTAAGCAAGCGCGGCGTTTGGCTGGGAGCCAAGCCAAGGTAGGTTCTCATTTATACAGGTTGCTGAGCAGATTTGTACCCCCTTCTTTACTTAAATGAAACCAGGTATCCCTTTCTCAGCCAGTGAAGCGGTCTATGGTAGGTCGTTTAGCTTTTAATATAGCCAAAATTCGAGCTAATTGTAGCAGATAGAATTCTCGGATTTCCCTCAGGAGAAATTACTAAAAAGAAAAGAGCTTTTGAGTCTGGCGCAATTAGATTAATCACGGAAAGGTCGATGTATTTCCGTGAAGCAATGTTATTTCTGGTTGGCGCACTGCATTAATTCTTATTCGGACCAGACTGGTCGAAACGTAACAATTTATTAAATGAAAATAAAGGTATTAATCGATCTATCACCTGTAGGCTCACGGCCTGAGTTGCGGACTGGTCTTGCTCGTGTCGCACTTTCTCTTGCGCGAGCGCTGTCTTGTCGTGCTACGATTCAACTGAAGTGCGCAGCTTGGGGCAGCCTACATGCAACTGGCCAATTCTTGAGTGCATCGTCAGAACTCGCCGATTTAGAATATGCGTCGATCCGAATGGACTGGGTGTCTCGACACTACATCAGAAAAGTTTTAGATTTAGAAACCTTTGGCAAGGAGCCGAGCATATTCTGGATTCGTATTGGTCAAGTGCTCAATCGACTGCGAAACCCATTGGCAAACTTGAGTAGTAAGGATTTTAATGTGATCCACAGCACATATGCTCGTCTACCGTCTCAAAGTTTGAAGTGGAGGATCTCACGCTTAATTACTGTCCATGATTTGATGCCGTTCGCCTTGCCTGAGAGTATGTTCCCGCCGGGGCAGCGAGCCATAACTGGACGTATTCTTAAGTCGATTCGAAAGAAAGATTGGGTAGCCTGCGTATCGGAGCATACAAAAAAGGATTTTCTACAATTTACTGAGCATCCTGTGGAGCGTTGTGTGGTGATTCCTAATGGAGTTGATCTCGACGTCTTTTCTCCTTCCTGCCCAAAACGCCAAACGGCAATTCGTCGAAAATTTGGATTAACAGAGGACGAACCTTTCTTGATGACTTTGAGTTCTTTAGCTCCGCATAAGAACTTGAAGATGTTACTAAAGCTCTGGAATGAGCGAAAGTTCGGGAAAGGGCGTGGGCGCTTTGTCATTGCTGGAGGTAGAACCACGGATGCTCAGTCTCTCTTCAGGCAACTCGGCGTCGATGGCGTTGAGACTGATGGCGTTATTGTGACTGGCTATCTTACGGATGAGGACTATGTCGATTTGGCATCCGCGTGTAATAGCTTTTTATTTCCGTCGCTCTATGAGGGCTTTGGCCTTCCGGCGCTGGAGGCGATGGCTTGCGGAGCGCCGGTTGTTGTTGCAAGCACCACTTCATTGCCGGAAGTCGTGGGTAATGGCGGTCAAACTCTGGACCCTTCCAATGAATGCTTGTGGGCAGAGGCGATGGAAGCTGCGCTATTAACTACGCCTCCCGATTGCGTGCGATTAGCTTCACGTCGGCGTGCCGAAGGCTTTTCCTGGGGCGCTACTGCGGCGCGGTATGAAGCGCTGTATCATCAAATGAACGGGCCTGAGATTCGTTGAGTGGCTTCATTCAGAGATCAAAAAAGAAAATTTTATGTGGCGTACGCGGGGCTGCTGCGATACAAATTTTATGTAGCGTACGCTTGTGGCGGCTCTGGGATTACGGTGGTTTTAATCATCGCAAGCAACTAATGCTCCTTCACTGGGCAGGCTATCCGCTGGAATCTTGGATCCCACATTTTAAATTGCTGGGACGCTATGGGCTGCAGATGTCAATGTTGGAAAAACTCAAAGGCTGCGGCAAAGGCCTAATTCGCAAGTTGAAGGCGAATCGGGCGATCAACCAGTGGCTGAAACCTGAGATATGAGAACTTAGGCCTGCGGTTTGAGACTTGGGAAAGTGTGGATAAAGGGAGCAAAAAACTTTGCCTGAAAAATGTTTTTAGGTGCCTATATTATTAACTCATTCAGCCCTATTTGATTAATATGTTTCAGGGACACGCCGAAAAGTTAGGCTTTTTTACCTGAGGCTCCTGTAATATTGCGATCGCAGCTACGGGCGCGTATGCTTGACGCACTGAGTGCATACGATTGATTCCTCCTTGTTGACCTGACACTTTAGCTCGATCTCGAAACCTTCCATTTTTAGCTTTCCGTTTTTTTAATGCCTCCATACCTACCCAATTCCAGATTTCCTCAATCGCTTGGCGGTCAGGGTAATTCATCTCGCGCGTCTCGGCGCAGCATGTTCACTCTTCAGAATGTCCTTAAAAACTTTGGGCTTATTGTAGGCGCGGTTTTAGTTAATAAGATTGGGGCACCAGGTAATCTCATCTGCTATAGCGTCTTACTGTGGATGGCCAGCCAGTCTTCAGCAGGCGCAATGAAGGCTCTTTCATTGTCGGCTTTGACGACTGCAAGTAATCCAGCACTCGTATCCATGACTTTCGTTGTGGCGATTCTACGCTTTGCGCTCATCTTCGTCGCGGCGGCTAGAATATTTGCTGATATGAGCAAGCATCGCCGCTCGCCATTTTCGATCAGCTATATCAATGCGTTGCTGCTCTTTTCAGCTGTGGCGGGCTGTATGTCTTTTATCAATAATTATTTCCTGTTCGTATCTCTCCTCAAATTGTTGTCGTTTACGGTTGGTGTTTTTGCGATCCTGTCGGGGGCAGAAATCCTGCGCATGCGAAACTCAGACCTGACGGCCTGGTTTTATGCGATTTGTGTGTACCTCGTTGTGGCTGGCTTTGCAGCACTAGCCTTGGGCTTTGGCTGGGGGTTTGAGTTTTCCTTGTATGGCGGAAGCGAAGAATTCCTATTTAAGGGTGCATTGTTTCACTCGCAAACTTTGGGAGCGATCGGGTCGTTGGTCGTCTGCTATCTTTTTTGCATATGGTTGTACACCCCATACGCGTTGAAAACTCTAACATTCTTACTCATCATCGGGCTCACTTATCAGATCTATTTGACTTCCTCCAGAACCGGAATGGCTAGTCTAGTGCTGAGTTGTGGAATTGCGCTCTCATTCTCTTTTTTCATGAGCAAGGGGCGCAGAGTTGTGCGGTTCGCGATTTCTAAGGCCAAAGTTCTTGGCATGATTGTAGTGGGCTTGATTGCCACGATTATCGTAGAAGTCGCTTCCGGCGGCATTACTAGTCGAATCACGAGCATCCTGCTAAAGCGCTCAACAGAGGCGCTTTCGATTGAGACCGTCCTGTCATCGCGCGAGTCGGTGTATGATCAACTCTGGGCTAACTTCATGTTTAGCCCGTGGACCGGTATCGGCTTTGGAACCTCGACGGATCCTTGGTTCGTTGCGAATGCAAATTTATTGAGTGCTCCGACCGAGAAAGGATTGTTGCCTTTGGCGGTATTGGAGGAGAACGGGATTATCGGTGGATTTTTCTTCTACATCTTTGTCGGCGTCTTTTTATGGCGACTTCTCCGGGAGGCGAATATCTCGGGCTTTTGCATGCTTATAGTTTTTCTCTTCTGCAATCTGGGTGAAATGATGTTCTTTTCGCTTGGCGGCATTGGTGTGTTTGCTTGGGTCCTTATTGGGGCGGGCATTTCCCTGGGAGATCGCTGTGTGATCCGTCGTCCAGGCATCCCTCAGCGGGTTATTTAGATCGAAACTATGACCCAACGTTTCCAAGACCCGAGAGTGAATGTCGTCAAAGGCATCTTGATCCTTGTGATTGTGGCGGGCCATAATGAATCGCTCTCATGGCATTTTCAGGACGCGAGAAAATTTTTCTATTATTTTAATGTCCAAGCCTTTTTACTCCTAGTTTTTCTATTTCCAGCGGTACCCCTGACGGTTCAGGCAATTTGTGATCGTGTAGTGCGATATTTGGTCCCTTATGTTGTTTTTTCTCTCCTTGCAGCCGTTCTTTACTGCGCTGTCTTCGCGCCGCCGCCGCAGATATTCAATTACTTGCTCGGGCTATTTACATCCTTGGTTTCAGGTAACGAATCGGCGCTTAATGAGACTGTCGGACTACGCCTCTTTTGGTTTCTGCCGACCTTGCTTTCCTTGGTTTACTTGCGTGCACTAGCGGCGAAATCGAGACGATGGTATCGGTCGGTCTTAGTGATGGCATGTCTCGGGCTTGTGATGCTGCTACTAATGGAGATAAAGCCGCTGGCATACTTTCCGATGGGGTTCGCTCTGGCACTGGCATTTTATCCGATGGGTGTCGTGGTGGAGAAGTTTCTGGCTACGAGGCTTAAAGACACAGAGCAGTCAGCTAGTCTCTTTGTGGTTGCCGTATTTGGCGTTTTGATCGTCTTACTACTGCTAAAGTTTATGCCGTTGGGCTGGGTGGCCGGTGCGAGTTTGGAGGGTTTTTACTGGCGTGATCCGCTTACTTTAGTCGCCGCACTTTGTTTACCTGTTCTGATACTAATAGTCCTATTCGGAGTGTCGGGAGGGCTCAAAGCCTCTAGTTTTTTATGCTTCTGTGGAAAAGGATCCTTGGTGATTTATTTGGTTCACATGTTTTTCTATAACGGATTGGTATTTTTTCTCTGGAGAGGAAACAATGCGGGGTTCCGTGAGAACCTTAGTGCCGGAGTTGCTGTTTTTATAGTGACTCTAGTGTTGAGTTTGATTGCCGCGAGAGGGCTTAGTTATTGTCCGCGATTACGTGATTTAGTATTTCCTCGGGATTGGATGAGTTGGAAAAAAGCTATTATAAAAAGTGAATAATCAAAAAAAAATCATTTTTCTGTGGACTGATATCTCCGGCTACATGGCAGCCTGTTGGCGGGCGCTTTCCCTTGCGGAGGGCGTTGAGGTCAAGGTGCTGGCCTATGGCTCTAGTCAGGCGACCGCCTTTTCCAGCGGGCTGATGGCCGGGATTGATTGGCATGCCATGAGCGAGTCCGAGCGTAATGACCCGGATTTTCTGGAGCGGCAGATCGTGGATTTCGATGCCGAGGTGGTGGTGCTCTCAGGCTGGTTGAACCCCGCCTACAGAAAATTGCCCTTTCGCCAGGCGCTGCAGGGCAAGCGCTTCGTTATGGGAATGGATACCCCATGGTGGGGGAATTTGAAGCAATATCTGGCCCGATTTGCCCTGTGGAGTTATTTGTCGAGAATTAACAAGGTGGTTGTCACGGGCGAGCGCTGCTGGCAGTATGCAATTCGGCTGGGATTTGATCAGAGTCAGATAGTGCGTGGATTGTATGGAGTGGATTACGCTAGTCTATCGAAATTATATGAGCGTCGCTGTGCGCTCTCGGAGTGGCCGAAGCAGTTTCTTTTTGCGGGTCGTTACTCACAGGAGAAGGGGATCGATCTGTTGCTTCAAGCCTACACGGACTATCGCAAACAAGTTGAAAATCCATGGCCATTAGTATGCTGTGGGAAAGGTCCTCTGGGCGATCTCCTGAAGGGGCAGGAAGGGGTTGTGGATCGCGGGTTTCTTCAGCCAGCAGAATTGCATGAAGAAATGGTGCGGTCTGGGTGCTTCATCTTGCCGAGTGAGTTTGATCCCTGGCCCTTAATTCTAGTCGAGGCCTGTGCCGCAGGGTTGCCGGTAATATCTACCGAGGTTTGTGGATCATCGGTCGAATTGGTTCGAAGTCATCACTCGGGCTTTTCTGTCGCTGTGAATGATTTGAATTTGCTTACCCTCGCGATGCTGCAGGCGCATCGACATTCTCGATTACCTCAATATGGAGAGCATGCGATGCAACTCGCCTCGGCTTATTCAGCAGAGGTCTGGGTCGAGCGCTGGCTTGGAGATGTATTTTCTGGCTGAAGCTGATTTTGTCGTACGTCATGCATTTAATTCACAGCATTTCTAATATTACAAGATCGAGCGGAGGGACTAGCGCCTATGTCGCCGATCTTGCCAACGAGCAAGTCAAAGCTACTTCAGCCGCAGTGGGAATCTTGACCGAGCGTTCACTTGGTGAAAGCATGATGATATCTCCTGATGTATCCTTGTTCGAGGTCAGTGATGCACGCGGGTTTGATCTCTGCCTTTCTCAGCAAATCGCCCTGAAGCGCCTAAATCTAATACATAGTCATGGGCTTTGGTTGCATTGTAATCATGTCACGGTTCGATTCTGTCGGAAGAATCAAATCCCGCTTGTGCTATCGCCTCACGGGATGCTGGAGGATGAAGCTCTCCAATTTAGCAAATGGAAGAAGCGCTTGGCCCTAATTGCTTATCAAAGAAAGGATCTTAATTCCGTGGATGCTTTTCACGCAACCGCGCCGGCGGAAGCGGAAAGCATTCGCAGATTCGGATTGAGGCAGCCGATTATCGTTTCACCACCAGGAGTGGAGCTGCCTAGCTTGAGGCCAGAGGCCGAAGGCCGGGGAGCAGAGGGCAGCAATAAACGAATGGCACTTTTTCTTGGGCGTGTGCATCCGATCAAGAATTTACTGAGCCTGGTGGTGGCATGGGCAAAAGTTCGGCCTAAGGGATGGAATCTCGTGATTGCTGGAGCGGATGAGGTCGGCTATGCAGAAGAACTCCGCAAGGCGGTTCGTGAGCAGAAGATGGAGCAGGTGGTGGTATTGGCTGGCGCCGCATACGGCGCTGACAAGGAGCGGCTGTATCGAAAGGCATCCTTGTTTATTTTGCCTTCGTTTTCTGAGAATTTCGGGATCGTGGTGCCGGAGGCCCTCTCGTATGGTGTTCCGGTGATTGCCTCGACCGGTGCGCCCTGGGGCGAACTGCCTAAGCGCAATTGCGGCTGGTGGGTGGACCCGACTTCGGCATCGTTGGCGGAGGCGCTTGAAGATGCGACGCAACTTTCAGACGCGAAATTATCACAGATGGGCATGAATGGCCGTGCGCTGGTTGAGGAAAAATACCAGTGGGATTCAATTGCCGAGAAGATGGTCGCGGACTACCAGTGGATTCTCGGACAGGGGCCGAAGCCGACGAACGTTTTAGAGACATGAGGGCTGACGAAGCGCGAGCAGCGCGTAGATGGTCTGCCGAGGTGACTGAAGTGGGTGCCCTGTGGGCAACTGGAGGAACAAACTTTAGAGCGCACCGGAAAGAGTATTAATGTAAGTAGGTGGAACAGTGTGTGGCGGGGGATTATATATGTCGGAGTTAAATATCGAAGAGAATCGGGGGGCGCGGAAATATACGCGTAAGGAGCTGTGCCTGCGTCTGCTGTGGGGCTTTGGCAAGCTCGTCTTCCGCCTGACGCCACGGCCATGCTTTGGCCTGCGACGGTTCATTTTACGAACTTTTGGGGCGAAGGTCGGAAGCGATGTAAATATCTATCCCTCCGCTCTGATCTACTATCCATGGAATTTGGAGATCGGAGATGCCTCATCTATCGGTGAATGGGCCTTGGTTTATAATCTTGGGCGTGTGCGAATTGGGAACCGCACAACGATCTCCCAGCGTGTGCATCTGTGTGCGGGCACACACGATTACAAGAATCCGGCGATGCCCCTGATCAAGCCACCAATTGAAATCGGCGATGAGGTGTGGGTCTGTGCCGATGCCTTCGTCGGGGCGAATGTGACGGTGGCTGATCGTGCGATTGTGGCAGCTGCGTCCGTAGTGGTGAAAGATGTTTTGGCGGGAGATATTGTCGGTGGTAATCCAGCACAATATATTAAGAATCGTTCTGAATGAGAGCTATAACTATTGTCATCCCTGTTAAAAACGAGGCGAACAATCTTGTTCGCTGTATTGAGGCCGCGCGTGCGCTTGGGCCAGTTCTGGTAGTCGATTCAGGCAGCACCGACGAGACGCAGGTGATCGCCAAGGCGGTTGGAGCAGAAGTGCTGAATTTTGACTGGGATGGACAGTTTCCCAAGAAGAGGAATTGGACGCTAAGGAACTACGATTTTAAGACGGATTGGGTCTTGTTTCTCGATGCGGATGAATTTGTCTCGCCTAAGTTTATCGAGGAAGTGCAGGCTGCGATTCAGAGCTCGGAGCATGTCGGGTTTTGGCTGAATTTTTCAAACTATTTCATGGGTCAAAAGCTCCGGGGCGGAGATGCCTTCCGTAAACTGGCACTGTTTCGGGTCGGTACGGGTGAATACGAAAAGATCGATGAGGACAACTGGAGTCAGCTCGATATGGAGGTGCATGAGCATCCAGTGCTCGAAGGATCGATCGGCGAGATTGAAGCCCCGATTGAGCATAATGATTTTCGCGGCTTGAAGCACTACATCACAAAGCACAACGAGTATTCGTCTTGGGAAGCGGCACGTTATTTGCGGCTCGCAGGGTGTGAATGTGGAAACGTGGGAAGGTTTAAAGGTAAGGAGTGGGAAAACCTGACGGATCGGCAAAAGAAGAAATATAGCAATCTTGCCAAATGGTGGTTTGCCCCAGCCTATTTCATCATGAGCTATTTTCTTAAAAAGGGTTTTTTCGATGGGGCAGTCGGCTTTCACTTTTCCCTGCTTAAAGCGGTTTACTTCTATCAGATCCGATTGAAAATCAAAGAGCGAGATGAGCGACTGCGCCAAGCTGAACAGTAGCGCGTTCGCGTAAAGAAATCTGCCCCGCGTGTCTTTGCTTATAATCGTGTATATTTATTGATTACTTTCCCATGAAAATTACTTCATTCATTCACCCCTCACGAACGTATCTCCCTTGTAGTGGAGTGGGCCGCCATATGAATGGTGTCCTGCTAGAGATGGCGAAGCGGGTCGATGTGGAGCTGCTCTTTTCCCAACAGTGGCTCGGTGCCGATGGTAAGTTGCCGGAAAATTGCCTTTTAAGAGAGCTGTCGTTTCAAACCTTCCCTCAGCCGGAGAACCGGACTGAGCGCCTCTGGAAGCTGACGAATTGGCCGAAGATGGATCGCCATATCGCGGATGATTCGGATTGGGTCTACTGCCCGATGGAAACGCGCCTGCCTGTGACGAAGTGCCCGGTCGCGGTGACGATCCACGATATTCAAGCCTTTGAGACGGACTTGCCTTGGTCGAATACTCCGGAGCACCGACGTTTTCGTCGGAAGTGGGCGACTTGGATACATAAAACACTCAAAGAATCTCGAGTTGTTTTTACCGTTTCCGAATTCTCCAAGCGTCGCATGGTCGACCTTCTAGGAGCAGACCCTAATAAAATAGTCGTATCGGGGAATGGAATCGACGTCGGGTTCCTGAGACCTGAAGCTGGAGGGATGAGACCTGAAAGCGGAGGGCTATCATCTCAAGCCTCAGGCATCCTACCTCAAGTCTCTCCTCTCATTCCTCAAGCCTCTAATACTCCTTACATCCTAATCGTAGGAGGGTTGCGTCATGTGAAAGGAGGGCGTGAGACGCTCGAGGTCGCGAAGGCCTGCGCGGCTCGTTTCCCGGAGCTGCGTTTTCTGATTGCTGGGCCGAATGATCGCGATTTGGAAGATGCGGCTCGGGCGTTGGGGAACTTTGAATTTCCAGGGTGGGTGAAAGACGCTGCGCTCCCTGCGTTGTATGCGAAGGCGTCGGCACTATTATTTCTCTCGCATTATGAAGGCTATGGCATTCCTGCGATCGAAGCGATGGCGATGGGGACTCCAGCTGTCGTGGCTGATTGCGCCTCGCTCCCTGAAGTGGTGGATGAGCATGGCTTCGTAGTCGATCCAAAAGCCGCTGATTTGATCGCTGAAATCCTTTGTGGTCTAGCCAATGGCTCGGTCTCTTATGACGTAGCCGCAGGGAAAACATATGCCCGAAGCATCACATGGGGAGCTTGTGCCCAACGAGTGGAAACGGCATTGGCAGCGATGCTTTGAGTTCAGGCGGCGTGCGATTCTTTATCTCAAGCTCTTTCACTTTTCAGAAGAATTACGATAAAAACCAAAGCTCTAAAAATTTATTGTACAAGATCCGCTACTTTGGCGAGATCGCCATGGCGATGATTGCGCACAATTGTGCAGAGCATACCGTGTCCCTTGTGAATATCAATCAGGCGCGCTTCGAGACTTAGGGGGAAGAAGTCATAAGACGGGGACAATATTGTAACGAGTGAGTTGATCCCGCGATCAGTAGGCTCTGCACTTTGACACGTTCTGTGTCTCCGCGGTTCAGTGTGACCCTACAAATTAACAGCATTAAGCCACGGCGCGAAGCATTTGGTATCCTTGATGCCGCAGTCATCGAGGGCTACATCTATCCAGTCCTGCGCCACCTCGCGAGTCCCTGCACTTTATGGCGCGCCCGTATGTTGCGGGGGTGGAGGTTCTGCGTTTCCTCAATCAATCCTCATTTTGAATACCCGTTGAAGGCGGCGTGCAGCGATGCACAGTCGCCTTCGTTGTATCCGGAGCGGGCGCGCCAGTGGCTTGGACTCCCGGGGTAAACCCGGTCGCTACGGGATTTGTTTGTAGCTTTGACTCCCGGGGTAAACCCGGTCGCTACAGAATAAACCGGAGCGCTACAGGATTTGGTTGTAGCGAGCGGGTTTATCCCGCGATTTCTGTAATGGCGGATTTTGTTGGTTTCGCGCGCTGAATCGTTGTGTATCTTGCCAGCGTCTGGCCACCTTTGAATATTGACTCGGTCGTGCCTCTGAATGGAAATAGCTCTTCCGCTCCGATGTCACTTTCTAGCTCATTTTATCCGCAACGACCGCAGGCGCAGTTTGAGCGCTGCAACCGCTTCAAGCGTGCGCTGTGGAGCCTAGTCTGGCTGTGTCTGTTTCGTCCGAGCCCTCGTATTGCCTTTACTTGGCGACGGGGGCTTTTGCGTTTATTTGGCGCGCGTCTGGCGGCAACTGCGCAAGTCTATCCGTCAACCCGCGTGTGGGCGCCGTGGAATTTAGCGATGCATGCGCATGCGGTGCTGGGTGAGTGTGTCGATTGTCAGTCGGTCGGGCTCATTGAGATTGGTGCGGATGTAGCGGTCAGCCAATACGTGCATTTATGCGCGGCTTCGCATGCTATCGATAGTCCGGATCACGCGACTACGATCGGCACGATTCGTCTCGAACCGGGCTGCTGGGTGTTTGCCGGTGCGTTTATTGGCCCCAATGTAACGGTGGGCCGCGGTGCGGTGGTCGGCGCGCGCAGCGTGGTGGTGAAGTCGGTGCCGGCGTTGCAAGTGGTGGCGGGCAATCCGGCAAAGTGCATCCGCCAGCGTGCGGCGGAGTGGGCGCTGCCGAGCCATTAAAGTGATGAAAGTCGAATTC